>Ga0187833_10001379_pt1 | contig 27751 bp, 30 predicted proteins | sample ETNtaG_37_FD_167968 | JGI IMG/M metagenome (GOLD analysis project Ga0187833, IMG submission 167968) | Marine microbial and viral communities from oxygen minimum zone, Eastern Pacific Ocean - ETNP2014_SV_400_PacBio MetaG (Illumina Assembly) | ecosystem: Environmental > Aquatic > Marine > Hypoxic...
TCAGTCTGGAAGCGTGCGGGTTCGCCCGGCGCGGGGAGGGTTGGCAACTGGCGCGCAATGGCGCAATTGGCCGCGCCGGGGGACTTCCGATTTCCACTTTCGGCGGCCTGAAAGCGCGCGGGAATCCCGGAGGCGCGACCGGCGTCTATCAGTTGGTGGAAGTGGCGCGGCAGCTCGCCGGCATGGCGGGCGAGAACCAGGTGGCCGGCGCGAAATGGGGTCTGGCGCAGTGCCTGGGCAGCAGCGGGGGCACGGCGGTCACGCACATCCTGCAAGGAATTGAGAGCAGTTAGGCACGAATCGGAGAGTTTTTGATAGCTCTCGCGCACTAGACTCGCTGGAGTTCACGGTATGGAGAACGTATAGTCATGGAGATTACGCGGCACTGGAGATTGCAGAAACAGCGATATGGCCTGGTGGGCGAGCAGTGCCATCACTGCGGAGTGAAGCTTTTCCCCCCCCGCGATGTTTGCCCGGAATGCGCGCAAGAGGCGCAGGAGTTGTACCGCTTTTCCGGGAAGGGCGAGGTGTTTTCGTATTCCACCGTTTTCGATGCCCCGGCCGGATATGAGAGTATTTCTCCATACACTGTGGCACTGGTGAAGCTGGAAGAAGGCCCGCTGGTCACCGCGCAATTGACCGATGTGGATAACGACGGCGTCGAAATCGGAATGCCGGTGGAGATGGTCACGCGCAAACTGCGGGAGGATGGAGACGAAGGTATCCTCGTGTACGGCTACAAGTTCCGCCCGCTCCTCAGGCAGGAGGCCGCTCTCCCCGCCTAAACCCGGCAGCAATGCGGCAACACGCATTATAGGGCGCCGATTGTCCACGCGATCGGCGCTTTTTGATTCGAATTTACGATTCTTGCAAGCGGCTAATTGGGGGAATGCCCACCGCAGGCGCACATGCCACCGCAGCATCCGCCGCTGGCACCGTTTCCTGCAACAGGTGCGGCGCTTTCCTTGCCAGAAGCACTGCCGCTGAAAAACATCGAGAGCGTCCGCATGACCTGCTGCCCGCTGCAATCCGGGCAGAGGATGGAGTCATCCGCATTGGCCATCGGGCGCAGTTCATCGAAATGGGTGCGGCAATCTGAGCAGAAGTATTCGTACAGTGGCATGCGATTATTATAGCACGGGAAAGCAATAACGTTCGGGTACCTTAAAAATAGAACAAATGTCTTGACACGCGGACTGCAGTTGTATAGAATGTGGTCAGGTTGTTACGGCGGATAACTGAAAATAAACCAATACCTTGCATCCGTCGGAAAGGAGATAAAAATGTACAACCGAGTGATATTGGCCGGTAACTTGGGGCGTGACCCTGAATTGCGCTACACGCCCAGCGGGCAGGCGGTGGTAAACCTGAGCGTGGCCACCAACGAGAAGTGGAAGGACAAGGAAGGAAACAATCAGGAGCGTACCGTTTGGTGGCGGGTGGCCGTCTGGGGTAAACAGGCTGAGACGTGCAATCAGTATCTCAGTAAGGGACGCCAGGTGCTGGTGGAGGGCCGCATGAACTCTGACGACAGCGGTAATCCGCGCACCTTTCAGCGCAAAGATGGCAGCTGGGGCGCGACCTTCGAGGTGACCGCGCAGGCGGTTCGCTTCCTTGGTGGCCGGGGAACAGGTGGATCTCAGACTGGCGGCGCGGATGAATATGATGGCCCGCCCCCTGCGACTGAGGAAGATATCCCCTTCTAACCCAGTCGGCTTCTCAACTGAATATGAGGCACAATGACAACAGCCGCCGGAAGCGTACCGGCGGCTGTTTCGTTTTTTTTTCAATCGGATGGTGTAAAATCGGGTGGGGTATCAGAGAGAGATGGGCATAAACACAGCCGCTGAAAAGCATACACTGGCCGCGCTGCAGTCGATCGGCGACCGGCTGCGCACAACACTGGCGGCGAAGAACGAGGCGCGGGATACGGCGCTGCGCCATTCGCGGACGCTCGTGCGCTATTGCGCTAACACCATTCGCGCCATTCACAGAGGGGAAATGGAACAGGCACAAGAATTGCTGGTGCAGGCGGAGGAAACCGCCGCTGCGCTCCGCGCGGCCGTGGCGGATGACCCTGACCTGTGTTTTGCCGGTTACACGCAGGATGGACTGAAGGAATTCGTGGAGGCCAACGCGCTTCTGGCGCTGGTCACCGGAGCGCAATTACCCACCCCGGAGGCGCTGCAGGTGGAGGCGTCCACTTATCTGAGAGGGCTTGCCGAAGCTGCCACAGAGCTGCGCCGCACTATCCTTGACATCATCCGCGAGGACCACTCCGAGCAGGCCGAGCGTTTGTTGGAAGCCATGGACGAGATTTACAGCCTGCTGGTGACCATCGATTTTCCGGACGCCATCACCGGTGGCCTGCGGCGCAGCACCGACGTGGTGCGCGGGGTGCGCGAACGCACGCGCGGCGACCTCACCATGAGCTTGCGCCAACAGCGCCTGCAGCAGGCGCTCCGACGGGCTGAAACCGAGGGAAGCGAATGAGAAAGCAAGCCGTCATCGGGGCAGCGGAGGCGGGCGAATATGTTTTCTGCCGCCGGGCATGGTGGCTGCGGCGCGTGCAGGGGGCGACCCCGGCCAACGAAACCGAACTGCGGGCCGGCGCGCGGTTGCATTCCCGGCACGGTGGCCACGTGCGAACGGCGGCATGGCTGCATTATGGCGGCTACATGCTCGCGCTGCTCGCTGTCCTGCTTGCCGGATTGTGGTTGCTACCATATTTTCTCTGACATGGCTCGCCAAGCGGCGCGGGACGCGCGCATGCGACCGGAGAAGCTAATTGCTCAGATTTGCCATTATTCTGCTGTTTTGCGCGCTGCTGCTCATCTGGCTGGGGCGGCGCATCCGTCGGCGCGCGGGTTTGCCGGATGGCCGGGTGGTTTATGCGGACACCGTTGGCTGGCAGCGCGTGCGGCGGCCGCTTTTCTCGGAGCGGCTGCGCTTGAGCGGCAAGCCCGATTACCTTGTGCGCAAGGGGCACTGCCACGTGCCTGTCGAAGTCAAAGCTGGGGCGATGCCGCCGGGTGGCGCCTATCGCTCGCATCAATTGCAGTTGGCGGCGTACTGCCTGCTTGCGGAAGAGCGTTTTGGCGCGCGCCCAACACACGGATTAATCAAATATGATGATGGAGTGCACACGGTGGAATATTCTCCTGAATTGGAACATGCATTGATTGACACACTCGGCTGTATGCGCACTGACCTCACCGCCTCGGAAGTTGCGCGCTCGCACCGCGCCGTGGCGCGCTGTCGTGGTTGTGGCCTGCGTGCCGATTGCACCCACAGTCTGGCCTGAGATCGTCTTCGATGACCATCTCCCCCGTCCGTTTCCTTATTTTCCATAACCCGCAGGTGTCTCGTTCAGCGGAACTGGCACGGCAGATTGAGCACTATCTACAGCAACAAGCGCGCGCGCGCGCGGAATGCGCTCTGGTCTCGGATGTGAATCAGGGCCCGCCCGAGGGTGCTGATATACTGCTGGCAGTGGGCGGAGATGGTACCATGCTGCGGGTGGGCAGAGTGGGCGCACGGGTGGGCTGCCCAGTGCTGGGTTTCAACCTGGGGCAGGTGGGCTTCCTGCCGCAGGTGCCCGAGCATGAATGGCGCGCTGCGCTTGAGCGGGTGCTCGCTGGGGATTTCGAACTCGAGCGGCGCATGCTGGTGTTTGGCGAACTGGTACGCCATGGTGAGACCCTCACCGGGCATCATGCGCTTAATGAGATTGTGGTCACGCGAGGGGCGTTAGCGCGGCCGGTGCGGCTGGAGACCGAGGTTGACGGCGCTGCGCTAACGAATTATGTGGCCGACGGCCTGATCGTTTCCACCGCCACTGGCTCGACCGCGTACGCCCTTGCGGCCGGCGGGCCCATTCTTCCGCCCACGCTGCGCAATCTGGTGGTGACGCCAGTCTCTCCGCACCTGAGCGTCGGGCGCGCCGTGGTGTTGGCCGAGGGTTGTACCATCACCATCACTGTGCGCACCGACCATCAGGCCATTCTCAGCGCGGACGGTCAGACGGAGATGGAGGTGCTGGATGGCGACTGCGTGCGTGTGCGCGCCAGCGAGCGCAATTGCAGTTTTGTGCGCCTGCAGCCGCCGACTTATTTTTATCGCGACCTGACCGAGCGGCTGGTGATCAAAGGGCGCTCGCTACAATGAGCGCCGCCCCGGGCCTTGAGGCGCGCGCTCCCGCAGAGAGTACGTTTTGTGCCAACCACCCGGAGCGCGAGACCAGCCTGAGTTGTAACCGCTGCGGAAAGTTGATTTGCGCGAGCTGCGCGCGCAAAACGCCGGTGGGTTATCGCTGCCCGCAGTGTGTGCGGCAGCAGCAATCCAAGTTCGAGACCGCGCGCTGGCATGATTATCTAGTGGCAGCCGGGTTATCGCTGCTGCTTTCAGGTCTGGTCGGGGCGCTGCTGGCGCGGCTGGGCTGGTTCGTGATTTTCCTTGCGCCCGCTGCGGGCGGGATCATCTCCGAAATAATCCGCCGTGCTGTCGGGCGGCGGCGCGGGCGCTATCTTTCCTATGCGGCCGTCGGGGGCATGCTGCTGGCCGGGGTCTTTAATCTGAACCTATGGGGGTTGATATACCTTGCGCTGGCGGCAAGCACCGTTTATGCGCGCCTGCGCAGCATTTCGATTTAGCCTCCATGCTACGAGAACTGCGTATTAGGGATTTTGCCATTATCGACGAGTTGAGCCTCGTTTTTGCGCCGGGATTCAACGTGCTCACCGGCGAGACCGGCGCGGGAAAATCCATTATTATCGATGCGGTCGGGCTGATGCTGGGCGGACGGGTAGACAGCGTTTTCATCCGTGAGGGCTGTGAGACCGCGCTGGTCGAGGGCAGTTTCGCGCTCAGCGATGCGCTATCGGACGAGCTGCAACTACTGTTGGAGCGCGAAGGATTGGAGCAGAACGCTGACAGGGCGGAGCTCACTCTCGGGCGAGAGTTGCGCTCCAGCGGCCGCAACATTTGCCGCGTGAACGGGCGCACCGTTAGTCTCGGCGTGCTGCGCGAAATCGGCGATCGTCTAGTGGATGTGCACGGTCAGTCGGAGCACCTTTCGCTTTTGCGCGTGCGCGAGCACCTGGCGCTGCTAGACCGCTTTGGCGACCTGAGCGCGCAGCGCGCCGAACTCGGCAGTGCGGTGCGCGAACTGAACGCGGTGCGGAGCGAACTTTCCGAACTTCGGGCTGGCGAACGTGACGCGGCACAGCGTGCTGATTTGCTTAGCTTTCAGATCAACGAGATAACCACGGCTGGGCTGCTGCCTGGAGAGGTAGTCTCGCTGCGCGATGAACGCGCGCGACTGGCGAATGCAGAAAAACTGGCCGAACTGACGCAGGCGGCGCTGCAAGCGGCTGGGGAGAGCGACGCGCCGAACGGGCCGCCGGCAGGCAGCGATTCGCTCGGGAAGCTCACGCACTCGTTGGAGCGGTTGGCGTACATCGATGCCGGACTGCAGAAACAGCATGCTCTCGCGCAATCGCTGCTGGAGCAATTGCGTGATTTGACCGGCGACCTGATTTCCTATCGCGACGCTATTGAGTTCAACCCCCGCCGACTGACCGAGGTTGAAGAGCGCCTCGGTTTGATTCAGGACATGCAGCGAAAATACGGGGCTGACATCGCGGGGGTGCTCGAATATGGAGAGCGCGCGCAGGCCGAACTTGAGGGCCTCACAGGCGCGGGGGAACGCATTCAGGCGCTGGGCGTGCGCGAGAAAACGTTGCTGGAAAAGGTCGGTAGTGCAGGCGTGGCGCTCTCAGACAAACGCCGCGAAGCGGGGGAACGGTTGGCAAAGCGTGTGATGGCCGCAATGTCTGAACTGCACATGCATGGGGCCTGCTTTGCGGCCGAGATCGAATGGCATGATGATGCCGAGGGCGTGCCCGTCGGGGATGGCCGCCGGGCGGGGTTTGATGCCGGCGGGCTCGACCGAGTGGAGTTTCTGGTTGCGCCCAACCTGGGCGAAGGTCTAAAGCCGATCGCAAAAATAGCTTCTGGCGGGGAGACCTCGCGTCTGATGCTGGCGCTGCGGGAGGTGCTGGCGCGGGCAGACCGTAAGCCGACGCTCATTTTCGATGAGATTGATCAGGGTATCGGCGGCCGCGTGGGCGCAATTGTGGGCCGCAAGCTATGGGGCCTTACTACATCGCATCAGGTGGTGTGCATCACCCATCTGCCGCAGCTGGCGGGCTACGGGGATGTGCATTTCAAGGTGGAAAAACAGGTTCGGGGTGAGCGCACGCGCACGCACGTGTTCGCTATGGAGGGGGATGAGCGCGTGGAGGAGCTCTCTCAGATGGTGGGCGCGCAGGGCGAAGCGGTGCGCGAGAGCGCAGCCAACCTGCTGGCGACCGCGGAGCGCGAGAAGGAATCTGCCGCGGCGGTGAAGGCGTAACAGCCCTCTTTTTTCAATATTACCGAGCGCAATCCGCCGGATCGCCTGGGTGTCATTCCCGCGAAAGCGTCAAGTCGCCTCTGGCTAGAGCGGCAAGATTGCATCTGGATACCTGCGTCCGCGACACAGAGGAGATATTCTTCGGAACCGGCGTAAATGTGCGCCGGTTCACGTATCCGTGGAGGGACTGGCGACGCGGCGATGTACGCTGATTCTCCGGTTGCGCAATTCTGAGAAGATGAGAAGAGAAGCTGCGCGGGCACATCGCTCACCGGCGAAAGCAGCCCGCGTGCCCGGATGTCGCCACGCAGCAGCAGCTGCGCTCCGATGCTGGCGGTGAAGCCCACAGTGCGTTGCATGGCCAGAAGCCCGGTCTCGGTGTCCCGACGGTCCACCATCTCGTAAGTGACGCGACGTGGCTGCGCGGCTTTCAGTCCGTGCGCTTCAACGCGCACCACTACCGCGTCGCGTTCATCGGGGCCGTATTGAAGTTGGGGCAGCAGCAGGTCGTGCACGAACTGGCGCGGCGAGACCGTGGCTGCGCCGGTTTTCACGGGCGTTTCCTCCAGAAACCCCAGATTGACCAATTTGTCCCAGAAGGTGCAATGACCTGGCCAGCGCAGCGAGTAGCGCCCGGCGTGTTGCACGCTGTCGGCTATTCCGAGCGCTTTCAGATATTGGGTGGCATCGCCGTTTGGGTAAGCCTCCAACTCGCCCAAAGTGGGCACGGTGACAGTGTGGCGATGCGCCTCTGAGAAAAGCGCGCGCGGCGGAATATCCACGGGCGCACCTGAAACTATCAGGCGCGCTGCTCTGTCGGCGTAACTGCGTAGCACCCCGGCAAACGTCCACGAGATTTTGTAGCGCAACGGGTTGTCGGCTGCCTCCGAGATGGGTATGCCGCCGCCGTAGCTGTCGAGGCGGGTGACCACATCCAGTTCACTCACGGCCTGCCGTGCCAGCAGCAGGTCAATGCCCGGATCAAGTCCCATTTCCGGCAGTATTGCCGCTCCGGATGCAACCGCTTTCGGGGCGAGTTTCTTGTAGGTGGGGTCAGGGTAGGAGGCATCCACGTAATGAATGCCGCACTCGATGGCTTGGCGCGCAATCGGTGCGCAAAAAGTGTGTGGCAGCAGCGCAATCACGGCCTGCGCCTTCTGCATCAGCTTTGCCACGCGCGCTTCGTCGCGCACATCAACGCGTGTGGCGCTGACCCTGTCGGTCGGCAGACTTTCGCTAAACGCGCGCAGCGTGCTGATGTCAGCGTCAGCGGCGATGACGTGGGCGACATCGGGGCTGTGCGCGAGATCGTACAGCGCAGCCCGGCCCTGCAGCCCGACGCCCAGCAGCAGAATCTTCATGCGCTCCCGTGCGTGCGCACAAGCTGTTTTTGAGGTTTTGCGGAATCAGATATTGGCTGTATACCCCTTGAACAACACATGTCATACTGAGGGGCGGCGCGTTGTCCTTAGTGTACCCAGAAATGGTAGCAGGACGCTCCGAAGCATCTCATTGAATACGGCGCACGCGCATGTCCCCATAATAATTAGATGTTTCGTCGCCGCACTCCTCAGCATGACATTGGCGATTCTCGGATATTCCTACTGGCTGCCTGAGGAAGCAATTGCGCACTCACCGTTTCCGGAGATGCCCTTGCCGTTTCGTGCGGCGGAGTCTATTATATTGTCGCTGTCGGCGGGCGTGGTTGCGCCGGTTGCGGAATTGCGTAATAAGGAGTGTGAACGATGATGAACATGGAAAAAGCGGTGGGGGACATTGTCTTGCTGGTGCTGCGCGATGGGCTGCCGCTAAAGGGCCTGGGCATTCGGCAGAAGAAGATCTATGTGCGCGCGCAGGGTTTTGACCGCGTGGGGCTTTGGCTCGAACTGCCCGAATACCAGCTGCCGCAACTGGCTCATTCACCGGAAGGGCCGGAGCGTGAGATGACCGCGGTGGCCTGCGCCCTTGCGCCGTGGGCGGTCATCGAGTCTATCGTTCACTTCCCCGATCTGGAGGGTTTTGACTTCCCCAACCCCGAGGTGGATTCACTCGGTTTTCAGGCGGGGTAAAGCCCAGCACAAAGCGTCAGCGCGACCCAATCAGGTGGGGCAGGTGGGACTCGAACCCACATGGGTTTCCCCCGCGGATTTTAAGTCCGCTGCGTCTGCCTATTCCGCCACTGCCCCTGTGCTGCAATTGTATCGAGCGCGCCGGTTTAGTCAACAGCGGGCTGCCCGCGGCGAATGCGCGTGATGGCTTCGTCGACGGTAAGTAACGGAGTGCGCAGCAGGCGCTGCGCGCGCCTGACTTTCAGCGTGAGGTCGGTGGGCCGCGTCAGGCCACTCTCCGCTTGTAGGGCGGGGCGCACGTTCGCGCCCGTCTCCATCCCCAGCAGCGCAAGCATTTTCAGCCCGAACTCCCAACGATTCAGCGCTTGTGGCGCGGCGACGTTTATCGGGCCGGCATAGTCGTTGGCAGCCAGTTCCAGCAGCGTCCACGCCAGAGTGTCTACCCATGTGGGGCAGCGCAGTTCATCGGTGAAAAGGTATACCGGTCTGCCTGCGGTAGCATCGGCAGCCAGCCAGCGCGTCTGGTGATCCAGCGGTTCTATTCCGAAGATTAGCGAAGTGCGCACGATGGCCGCCTGCGGACAACGTGCGGCAATGATGCGCTCGGCGGCAGCCTTCGCCTTGCCGTATGGGTGCAGCGGATTCGGGACGTCGTCATCCGCGTAAGGGGCGCGATTACCATCCAGAACCATGTCGGTGGAAACGTGCACCAGCCGGGCCGCGTACTTCGCCGCGGCTTGTGCGAGATTGTGCGCAGCGGGCACGATGGCGGCTTCTGAGCGATTGGAGCAGGCGGCGTGGATGATTGCTTCCGGCTGCTGGCGCGCAATCGCCGCATGGACGGCGCGGGAGTCACATAGGTCGAGTTGTAGCGCCGCGCCCGGCAGAGCGGAGTCAGGTGCATTGGCGTGCCAACTGTGAGCGAGTTCCCATTCACTGGCGAGTTGAGCCACACGGTGGCCGAGGTACCCACCGCTGCCGGTGAGCAGCAGTTTTCCGAACCGGCTGCTCACCGGCAGCGGTGCGCGGCGGCGCGGTCAAGGGCTGCGCGCGCTGCGGCCTGCTCGGCCTGCTGTTTGCTGCTCCCGCGGCCGACGCCATAGCGCTGCTTTGCGATTATTGCTTCCACTGTGAATTCTTTCACGTGGTCGGGCCCGCTCTCGGCGATGGTGGAGTAGTGCGGCGTCGCTCCCAGCGCGCTCTGGGCCCATTCCTGCAGGCGGCTCTTGTCGTCCAGATGGCCCTGACTGGAAAGCGTCTCCCGCGCCAGCGGTAGCAGCAGCGGCTCCAGGAAGGTACTCACTGCCTGCACGCCGGCATCGAGGAAAAGCGCGCCCACCACTGCTTCAAAAGCAGCGCATAACAGAGCGTCACGTTCGCGTCCGCCGGTTTCGGCCTCGCCGCGACCGAGCAAAACAGCAGCGCCGAGATCGAACGAGCGCGCCAGGCGCGAGAGCTGCTCGGTGCGCACCAGCGCGGAGCGCAGCCGGGTGAGTTCGCCCTCATCAAGTTCTGGAAACTGTTCAAAGAGAACGACTGTAGCCACGAAATCGATGACGGCGTCGCCGAGAAATTCCAGGCGTTCGTTGGCTTCGATCAAATCCGGTCTTTCGTTCAGGCTGGAGCGATGGGTGAGCGCGCGGCGTAGCAAATCCGGCTGCCGGAAACTCAGGCAGAGGCGCTGCTGCAGCACGTCCAAATCAGTCATGTATAATTTTTGAACGCCAGCACCGAGTTGTGGCCACCGAACCCGAACGAATTGCTGATAGCCACGTTGATGGGCATTTCGCGGGAGGCATTGGGCACATAATCGAGGTCGCACTCGGGGTCGGGGGTCTGGTAATGGATGGTGGGAGGGGCCAGCCGCGCGCTGATGGCCTGTACGCAGAACAATGCTTCCAGTGACCCGGTCGCGCCCATCATGTGGCCGGTCATCGATTTTGTGGAGGAGACCGCTATTTTGTGCGCGTGCTCGCCGAAGACCGTTTTTATGGCGCGGGTTTCGGCGGCGTCGTTTAGTGGGGTGGCGGTGCCGTGCGCGTTTATGTAATCCACCGCAGTGATTGCTAGCTCGGCTGCATGCAATGCCTGGCGCATAGCAGTGGCTCCACCAGCGCCGGTTTCATGCGGGGCTGTGATGTGAAATGCGTCACTGGTGGCGCCGTAACCGGCCATCTCCGCCAGAATGTTCGCGCCGCGCGCGCGGGCGGACTGCAAGTGTTCGAGTACCAGCACGGCGGAGCCTTCACCCATCACCAGTCCGTCGCGGTTTTTGTCGAAGGGTTGGGGCGTCATGGAATAATCTTCATTGCGCCGACTCATCGCGCCGAGGCGGTCGAAAGCGGCCACCGCGACCGAGCATATTGTCGCCTCCGCGCCGCCCGCCAGCATCGCGTCGGCCACACCGCTGCGGATATACTGCCAGGCCAACCCGATGCCGTCCGAGCTGGAGGCGCACGCCGAGGAGACCGAGAGCGCCGGCCCCTTTGCCCCAATGTCGATGGCAACCAGTCCGCTCGGGCCATTGGGCATCATCATGGGGATGGTGAACGGGCTTGCCCGCCGCGGCCCGTTCTTTTCAATCACGCGCACGCTGTTTTCCAGCGTCCCGATTCCGCCGATGGCAGAACTGATTATCACACCTATTCTGTGCGCGTTCTGCTCAGTGACCTGCAGCCCGGAATGTCGCATGGCCTCCGCTGCAGCCGCCGCAGCCAGCTGCTGGCAACGATCCCGGCGTCGGGCTTCGGCGGGTTCCATGTACCGCTTTGCGTCGAAGTCTTTCACCTCGCACGCGATTTGCACCAGAAAATCGCTGGCATCAAACAGAGTTATCGGCCCTACCCCGCTGACCGCATTGGTGCAGTTATCCCAACTCTCTTTTGCCGTAAGGCCCAATGGGCTGACAGCGCCAATTCCGGTGATTGCAACGCGTCTCATCGCATTAATGATGATCTCTTCGCACCGATCCGATTTTCGACAGCGCCCAATTGAACAAAACCTAAGCGCCTGAGTGGATGCGAGTAACGCGCATTATAAACCGGCTGCCGGCGTTGGCGAACATCGGATGCAGTGCGTGTCCAAAATAGATTATTCCGCGCGGCCCCACGGCTGAATGAAACCCTCCGGTTCCACTCCGAGCGCATGAGCGACACGAGTGATGTAGTTAAAAAAAGCCACGACCTGAGTGGCATCATGGATGGCGCGGTCATCAAAACCGTGCGCGCGCAGCCGGTCGAGATCGCCGGTGGTCATGGCGCTCTGACGGTGAGTGAGATCAGCCGCAAACGTGCACAGCGCCCGGTCTGCCGGTTCGAGTGGCGCGCAGCGCCAATCGCGGGCCACAGCGTGGACAAAGGCATCCGCCCGCGTTTCGTTCCAAGATTCCTCGATCTCACCCCGGAGATCGTGCGCGTGGGCTTGAGTTCAATAATGGCAATCTAACTCCGTGGCCACAACGGTGGCGATCAATTCGCGCTGCACGCGCGAGAGAGGTGAATTCCCGTGCATTATGGCCCCGTAATGCGCCATGCTGCTGTGCATAACACGCGGATTCACGCCCATAATCTGGGCAATGTTCCACAGGCGGCCGGCGCGCTCTATGGCTTTGTCGTACTCTTTTTTCAGCATGCCAGTGGCCTGCTGGATGGGAATTTGGGTAATCCAAGGCATTGCGGTACTGACAGTCTGATAATCACACCATGGCAACAGCGCTAATCAGAAGCGGCCTCTGCTTGGGTCGCCTTCGAGTTGAGCACGTCGCGCTGCTTTGCGCCTTTCTTCGCCGGGCCGACAATGCCGGCTTCTTCCATCGCGTCTATCAGTTTGGCCGCGCGGGTGTAGCCGATGCGCAGGCGGCGTTGCAGCAACGAGATGGATGCGCGCCCATCGGCTCGCACAGTGTCCACCGCTTTCGCAAAGAGTTCGTCGCGGCCCTCTTCTTTAGCCAGGTTTTCCATATCCTCCCACAGGTCCTTTTCCGGTTCAGCGTGCTCAGCTGGGGCTTCTCCTGTTTCTGGCTCTGATTCTGCGGCCGGTAAGGGGCCACGATGGAATCCTTTCCAGTGCCGCACTAACTGCCGCAGCTCAGTATCGGAAACAAAGGTGCCCTGCATTCGCAGCGGCTGCGCTGCATCCGGGGCCTGGAAGAGCATGTCGCCGCGCCCGAGCAGCCGCTCCGCTCCGGGCTGGTTCAGAATGACGCGGCTGTCAATTGAAGAGGCCACGGCAAACGCCACCCGCGCCGGGAAATTGGCCTTAATCAGCCCGGTGACCACATCCACCGAGGGGCGCTGCGTGGAGATTATCAGGTGAATGCCGGTGGCGCGCGCCATCTGCGCTAGGCGTGTGATAATGCGTTCGGTATCTTCGGGTGCAACCATCATCAGGTCGGCCAGTTCATCTACCACCACCACCAGATACGGCAGGCGCTCTTCGTCATGCTCAACGGCGCGCCGGTTGAAATCCTCAATGTTGCGGGCGCCGGTTTCAGCAAACTTGGTGTAACGGTTATCCATCTCTCGTCCTATCCATTGCAGGCTCGGCGCCACCTTGTTCAAGTCCACGATAACCGGCACCAGCAGATGCGGAATGTGGCGATATGTGGTCAGTTCCACGCGCTTCGGGTCAATCATCAGCATTTTCAATTGATCAGGTGTGTTGCGCAGCAAGAGCGTGGCGATAATGGCGTTTACGCACACGCTCTTGCCTGAGCCAGTCGTGCCGGCGATGAGCAGGTGCGGCATGGCCGTCAGGTCCGCGCAGACTGTCCGGCCGGAAACGTCCTGTCCCAGACAGAGCGCAAGTGGCGAATGCAATTCCTGGAACGTCTTCGATGCCATCAAGTCGCGCAGCGCCACCTGTGAGCTGTTGGCGTTGGGAACCTCCACCCCGATGAACCCTTTCCCCGGCACCGGAGCCTCGATGCGGATGGAAGCTGCTGCAAGCGCCAACGCGAGGTCGTCAGCCAGCGCCGAGATTTTGTTTACCTTGACTTTGGTGCGTTTGCCGCCACGCGTGGCGACGAAATCTGGCTCCACTCCGAATTGTGTGATGGTCGGTCCGCGGTTTATTTCAACCACCCGTCCGGGTGCGCCGAACGATTCCAATGTCTCTTCAATCGTGTGAGCGCGCTGGCGGTCATATTCGTCATCTGCCGCCAACTCCGCGCCGACGGCCAGAATGTTTTCCACTTTGGGCAGCTTCCACTGTGGCGATCCGCCGTCTGCGGGCGCGATGGGCCGAGACTGTTCGATGGCACGCTCCGCAGCTGGCTCTGCAGGTTTGCGTCGTTTCTTGAACAGACCCCGCGTGCGGGTCGATTGTTTGAGCGCCGGAGTGGGGCTGTCGTCCGGCTGCGTCGCTTCCGGCGTCAGCGGAATCTGATGCGCACCGGGCTGCCTATTGGGCTGCTCGCGCACGCCTTTCAACTGCGCGCGGGCATTGCCGAGCGCTTTTACTATTTGGCCGGTGGATGTGCCCAACATTAGGATGAGTGCCACTAAAAGCCACGCAATCACAGCGACAGCCGCGCCCACCGCCCCCAGCCCTTCCACCAGCGATTGCAAAAGGTAATGGCCGAGCTCTCCGCCGCTCCTGCCGTCCGCGCCCAGTGACGTGAGCACGGCGAGGAAGAGCAACATTGCGCCGAGAACCTGTTCCGGGCGGATGCGGGGAAGCTGTTTGGAAAAGTGGCGCAGCATCACCCATATTCCCACCGCTAGGCAGACGAACGGGGCCACAAAGCGCCCCAAACCGAAAGGCTGCTGCAGTGCCTGCACCAACCGTCTGACGATGGGGCTGTTGTTGGGCGAAAAGAACGCCAGCAGCAGCAATATTCCTACCAACGCTAGCAGCACTCCCATAACATCCGTTTTCTGCTCGCCTGTGAGGCCGTCGCGCCGGGCACTGCCGCGCTGGCTTTTCCGGCTTCTGGTCCCGGTTTTTCGCTGTGTCGTATTGCTCATTTTTGTGGTTTTGGCGGCTATGCGTGGCGTCCGCCTCGGAGTCTGCCGGATTATAGCACGGACGAACCAGGTGGCTCGAGCCGTTACCGTCTGGGGCGATGTCCTTGGCAGAGATGGCGTGCTTCGTGCTAAAATCAGGCGGCGACGGTTGCTCATGCCCATCACGACTGCGGAAATCACTACTTTTCTTGAGAGCCACCCTCCGTTTTCTGCGCTGCCGGCGGCGGCATTGCACGACCTCGCGCAGCAATGCGCGCTGCACTCGCATGAAGCCGGCGAGGTGGTTTACAGCGCGGGCGACCGGGCCGCATGGTTGTACGTGGTATATTCCGGGGCAGTGGCGGTGACCGCCCGGGCGCGTCGCGCGGGTAGGGGTTCCAGGGAATTGACGCGGCTCCAGCCGGGCGATTGTTTCGGCGGGCGCGCGCTTCTGGAAGGGGCGCGGCAGCTTGACACTGTGACTCCGTTGCAGGCCACGGAGCTGCTGGTGCTCGAGCGCGGGATTGCAATCAGACTGGCGCGAGAACACGCCCCAATTGCCGCGCGCATTCGTTTGCACAATCGTTCGATGCAGCTGCTACGCAAGCGCGGGCGGCAGCCCGGGCTGCGCCCGCAAGAGGCGGTGATCCTGCTATGTGTGCCGCACTGGCCTTGGCTGGCACTCCGGATGCTTTTCCCGCTCTTCTTGCTTGGCGGGGCGGCATTCGGGGCTGTTGGTCTGGCGGTGAATGGACTGCCATGGTGGCCGCTCATCCTGGCGAGTGGAGTGGCATTTCCTGCCTGGATGGCGCTGCTGGTGGTGGACTGGCGCGACGATGCTTATCTGGTGACCGACCGGCGCGTGGTCAGCGACGAGCGCCTGATGATAATCCACAAAATGCGCGCGGAAGCGCCGCTCAAGCGAGTGCGGGCGGTGGAAATCACACAGGGCGCTATTGAGCAGGTTTTCGGGTATGGCGATGTGGTCATTCAGGCTTTTGCCGGGCAGGTGGTTTTCCGCAATGTGGCCAATCCGGGCGCGGTACGCGAGGTCATTCTGGAACGTGCGCAGCGCGCGCGCAGTGCAGCGCGCGCTGCCGATCATGAAACTATCACGGCAACAATACGCACCGGAATCGGCTGGCAGCTGCACGCGCCTGGGCAGCCCGCTCCGGAACCGGCGGCGTCAGAGCCAGGGTCAGCAGCGCAGAGCGCGGTTGCAGGTGCGATGCGTCATTTCCTGCCACGCTATCGCGAGCGGAGCGGCAACGCCATCACTTGGCGAAAACATCCATTGATGCTTGTAAAGCGGTTGGCCGGTGGCGTGCTCGGGATGATGTTCATGTCGATCGTTGCCATTGCCGGGCCGGGTTCGGCCCCTACTTTCACTGGGCCGTTGAGTTGGGATGGTTTTCTCGTCTTCGGTTACGGACTTTTCGCTTTCTGGGTGTGGTACCAATTCGAGGACTGGCGGGCGGATGTGTACACGCTCACTCCGGAAAGGCTCATCGATGCAGAAAAGAAGCCCTTGCTGGGCCGTCTCAACCAGCGCAGCGCGCCCATTGAATCGGTACTGAATGTCAGTTATGATCGCCCGGGCATCCTGGCAAACCTTTTTAATTATGGCACTGTCACGATTGAAACCGGCGGAGAAACCGGACGATTGACCTTCGACTGGGTGGGCAACCCGCTCTCAGTGCAGCAGGAGATATTCCTGCGGCTGGAGCAACACTTTGAACAGCGAGAGGGCGAAGAAGCGCAACAGCGCCAGCGCGAAATCGCAGACTGGCTGACCGCTTACGCCGACGTTACCCGGCCGCCCAAACCGGATTGAGCGCCTGCGATTGTAGTTCTCCGCACAATGCCTGAGCTGAGAATCATCACTCCCTCTAACCCGATTCTGCGCAGGAAGGCAGCGCGGGTCACCGTCTTCGATGCGCGCTTGCAGACGCTGATTGACGACATGCTTGAGACAATGCAGGCTGCGCCGGGCGTCGGGCTGGCAGCCCCACAGGTGGCGCAAAGCCTGCGTCTGTTCGTCGCTCGGTTGGAGGTGGAACCGGGTGCTGGAGATGACCCCGACGCATCTCCGCCGCCCGGTCTCGGGCGTACGCATGTGATGATAAACCCGAAAATCACACGCTTTACTGGCGACGCCGTGGTCGGCACCGAGGCGTGTCTATCCATACCCGAGTACCGTGGCGATGTGAGCCGCCCGTATGAAATCATCATTAAGTACCTCGACCGCCATGGTCAGAAGCGAAAACTGAGGACGCACGGCTGGATGGCGCGCGTGATGCAGCACGAACACGATCATTTGGACGGGGTGCTCTTCATCGACAAGGCCGAGAAAGTGTGGCGCGCCGAGCCGGAAGAGCAGGCTCAGACGGAACGGACGTAGAGCAGGAGTCCCCCGGCTTGCACGCTGCCTAACCCGCGATGAGCGCGTGCAGCCAGCCGATGCGACTCAACCACCAGCCGGAGGATGCGGCCAGCAGCAATCCCAGCGCGTATCCGGCGACCACATCCGAAAGGTAATGTACCCCCATAGAAATGCGCGCCAACGCCATCAACGGCGAATAGATCAGCATCGCCAGCCGGAACCAGTCCGGTCCCAGCCACAGCGCGAGGCCGAGTAACAGCGCCGCACGAGCGGCATGGCCGGAGGGAAACGAGTGCGGGTCGGTTCTGCGATAAAACCCGCCCCAGTCGCCGGCCGGACGTTGTCGCCGGATAGCGAACTTCAACATCATCACAATCAGCCCGGCTCCGAGAATGGCGCTGAACAGGGCGAGCGCCCAGCGCTGCCAACTCGGGCCTCCCCAGCGCCATGCGGCTGCTAGCCCAATGCCCCAGAACCAGCTATCACCGGAGTGCGCCAGAAACACGGCCGCCGCACGCAGCAATCCCGGGTTCTCGGCGATGCAAAGGCGTTGCGTCCAGCGCTCATCCGCCGCGCGCAAGCGCTGCCAGTTTGTCACCTGTTGGACCGTCGTTCCAGTTCGCGCCGGGCGATTTCGTACTGCTCCGGTTTGTCCACGTCCATGCCCATTTCGGGGTGTGGCGTGTCGATGAATACTCCGTGCAGTCCAAGGCGCTTGCGCACGATGGTGGCGGCGCGATCGGTGGTCAGCTGCCGGGTGAGCAGCAGCAGCAACGGCCACAGCCCGACGAGCGCGGCCTGTTTGGCCACGCTCTTTCTGGCTGCGCTGATTTTTCCGAACGCCGGGTGCGTGCCGGAAGCTACGTTCGGGTTGATCGCGCTGACGTCGCCGCCGCAAACGGTTTTCCTTTTTAGCCTTGTGTAGGTGCGTTTGCAGGCGGGGAAGCGCGATTCCATCACGCTCTGCTCGATGATCTGATAATGCAGCTCGTGTTCGCTTTCCATTGTTCGGTCGATGAACCAGTTGAGCATTGCGGGCGTGAGCAGCGGCAGATCGGCGCTCACCCAGAGCGTGCGCGTGCTTTCCGGGTTTAGTTCAAGCACGCGGGCGCAACCGGCGCGCGCGTTGTCGAAGATGCTTCCGGTGCTGCGCATATAGTAAACCGGTTTCGTGCCGCAATGCAGACCGTGTTCCGGCGTCAGCCCAATGATGACCACGTTTTCAATGCGATCGGTTGCGGCCACCGCGTCAAGTACCCATTGTGCCATCGGTTTGCCCGCAATTGGCAGCAGCGCTTTGGGTTCGCCTTGAGCCAGCAGACCGAGCAGCGGGTCGTCCAGTTTGGCGATTCCGCCTGCTCCAATTATTGCGTCCATTCGCTCTGCTGCTTCCCGGTCAGGAGCGTAGGTCTTGAAGTTGTGGCTCGAAACCGAGTTCGTCAATGAGGTCTGTTAGCTCCGCGATGGTCAGAGCGCGCTCTTTTCCTTCCAATGCCACCAGCGCGGCCTCCATCATGTTGGTGCCGAAGGAGCGGCCATCGAGCACCGGGGTGGTGGTGACTAGGTAGGCGATGCCGCGCTCGCGAAAAAGGCCCACATCCTTCAGCGTAGTGGTGTTGGTGACCACTATTTTTCCGTCCAATCGGGCCGGCATGGAGCCTTTGATGAAATGGCAGTCTCCTGCCAGAACGGTGGCCCAGCGGTACCATTTCAGGTGTTTCGGCACGATTTCATCCTGTTTCTCGCCGGTGGGGTAAAGCATGGAAAAAGGCATGCGCCCGGCGATAGGCATCACAACAGCGGCCACGCGCTTGAGAGCGGCGATGGAACGCACCGGGATGGGAAGGTCCAGCCCGAACATCAAATCACCGAAAACACAATCGTACCCGGCTTCATCAAAGCCAACCGACATTCCCCACCGGTCTGCGCCGGCAGTGAAGAGGGCGCGGCGAGGATTGATTTCTGCGCCAATGCGTGACTCGATGAACGCGGCTGCACCGCGCTCGAGGGTGGTTTTCAAACCCAATCCATCCACGAAGGGTGTTTCCTTAATGTGGCGCACCATGGGCTTGACGGAGTGAAGCTGATACCATTTGTCGTCGACCTGCAGTCCGAGATCAGCGCCGCCGACGCCGAATGCGTCCACCTTGCCATCTAGTTCTTTGAACAGTTCCGCCGCGCGCTCCATGTCGCCGTCGGTGCCGATGCGCTCGATGGTCACCGCTTCTCCGCGCAAGGTGACCTCGACGCGCTTGTCCCGCTTGGATGACCCGATGCTGACGCTGACCGCGCGTTTCATTCCTTCACTCCTTTCCCATGCTGGTGTGGCAAATAGTGTACCCCTTCACCGGATTTGGGTCAACGACAGAGCGCCAACCCATTCCGTCGCCGGGCGGCCACGGCGTCTGTAGTTCATTTTGCCGGGAAAGGAAACGGGCGCTTTGGGGCGCACACGCGCCACAGGCCAGGGAGCCACGTGCGCCAGTTCACCGTGGCGATGCCCATGATGATGAGCAGCCCGCCGAGCGCGAGCTGCCAATCAAGGACCTCTCGCAGCACAATCACCCCGAGCGCCAGCGCGGTCACCGGAATGACATAAGCGACCAGCGAGGTGCGCGTGGGTCCCCAAGTGTGAACGAGGAAAAACACCAGTGGATAGGCCAACGCGGTGCCGATTAACGCCAACCACGCGGTGGCGAGCCACGTAAGCGGAAGCCGTGGCAGAGTGAACGGAGCTTCCACAGACGGAGCCAGCAACCACATGGTGGCCGCGGCCAAGGGCAGCGCGAATGCCGTGATTGCAACCGGGTGCTGCCCCTGCAGAAAGCGGCGATTATAGACGGCGCTCGAAGCGTAGCAAAGCGCACCGCCAATCACCGCCGCCTGTCCCCATAGATTGAACGAGATTTCCCCGGGACCGAGGTCACGGGTGAACAATATGCCTGCGCCGGAGAATCCGAGCACTACACCGATGGTCTTGGGAACGGTGATGCGGTCGTTGGCGATGAAGCGATGCGCGATGAGCGTAGTAAAGAGTGGCATCGTCGCGGTGAGTAGGCCGGTCAACCCTGAATCTATGCGCGTTTCGCTCCAGGCAATCAACGTGAACGGCAGGGCCGTGTTCGTGATTCCCAGCAGTGCCATCAGGCCAATGTCCTTCGCGGAAGCGGAAAGAGGGATCTTCCGCACCAGCACCCACGCCCAGATTGCCACGGTTGCCAGCGTGACGCGAAGCGCCACCAGCGTGAACGGGCCAATCTCGGCGATCGCGATTTTTATCCAGAAATAGGATGTGCCCCAGCAGAAGCCGCCGAGGGTGAAGAAAGCGGCCCACTGTTTGATGCCGGTTGTGCGTTGCATTGTGGCAAAGTATACCTTGGGATACAATTGCCCGTCATTCGCCCCGGAGCGACCGGGGCGCCGACTAGGCTCTTCTGATTTGCTCAGCGCAATCATTCTCACACTGAACGAAGAGCGCGCACTGCCCGATTGTCTCGCCTCGCTGCGATGGGCAGACGAGGCGCTGGTGTTCGACTCGGCCAGCGCGGACCGCACGCGCAAAATCGCGCGGGAGAACGGCGCGCGGGTGCTGCAACGCCGCTTTGACAACTACGCCGCGCAGCGCAACGCCGCTCTGGCGGAGACGCGGGCGGATTGGGTGCTCTTCGTGGACGCGGACGAACGCGTCACGCCGGAACTGGCGCGCGAGCTGCGCGAAGCCATCCGGGAGCAACAGCCGGTGGGGTGGTGGTTGCCACGCCATAATTTTATTTTCGGCAAACTCACTTTGCACGGCGGCTGGTATCCAGATTATCAGCTGCGTCTCTTTCGGCGGGAGTGCGGCCGTTATGACCCCGAGCGACATGTGCACGAATTGCTGCAGCTAAACGGGCCCACCGGGCGCTTGCGTCATGCGCTCATTCACCACAATTACGCCAGCATGACGGAATTCGTCGCGCGGCAGCGCCACTACGCGCGCTACGATGCCGCCGTGCTGCGCAATCAGGGCGAGCGGGCGCGAATGCACAATTTCGCGCTGCAGCCGTTGCGCCAGTTTTTCTGGCGTTTCGTAGCGCTCTCAGGGTGGCGCATGGGCTGGCACGGGCTGCTGCTGAGCGCGCTTATGGCGCATTCGCAATGGGCGCTTTACCGGGAACTGGCTGCTCTGAGCCCCGACGTGGACGCGACGGCATGAGCGAACCTTGTCGCGGATTGGGCCCTCTGTTACAATCTGCCTCGCAGAGAATGCAACCGATACTGCAGCTCCCGGTGCTGGTGCTAAACGCCAACTACGAGCCGCTGAACGTTTCCAGTGTGCGGCGTGCCATGGGTTTAGTGCTGCATGGCAAGGCCGAACTGGTATTGAACGGGCGCGGCGTGGTGCGCACTCCGAGCGATGCCTTTCCCTGTCCGTCAATTATTCGGTTGGGCCGCATGGTGCGTCGGCCGTGGCCACGCGTAAAACTCAGCAAGCGCGAGGTCTTTCGACGCGACGGGCACACCTGTCAGTACTGCGGGCAGCGCACTTATCAGCTCACCATCGATCACGTCGTACCACGCCGTCACGGAGGTAGCCACACGTGGAGCAACGTGGTGGCCGCCTGCGCGCCGTGTAATCGCCGCAAAGGCGGGAAAGTGCCATCAAAAGCGCGCATGCGCTTGAGAAGGAAACCCTTCGAGCCGCGCCCGACCGCATCCTATCGATTTGGGAATTACACAGCCACGCACAGCAACTGGCAGCCGTTCATCGATGGCTGGTAGCCGCTGCCTGCACGACGTCGGGCAGCCAGTCTGTTCCCGCCTGAAGCGTTTCCACCAACGCATATAATCCACCCGACACGGCCCCATGCGCACCCAGCACCATCGGGGTGTGGCAGGCCATCGTGGCCTCGGTGAAGCTGCGCAGGCGTGCATTGCTTATCTTCTCTGGCTGGCACAAATCCGAGGCATAACGGTCGGCCGCTGAGGGCCACTGTCCGTGGTGCGCCAGAAACACACGCGTGTCGATGAAAGCAGCCGCTACCATTTCGCCCAACTGGTCGAACACAGCTTTTGGCCCGGAGCGCTCCATGAAGTGCGCCAGCAACGAGCGCACCCGGCCATCTCCCCAGCGACCGCTGGCGGTCATGCCGCGTTCCTCGGAGAACACTCTGATCCATACCTCGGTGTGCGCCTGCAGAACCTGCCATGTGTGCGGTGAGACGCGCCCAATCAAGGCGACGTGGCTGCCTGGCGTGGTCAGCACCTGGGCGGCTGCTTGCCAGCGTGCGAGCGGCTGCTCAGGTAGCCGTTGTGCCAGAAAAGAGCGTAAATCCACAGGCGTATCGGGGTGCCAGCGCAGTGCCACCAGATCAGTGGGTGTATCGATATCCAATTGGGTCGCGGCCGTGGGCGGCAGCGCCTGCACGGTGAAACCGGCTTTGTCTTTCAATACCCAGCTCAGCATGTTGTCCCGTGGCAGCCGGGTGGCTGCGTCCGACAGCACAGTCACGTCAGTCAGTCCGAGCCAATCGCTGGAGTGAACATTGTTTGTGATTGCCCAGCGGTCGCCCGCGCGGCTGAGCCGGTCAACCACCTCGGCTAGGTTCTTGCGGCTGAGCAAAGGCATGCTGCCCGCGCCGACATAGAGCACACGCCGCAGCTGCAGGCGGCGTGCCATTTCTCCTATGCGGTGGCCGAAGTGAAAGGGCTTTTCGGGTGGGTCGACATCCCATAGCAGGCTACCTGAGATTGCGGCGAAATCACGGTCTGCGTCCCAGAATATACGTTCGCTTTTCGGCGTGGCCATGATAATCCTGTCAATCTGATTCAGTGTGGCAAGAGCCTGCACGGTGGCCATGGCGGCCCGCCGGCGGGAGGCGTGTACCAGCGCTTCTTGCTCGCTGGGGCCACTGGCCCCCAACATTATCACGGCTGTTACGGCTTGTTTCATCTCAGGTGGCGCGCGCCGCGCTTTGATGTGCGTGAAAAATCGTTCAGTTGATTTCCGGTATTATCAGGCCGTACCCGCTATCGTGGCGGCGGTAGACCACATTTACCGAGGCTGTGTCCACGTTGTAGAATACGAAGAAACTCTCGTGTCCAAGCAAGGCCATTTGTTCAATGGCTTCCTGTTCGTTCATGGGAGAGAGCGCGAACCTTTTGCGGCGCACCACGCACTCCTCTTCGTTAGTGCGTGTTTCCCTGGTAGCTTGTTCCTGATTGGCGAGCACTTCCCCTACGCGCTCCTGGCCGGGCTCCATGTTCCGGCTGTGAACCCGTTTTCCTTTGTGGCGCTTTATCTGGCGGTAGACCCTTTCGACTGCTTTATCCACCGAGGCGAAAAAATCAGCTGAGTGCTCCTCGGCGCGTAGTATGGTTCCCGGTACCTGCAGCGTTATCTGCGCCACTTTTCTGTCCCCGCTATTGCGGGCCGTCTTGTTCACGGCCAGTTCCAATTGCGCTGCGCGCAGCTCGGGTAGATAGCGGTCTAATTTCCCGACCTTTTTTTCTATGTGCTCCTGCAAGCGTTCATTTACTGTCATTCCCCTTGCACTGATTGTTACCGGTATTGTCACACTGACCTCCTAATGTTCCGTAATGTGATTAGATGCTTGTCGGCGCGCGCGAGCGTCACCGCCCAAACCTGCGTCACCCCGGCTGCCCGCAACGCTTCAGCCACGTTTTGGCGACGTTCCGCCATGTTGAGGCCGACCTGCGTTTTGGTGTCGCGGCTGCGGTGAAGCGCCCTCGTTTCAAACGGAATGTCCGGCGAACACCTAGCGTAATTCGTCAAGATACCTGCCTAGTTGAAACCGCGCTCGCGCAGCCGTTCGTCAGAGAGTGGCATTGGCGCAAGAAGTGCCTGCGGGGGAAGGTCTGCCGACAGCGCCTGGAGCACCATTTCGCCCTAATGAAATGCCATGGAAACCAACCGATCGAGCCGGAGGCTATATCTGCGGCAGACATAGCATGATACTCGCTTGCCGTGTTGCAGTGGATTATTGCACTGACCACAGAGCGGGGAGGGTAGCGCCTGCATCGAGAAGTGACAATCGGTGCAAAAGGTGCCGCCGGATTGGCCGCAGCTAACGCAACTGGGCGGCAACACAAAATCAGTGATTTTCGTAAACAGACGGTCGCCCAGCAATGGCAGGCGTGTGACCCATCCGGACACGGCGTCTGCTGCTGTCGGGGCTGCAGCCTGCGCGTGTCGGAGCGATGCAAAGGGAAGATTATGACAGGTAACGAGAGTCTTGTGCGGCGGCAGCGGGTATGCACGATGATTCATTTCGAGGCTGTGCGTGCGCTCAGATTGTTGTCCGGGTTCTCCTTTATGTGCCGCCTCCGAGCGATTCCATCAGACTGGTGAACATGTCACCAATCGCCGGCCCGAGCAGCGCCAGAATCACTATAACGACTACAGCTACCAATACCAGGATCAACGCGTATTCCACCAGGCCCTGACCCTGTTCATCCGTGGAAAATGGCATAGTTTGGCGCTCCTTAATCCAATGTAGATGCTGTGCTCAAAGTATAGTCAATATGGCGACGCGTTGCAAGTGTGCGCTGCGTGCTGCCCTAACCTTGAGGCTGCCGCAACAATATCTCCACGATTCTCTGCGCCGCACGACCGTCCCCGAAGGGATTGACCGCCTGTGCCATTTCTTGGTGTGCGTCCTCATCTTCCAGAAGGCGCGTGGTTGTGACCACTATTTTTCGTGTTTCGGCGCCTACCAGCGTGGCTGTCCCAGCATCGATTGCTTCGGGGCGCTCGGTGACTACCCGCATCACCAGCACCGGCACGCCGAGGCCGGGGGCTTCCTCTTGAATGCCGCCCGAATCGGTGAGAATAAGATGTGCTCGTTTCATCAGATGGGCGAAGGTCAGGTAGTCCAGCGGTGGAAGCAGGCTGATGTTGGCATTACCTCCCAGCGCTTTCCTGACCGGGCCGTTCACGCGGGGGTTGGGATGAACCGGATAGACGATGTGCGCGTCGTCACGGCGTGCCAATTCCAGCAGGGCGGCGATAATGCGTCCTAGCGGCGCCCCGAAGTTCTCGCGGCGGTGGGCGGTCACCAGAATCAAGCGTTTCTTTTCCGGCAGCGCGCCCAAAATTTCTATGGATGATCGCGGCAACCGGCGCGCGGTGATCACCTGCAGCGCATCGATAACGGTATTGCCAGTGACGTGCACGCTTTCTTCCGGGATTCCCTCGCGCAGCAAAGCGCTGCGCGCATTCTCCGTGGGGGCGAAGTGTAGGCTGGCGGCGTGATCAGTCAGCGCACGGTTGAGCTCTTCGGGGAATGGATTGGTGCGGTCGTAGGTGCGCAGTCCGGCCTCCACATGACCCACGGGCATGCGGGCGTAAGCGGCTGCCAGCGTGGCAGCCAGCACCGTGGTGGTGTCGCCCTGCACCAGCATCCAATCTGGCTGCAAATCTGCGATTATAGGCTGGATGCGTTCCAATACATGCGCGAACACGTCAGTGGGGGCCTGGTCTGCGCTCATCACATCAAGGTCATAGTCCGGTCTGATATCGAAAAGGCGAAGCACCTGGTCGAGCAGCTGCCGGTGTTGCGCGGTGACTAGCACGTGCGCCTGCACGCCCGGGCTGCCCGCTAGCGCAGCCACCACCGGGGCCATCTTGACCGCTTCGGGGCGGGTCCCGATGACTGAAAGAATCTTCATCATTGCGCCTTTGCGCGCTGGGAGCGCAATTGGCCGCAACCCGCGCGGATATCCAATCCGCGGCGCACACGTACTGTTGCGGGGATTCCGGCTGCGTTCAACTGCGCTTTGAAACGCGCCGCCGATTCTCTGTGGGCCGGGGCGGCAGAGTAATCCGCTGTGGGGTTCAGCGGGATGAGATTCACGTGGCAGTGCATGCCGGTGAGCAGTTCGCAGAGGGCGTCCGCCTGCGCTACATCGTCATTGACACCATCGATGAGTGCCCACTCGAAGGTCAAGCGTCGCCGCGTAAGTTCAGTATATTCGCGGCATGCGGCCAGCAGCGTCGCGAGCGGGTAGCGGCGGTTGACGGGCATTAACCGGCTGCGCAGTTCGTCGGTGGCGGCGTGGAGCGAGACTGCCAATTGCTCGCGTCGCCCGGCATGCGCAAAACGCTGGATGGCGGGCGTGAGCCCGGCCGTGGATACAGTGATGCGTCTAGCGCTCATGGCCATGCCTTGTGCGTCGCTCAACCGGTCGAGCGCGGCCAGCGAGTTTGCGTAATTGTGGAACGGTTCGCCCATTCCCATCAGCACAATATTGGTCAATGTGAGCCCTTCGGTGCGCAGCAGACGGGAAGCCCACAGCGCCTGCGCGACAATCTCGCCTACGGTCAGATTGCGCTCAAAACCCATTTGCCCGGTGGCGCAGAACTGACATCCGAGGGCGCAGCCCACCTGCGTGGAGATGCACACAGTGCGCCGTTTGCGGTAGCTCATCAACACGGTTTCAATCTGCTTTCCGTCCGGCAGGTGAAAGAGAGCTTTAGTCGTGCGGCCATCCGCGGAGCGGAGATCGGTGACTGGCGTGAGATTGCCGAGGCTGAATTCCACCGTCAGGCGCTTCCGCAGGCTGTCGGGCAGGCTGGTGGCTGCCTGGAATGAGCCAACTTGCTGCTGGTATATGGCGCACCAGATTTGGCGGGCACGATAATCTGGCTCCCCCCATGCGCGCAGCTTTCTCTGCAGGCTGCCGGCGGTCATGTCCAGAAGATTGTTCATTGTGGTCATCGCGCCGCGGCCGCCGGTGTGGTCTTCGGTTCGGAGAGCATAGCACTGGTCGCTTCCGGCAAGCCCGGCAAAACCAGGTCAGGTTGCAGTTCGCTCTGCGCCAACGCTGCGCGGGTGGTCACCCCGGTCAGCAGCAGCAGGCTGGCAATGTCGGCGCGCTGCGCGCCGAGTATGTCGGTTTCCAGCCGGTCACCAATCACCAGCGTCTCGGCTGCGGTCGCCCCCAGCCGTTGCAGCGCTTGCTCGTATAGCGGAGGCTCGGGCTTCCCGATCACAATTGGCGTCTCACCGGTTGCGGTCTGCAGCGCTGCCAGAATAGCGCCAGTGCCGATGCCGATGCCCTTCTCGGTCGGGTAAGTGGCGTCCGCGTTGGTGCCGACAAAAACGGCGCCGGCGCGGATGTTGCGCACGGCGCAATCCAACTTGGCCCAATTGAGTTCGAAATCAAAACCCACCACGACATAGGTCGGGTTTTCGTCGCTGAGAACGAAGCTTTGCTCTTGCAGTGCGGCGCGTAGGCCATCGCCGCCGATGACCGACACGCGGGTGCCCGTCGGGGTCGCGCCGGCAAGGTAGCTGGCTGTGGCCTGCGCGGACGTCAGGATTTCGTCCGCTGCCACCTGCACTCCCATGCGCTCCAGTTTCGCCACGTATTGCGGAACGGTGCGGCTTGAATTGTTCGTGGCCAGCACGATGCGGCGCTCGCTCTCGCGCAGCACTTTGAAGAATGCACCCAGACCGGGCAGCGCAGTTTCGCCGCGCCAGAGCACGCCATCCATGTCGATAATCAGGTTGCGCCACTGCGCTATGCTCACGCTCATAACCTAACTGGTCGCGAGGCGATTAACGGCCATGGGGCGACCGGCGGATCGCCCCATTTCGCTGCTGCTATTGCCAGTCACGCTGGCGTTCATTTTTTCTTGGACTTCTTCGTCTTTTTGCCCTTTGCGTCATCTTCGGCGTGCTTTTCATCGTCAGCGCTGGTTGGCTCAAGCACCTCGTCGATGATCCCGTACTCCACCGCTTGATGCGCGGTCATCCAGTAATCGCGATCGGTGTCGCGCTCGATGACCTCGAAATCCTGCCCGGTGTGCTCGGACAGAATCTCGTTAAGCCGCGTGCGCAACCGCACGATTTCCTTCGCCTGAATCTCGATGTCGCGCGCCTGACCCTCCGCACCCCCAAGTGGTTGATGCAAATGGATGGTGGCGTTGGGCAGC
>Ga0187833_10001380_pt1 | contig 27749 bp, 29 predicted proteins | sample ETNtaG_37_FD_167968 | JGI IMG/M metagenome (GOLD analysis project Ga0187833, IMG submission 167968) | Marine microbial and viral communities from oxygen minimum zone, Eastern Pacific Ocean - ETNP2014_SV_400_PacBio MetaG (Illumina Assembly) | ecosystem: Environmental > Aquatic > Marine > Hypoxic...
GTTTGTCTACAACCGACAGCCGGGTTTATGCCCTGGCGGCCTACGCCTTGCTGAACGCCAATATCAATCAGATTGCCAACCGCATCGCCATGAAAAGAGAGGCGGTGGAGCCAAATCCGAAGCCGGTCTCACCAGCGCGCAGGATCAGACGGGCGAAGCAACAGAACTGGGTTAATGGCTGGCGTTAGTGGCGGACATGGGGTTCGTAATGTTTAAGGCATTCTTCGCGGCTCATTCTTACGCCCCAATATTCAACTTCCTTCTTCTGCTGGCTGCACGCATGAAGTATCCATGCTTTACCCAACGGCCAACCAAACCGGTGTCGCCAACACTTAATGCTGCCAGCCCTGGAGGCGTGGCAACTCTCTAGGATTTGGTACATTTCCTTCACTGATAGACCATTAAATGCGGCGTCCGCGTTCCTGGGCGGTGGCATAAGAAAATAGGTCCCCGTTGAGGCGACCACGGCGATCAAGAACCCAACCAACATAGATTTCACGTTCATGGGAAACTCCCTTTGGCAAACCTATTCGATACGGACAATGTCCCGACGACAGAGCCCGCCACTATTGTAGTGGGTGATCTGCTTCAGTGGAAACGGACCGATCTCGGTACGGATTACGCAAACGGCAACAAGCAGGTGCGGTTGCTCTACGTTCTGCAACCCAGTGCCAAGATAACAAAACGGTTCCGCTTCTATGAGGATGTGGAACGGATCACGCGGGCGGTATCGCCCAAGCTGTTCAGGAAGAACTTTAGTCACGCGATCAGGACGGCGCGGCGATCGGCATAATAGTTTTCAGCCTCTCGTAACCGAGTACTGGGTGGGTGTTATTTTCGCTCGACCGACTTTGGACGGTAGGCGAAGCTGAAGACATCATTCCTCGACGGAACACCAGGCGATTGACCGATCAAGCAGCAGATGTTCGGTACTTACCTTGTACGAGGCAAGGTGTTCCGACGCATTGTGGGCGTCGAACGCCGCCTCGTCGGCATACACTTCGTGCAGATGAAGCGTATCTGCCTCGTCGTGGGGCACCATTATATCGAACTGCAGACATCCCGCTTCGTTGGCTTTTGTCCGTGCGATATGGGCTCTTAGGAGTTCCAAGCGCCAGCCGCTAACTAAAATTCGGACAATTATTTCATTTCTCCTCATAATTGAAGGCGATCCTAGTCCTCCTCACGATGGCTGGCTGTGTCACCATTGGAATCATTAGCAGCAAGAAACCAATCTACAATCTCGCCTCCGGTCATGAACACGGTATCGTGCCGCGCACATAATAGATCTAGCATCTTTTCAACAAACCCAATTCGGTGCAATACACCGCTAAGGTGGTGATGTAGCGATAACGACAATACACGCGGGCCATGTTCAAGCTCTGGCTCTATAGCTTCAAGGCTATACCGCAATCTGTCGTAATGTTCTGAAGACGTATGTTTTTCGACCGCGAATATGACACTGTCATTAAGTTCCAACGTGTAAGGAACGCAAACCAGCGGGCCGTGCTTCGTACGCATCCAACACGGCAAATCATCTATAACCCAGTCGCACGTGTACTCAATACCAGCCGCCTTCAAATTATCCGGCGTATCGAAGCTCTCTTTCAGTCCAGGACCAGTCCAACCTCGAACCCGCTGGCCCGAGAAGCTCTCAAGCTTATCGATAGCAGCTCGGATTAGTTCGGGCTCTTCAGCGTCTGGCATAGCCTGCTGATGAAGGCCGTGGCCATGAAATTCCCAGCCAGCTTCAAGCACAGCTTCCGCAACAGATGGGTAGGCGTCAAGAACACCGGCGTTGATGCACGCATCAGCTCTGAGGCCGCGCTCCCCTAAAACGCGGAGCAAGCGCGGCATCCCACATCGCATTCCGTACTCAGCCCAGCTCCAGTTGGGTACATCTGGCACGGGGCTAGCGCCGTGTGGAGCAGGCATGATTTGCCTTGGCATCGGTCCATCGAAACGCCAGTGTTCAAGGGCGCAGAGCACATGAATTATCAGGGGTTTGCCGTTCGGTGCAGCCATTGGCGTTCGTGCCGTCGACAATTCAAAGGGAACGCGGGGATTGGAGGAATAGCCCTGTTTTCCGTCATTTATGTCCATGAGTTCCTCCTTCATTATGGTCGCGCAACCCTAACGGGTCCTATTGGGACAGTATACTGTGGGTAACGCGCGACCCCGAATGTTTTCTAGTCACAGAATTTTGGACGAGGGGTTAATGCCCGAATCAACTGACCGATATACGGCAACACGGCTGTCCGCCGAACTTGGTCTCGATAACCGGAAGATGTGGGACATCCTAACCCGCGTTAATCCAGTGCAGGTAAAGGGCCGTAGCAAGCTCTCCCTGTTGCGCGACGTGATCCCCCACGCCGCCAAGTACCTGGGCGCACCGGACGTCATTGACCTGAATGTCGAATGCGCCCGCAAGATAAAGGCCGAGGCGGAACTGGCCGAGATTGAATTGGCCAAGGAACGGGAGGACCTGATCCAAGTCGAGGCCGTACGGCAAGTCTGGGGTGAATTGGTCATAGCCGCAAAGTCGAGGCTGCTGTCGATACCCGCCAAGCTGGCCCCGGTGGTCGCGGTCGAGGACGCTCCGGCGACAGTTTCTTTTGTTAGAATTGAAGAAAACTGCTGCCGAATTAAAATCTACTCGTCGCTTAACCGCAACACTGCCGGGCGGGCGGCCATGAGGGGGGCCATGCGGGCGCCGATGGTCTTGAAGTGGTCGGAATTGCGATGGGCCTCGGTGGCGGCTTCGTTTTCATAACGCTCGACAAAAACGATGGTGTTCGCCTCTTCACCCTTGAAGACTTCGTAGGACAGACAACCCGGCTCGTTGGCGTTGACGGCGGCGGCCATTTCCTGGCCAACGGCGAGCAGGTCGTCCACGGCGCCTTCCTTGGCGGTTAGAGTTGCGATGGCGGCTTGCATGATGGTGTTCTCCTCATTTTACGCAGATTTGGTGCTCAGTTTGCTTTTATAGCGGCCCGTGCCGTGGGCGCAAAGGCGCGCAGGGCCTGGATCAGAATATCCATGATTTCGTTGATCTGATCCTCGGTGACGATCAATGGCGGCGAGACCAGAAAATTGTCACCCTTGGCCCCGCCCATGGTGCGACGGGAATAGATGATCAGGCCCCGGTCATAAGCCTCCTGCGCCAGGTGGTAATGGGCGTCCAGCTCGGGTGGCAGGGGGCGGCCTGTCTTCCGGTCCGCGATAACGTCGAAACCCAGCAACAGGCCGCGGCCGCGGATCTCGCCGATGAACTCGAATTCATCCAGTAGGCCTTCCAGGCGGCCTTTCAGCAATGCGCCCATGCGGGCGGCGTTGCCGATCAGGTCGTTGTCCACATGCTCCGCCAATACGGCCCGGCCCACGGCGCAGGCGATGGGGGAGGCTGAATAGGTATGTCCATGCATGAAACCGCCGGCGTCTTCCACGGCGCTGATGATCTTGCGCGAGGTGACACAGGCGCCCAGGGGTATGTAGCCCGACGCCAAACCCTTGGCCAACGCCACCAGATCCGGCGTCACCCCCCAATGTTCGGCGGAAAGATATTTGCCGCTGCGCCCGGCTCCACTCATCACTTCGTCGAAGATCAGCAACACGCTATATTGATCACAGATTTCTCGGATACGAGTGTAATAGACATCCGGCGCGGTCAGGGCGGCGGTCGCGGCACCACCGATGGGCTCCATGATGAAAGCCAAGATTGTTTCGGCACCCTGGTGAATGATTTCTGCCTCCAGCGCGTTGGCATATCCCAGCGCGGCTTCATCCTCCGTCTGGCCGGCGGGGCGATAGCGGCAGAACGGCGCCGGGATCTTGGGCTGGTTGACGATCATCGGCGAAAACATGGAGAAACCACCCGGATCCCCCGTTAGCGACAACGCCCCCAAGGTGGTGCCGTGATAGGAGGGCAGGCGCGAGATAACCTTGTAGCGGGTCGCCTGACCGGTGGCGAGGGCGTATTGCCGGGCCAGCTTGACGCAGGCCTCGACCACTTCGGACCCGCCCGAGCCGAAAAATACTTGGTCCAGGCCATCGGGGGTCATATCAGCGATTTCATGGGCCAATAGCTCGGCCGGTTCATTCAGGAAGTGGGAGCGAAAGGCGTAGCTGACCTTTTCCGCCTGGAGCACCATGGCCTCGCGCACGCGGGCGTTGCCATGGCCGATATTGGCGGTTTGTGGCCCGGACGAGCCGTCGATATAGCGTTTGCCGTCCTGATCCCACAGGTAGATACCTTCGCCCCGTTCAACCATGGGCCGCTCTGGCGTGGGCCAGAAGAACATTGACGAGGGAAGGTTGTCGCCGATCGGTACGCTGGTCATGACAATACTCCGTGCCTTGGCTGTCTGTGAAAGGTGGTGCAGTTTAGACGAGCCGTGTAATGAGGGCCATATGTAAGAGCCTGGTGCGTCATCGCGAGAAAGAAGAAGAGGAAAATTGGATTTCACCTTTTCACCCGAACAAAAGCAGGTGCGCGAAACCATATGCTGTTTTTGCGATGCAGAGGCCGCGCCGCTGGTCCACGAGGCGGACAAGACCGAAAAAATTCCCCAACGACCTGTTTTTGAAATGGGCCGAGCTGGGCCTGTTGGATGTCCGCTATCTGGAAGCGGACGGCGGAACAGACTTTGACAAGGTCACCGACTACATCATCTGTGAGGGCGCGGCGGAAGTGCAATGCAACATCATCGTGCGCGATTTGAAGGGTTAGGACATGGTTTACGAAAATATCGATTATCAAGTTAGCGGGCGCATCGCAGTCATCGGCTTGAACCGTGTGCCCGTCAACGCACTGAGCCTTGATTTCGTCAACGAGATCATCGACGCGCTGTATCAGGCGCGTGATGATGACGAGGTTCGTGCGGTGGTCATCGCCTCGGTCCTGGAAAAAACGTTTTGCGCCGGCCTGGATCTATCTGTGGTCAATGGCGTGGACGGCGAGGGAATGCGCGGTTTTCTGGATCGGCTGTATTTGGAACTGAACGACGTGCAATACCGGTTGGGCAAACCGACCATTGCCGCCGTCAAGGGGGCGGCGCGCGCGGGCGGTATGACCGTGGCCCTATCCTGCAACATGGTTATTGCAGGCGAGGGGGCAACATTCGGTTATCCGGAGATTAACGTTGGGTTGATCCCAGCTCTGCATTATGTGCATCTGCCGCGTATCGTCGGGCGGCACCGTGCTTTTGAATACCTTTTCACCGGTGATGATTTTGGCGCCGATGTGGCGTTGGATCTTGGCATCATTAATCATGTGGTACCCGACGATCAGGTTATGGGTAAGGCCATGGAAATTGCCGAAAAACTAGCGGCGAAGTCTCCAGTGGTGATGAAACTGGGGCGCGACGCTTACATGCGGGCGGTCGATACGGCGTACCGCCGGGATGTCGAAAACGTGGCCGAGACAATGCGTAATGTGGTGGCCACGGATGACTGTCGCGAGGGTCTCGCCGCCTTCATGGAAAAGCGCCCGCCGAAATGGCAGGGCAGCTAATTCAGGAGATGTCCAGCGTTGCCAATAGTTTTGTTTTTTCTACCGAACCTTCACGTACGGAGAAGTACTGCCGAACCATACGCGGGACTACCCGCGCGGTGTTTAATCCGCGTGTTTTGTGCCGCGATTTGTTGCGGACTGCCATTGCTGTTCAGCATCATTGGTTAAAGATAACTTGACAAAACACCGCATTACGAACGACCCTTGAGGCAACCAATATTTGGTTTAAAACAGGGAGAAGAGCTATGCGTAGTTTAACCATGACGCGGCGGCTTTTAGTCGGCCTCGCGGCGGTATTTGCGTTGTTCGCAATGACGGCGGGCACCCAAGCCGCCGATAAGAAAATCAAGATTGGCGTAATTTACGACTACACCGGCCCCTTGGCGGGTGGCGGTTCGGATCTGCAGGCGCTGGGCGCCAAGATCATGATTGATCACATCAATTCGCAGGGCGGTGTTGAAGGCTACATGATCGATCCGATCTATGCCGATGCCCAGTCCAAGCCGGAAGTGGCAATCAACGAAGCGGTTCGCCTGATTGAACAGGAAAAGGTGGACATGCTGTTGGGTTTTTATTCCTCGGCCCAATGCGTGCCCGTTGCGGCCAAGGTCGATTCCCTGAAAAAATTCATGTGGATCACAACCTGCATTTCGCCGGCCGTTCTCAAGGGCCGCAATCTGAAGTACGTCTTCCGCCCGCAGGTGCATGGCGCCATGTTCGGCGAATTGTCTGTGGATTTCCTAAACTCGAATGCGCAGAGCAAATTAGGTGTGTCGCCTAAGAAACTTCGTGTCGCGATCATTCACGAGGACGGCCCCTATGGCTCTGGCGTGGCTGGTGGCAATGCCGCTGCGGCCAAGAAATTCGGCATGAACTTGGTCTTGAAGGAAGGTTATTCCGCAACGGCTCCCGACCTCTCATCCTTGGTCACCAAATTGAAGCGCAAACGCCCCGACGTAGTTCTACACACCGGCTACAATCCAGACATTACCCTGTTCCTGCGGCAGGCCAAGGAGCAAGGCTTACGTTGGAAGGCATTGATCGGCCATGGAGCGGGTTATGGCGTGGCGGACAAGTTGTATAACGCGCTGGGCAACGATGTCGATCACGTATTCAACGTCGATCCGGTTTCGATCTGGCTGTTGGATCCCAAGTCCTTGGCCAAGGGTCTACCGGAGGTTACCGCCAAGGTTGGCGCCGAATATGAGAAAGCCAAACCGGGCGTCAAGGTGAAGTCGGCCCATGTGGGCATGGCAGCTTCAAACGCTCATGTTTTCTTCACTGACGTGTTGCCGAGGGCAATCAAGAAATATGGTGGCATTGACGCGGATTCCCTCCGCAAGGCAGCTATGGAGACTGATATTCCCGAAGGTGGCACTTTGCTGGGCTTTGGCGTCAAGTTCCCGAAGGCAGGCGAGTCGGACATGATGGGGCAGAACACTCGCGCCTCGCCAGTGGTCATGCAATATGTGGGCCGCAAGGTCTATATCGCTTGGCCCAAGGCACTGCAGACCATTGATCCGGTATTGCCGCTGCCGAAGTCATCGCCGTATGCGAAGTAGGTGATCGGCTGGACGATAATTGTATCGGCAATTGGTGGGCGAGTATCGAAATGCTTCGAGTTGAAGGGCTGTCCAAACATTTCGGCGGCTTCACGGCTGTCGATAGTGTGGATTTCTCTCTTGAAAAGGGTGAGATCCTGGGCCTAATCGGGCCAAACGGATCGGGCAAGAGCACGATTTTCAACATGCTCTCCGGCACGCTGAAACCTAATGCCGGGTCGATCCAATTGGAGGGACAGGAAATCGCTGGTACGCCGCCACATGCTATTTGCATGATGGGGGTGGGCCGGACATTTCAGATCCCGCGGCCCTTTCGCCGTCTTTCTATTCTCGAGAACGCCGCGCTGGCTGGCTATTATGGCCGGGCCGGCGCGGTTACTCGGGAACAAGCCTGGCGCAGCGCCGAGGAAGCCTTGGAGATGGTTGGCCTGCCGATCGATGGCTATTCCTCCGTCGACACCCTGGGGGCAGCCGGTTTAAAAAAGTTGGAGTTGGCCAAGGCTTTGGCGACCAAGCCCAGTCTGCTTTTAGCGGATGAAAGCCTGGGCGGTCTGGATCATTCGGAAATGGATCAAGCAGCGGAAATGTTGAAGAATATCCGCGAGGAACTTGGCGTCACCATTATGTGGGTGGAACACATCATGGGTGTCCTGATGCGGGTTGTTGACCGTGTTATCGTCCTGGATCATGGCGAGAAAATCGCCGAGGGTAAGCCGCAGAATGTCGCGGCGGATCCCAAGGTTATCGAAGTTTATTTGGGCAGCGATGCTGACGAAGTCGCCGCCGCTGCCGCCATCAACTAGCCATTTTCATATAAAGCCCCCAACAGAGGATTGCGGCGTAATGCTGACCCTTCGGAACGTAAACGCTGGTTACGGTGGTTTTCAAGCTTTGTTTGATGTTTCGTTGGACGTCAATGCCGGCGAGGCTGTTGCGGTAATTGGGCCGAACGGCGCTGGCAAATCGACCTTGATGCGGGTGATTTCTGGCATGATCCCGGCAACGGCGGGGCATATTGAGATGGAGGAGGCCTCGGTCCTTGATGCCCCAGCCTATGATATCGTTGGTATGGGGATTGCGCATGTGCCGGAAAATCGGCGCCTCTTTCCCCGCATGACGGTAGAGGACAATCTGCGCATGGGCTGTTTCATGCCGCAGTTCCGCACCCGGTATGAGGCGCGCAAGGATTTCGTTTATGATTTATTTCCACACATGTTGGAGCGCCGCAACCAACTGGCGGGCACTTTATCGGGCGGCGAGCAGCAAATGTGCGCTATTGGCCGGGCCTTGATGTCGGACCCCAAGATCTTGCTGATGGATGAACCTTCGGCAGGATTGGCGCCGGTGATAGTGCAACAGGTTTTTGACCTGATCGAGAGGATCCGGGCGGAGGGTCTGACGGTGTTGATCGTGGAACAGAATGTCAAGCAAGTTCTGCGCGTTGTTGACCGGGCCTATGTTTTGGAATCGGGCACATTGCGTCTGGACGGCACGGCCGACGAACTATTGCAGAGCGCCGAAATTCAAAAAGCCTTTATGGGCATGTGAGGCAATCATGATGGCGGAATTCACGGAAGCGCTGTTTAGCATCTTCTTTGTCGAGACCTTGATCAACGGGCTATTACTGGGCGGCGTTTTGGCCCTGCTGTCGTTGGGCCTAAACCTGATTTTCGGCGTTATCGACGTGGTCTGGATCTGCTACGCCGAGATTATCATGTTGGGCATGTACACGATTTTTTTCCTGCACGTGGACGGCGGCATGCCTTTGATCCTAGCGGCGGCCTGCGGGGTTGGCGTGACCGCTCTGCTGGGCTGGCTGACACATCGCCTGGTAATCGGTTATTTGTTGCAGGCGGCTCCGATCAACCAATTGCTGGCCACGGGCGGTTTGTTGTTTTTCTTCCAGGGTGCAGCCATGGTCGCCTTTGGCATCGAGTTCCGTAATCTCGGCGTTAGCCTGGGCAGTCTGGCGGTGAGCGAGGATATCTACCTCTCCTGGACCCGGCTATTGTCCTTCGCTATCGCGGCCGGCGTTGTCGTGGTTTTGTACCAGTTTCTTACCCGCTCCTACCTCGGTGCCGCGATCCGTGCGATCAGCCAGGACCGCGAAATCATGACCCTGATGGGGGTCAACACCAAGAAACTTTATCTGCTGACCTCTGCCATTGGCGGTGGCCTGGCCGGCTTGGCGGCGGCGCTGTTGGTGCTGCAGTACGATGTTCACCCCTTTATCGGCCTCAGTTTTGGCCCGATCACCTTCATCGTCTGTGTCATGGGGGGGCTCGGCAACATGGTCGGGGGCTTTTTGGCCGCCTTTATCTTTAGCGAGCTGATCACCATCGGCGGCTATTTCGCCGAGTTGGAATGGGGCTATGTGCTGGCTTTCGCCTTCTTTATCGCTGCCATGTTCGCCCGCCCCGAAGGTTTGTTCGCGAGGAAGTCATGAACAGTAAACTTCTGATCGCGGTCATTGCCGCAATCCTGGTTTCCTTGCCGTTTCTTGGTCTGGATAGTTATCCGTTACATCTGGTCATTGTCATCCTGATTTGGTCATTTGCCTATACGGGTTGGTCGATCATGGGCCGTTTTGGCCTGGTTTCCCTGGGCCATGGCGCCTTCATGGCGATTGGCGGATACGTTACCGCCCTGCTATGGAACGAATTGAGCTTAACGCCCTGGATCGGTATTCCCGTTGCCATGTTATGCGCCGGCGGCATGGCCGTTTTGATTGGTTATCCCTGCTTCAAGTTCCGAATTGTCGGGCATTATTTCGCCTTGGTGACCCTGGCTTTGTCGGAAGTTGTTCGCCAGGTAATCATCGCCACCCGGGATACGACAGGGGGTTCTTTGGGCTATACGCCGGAACGCCATGGCGACGGTTGGTCCGTTATTGCGTTGCAATCGGATGACCGGATGGTTTTCTATTTTGCCGCATTGGCGGTTTGGATGGCGGGTATCGTGATCTGGCGTCTGGTGGATCGCTCCATGGCACGATATGCCCTGGAGGCGATCTCAGAGGAAGAGGATGCCTCGGCCGCCGTAGGTGTGCGGGTGACCAGGGAAAAACTGAAGGTGACGGTTTTGAGCGCGGTCATGACGGCCTTTGCCGGGGCCATGTATTGCCAATATCAGATGTTTATCTCGCCCGACACGATTGGGGGCGTGGGGATTTCCCTACAAATCGTGTTCGCGGTGGTTGTGGGCGGTATCTATAACTCCCTTGGTCCTACCGTAGGTGCCGTGATCACTTTGCTGTTGGCGGAGGTCTTGCGCATCTGGATCGGCACTAGTGCCTACTGCGTGACGGAGAAGATCTGTTTGAATGTCGCCGGCGTACCGCTGCTGGTCTATGGCATCATGCTGATTTTGTTCATTATTTTCCTGCCTAGAGGTATCGTTGGCGCCTGTGCAGATCGCTGGCGGGTGCACAATAATAGCAGTGTTTCGGCCAAATAATTTGGCACCGATAATGTAGCAATTAGGTTTGGGGAAAATCACCCTGGAACCAAAACATCCGGCATGTCCGGGCGTCAACCCGATGGCTTGCGCTCAAGGCGCGAGAGCTGCATTGGTTTCGCCGAGGCGTTCGCGTGCAAACCACCAGATCCGTCACTAGCCAAATACCCACCGGTGTTGCCCGCCAGAGGCGGCACAATTAATTTCGGGCGCCCAGCAGGTCGCTCATTTGCATCGGGCAGTGGGCCAAGCCATTTTCCCTGGTCAGTCAAGGAGTTCGCTTGGTTCCAGAGGGCCTCGGACTGGGACGAACGATCTTCCATTCTCATGATCGTGTGATAATCATGGTTTATGGTCAATAATTTCATGAATTGCTGAGGGTGAGCTATCGGCGGCGGCAAGAAACTCTTGCTGCCGCCGTGCGCGGCCCTATATTGCCGGCCATGTCGAGCAGAGAGAAAATCGATCCGGCGCCGGTGCCTGCCTTAGCGCGGATGATCGCGGATGGTATCCGCCTAGATGGGGTGGAGCCCGGCGCGCGTGTTGTCGTCGCCATGTCCGGTGGCGTCGATAGTTCCGTCTGTGCTGCCCTGTGCCAGCGCGCGGGCTACGAAGTCGTGGGCATTACCTTGCAGCTGTATGATCATGGTCAGGCCATACGGCGCGCCGGTGCCTGTTGCGCGGGCGCGGATATATACGATGCAAAACAGGTGGCGGATATTCTGGGCATTGCCCACTATGTGCTGGATTATGAAGACCGCTTCCGCACCGCCGTGATTGACGAATTCGTCGATGACTATTTAGCCGGCTCAACGCCCATTCCCTGTATCCGCTGTAATCAACGGGTCAAGTTTGAGGACCTGTTGGCCACCGCGCGCGAGCTGGGCGCCGCCGCACTGGTAACCGGCCACTATGTCCGCCGCCTTGCTGGAGAGACGGGCGCGGAAATGCACCGGGCCGTGGATCCGCAGCGGGACCAGAGCTATTTTCTGTTTACCACCAGACAGGAACAGCTGGAATTCCTGCGCTTTCCCCTTGGGGGTCTGGCGGCGAAAGCAACGACGCGGGCCTTGGCGGAGGCATTCGGCCTGCCAGTCGCGGCAAAGCCCGATAGTCAGGATATCTGTTTTGTCCCCGATGGACGTTATGGCGAACTGATCGAACGCCTGCGCCCAGGAGCGGCGGAACCGGGTGACATCGTTGATCTGGCCGGTCAGGTTTTGGGGCGGCACGGGGGTGTCATTCATTTCACGGTTGGTCAGCGTCGCGGTCTGGGTCTATCGGGGCCCGAGCCCCTGTATGTTTTGGCGTTGCGGGCCGATGCCCGCCGTGTGGTTGTCGGCCCCAAGGCGGCACTGGCCCAGCGCCAGGTGCGTCTGCACGATGTCAACTGGCTGGACCGCAAGCGGCCGGAGGAAGGCCGAACGGTGCAGGCAAGGATCCGTTCCACCCACTCGCCGGTGGCGGCGGCGCTAGGCGCGGCCGATCAAAATATCGCCACCGGCCTTACGGTGGAGCTTTTACGGCCTGAAGAGGCCATCGCGCCGGGCCAGGCATGCGTACTTTATGATGGTGACCGTGTACTGGGCGGCGGCTGGATCGCCCGCGGCATGCCCTAGCCTCTCAACGCAGGTCCTTCATCAAGGGCAGGACCTCTTCGGAGAAGCGGACGAATTGGCGGTCACGGTCTTCATACGGTCCGACAAAATCCATGATAACGTGGCGTACACCTGCTTCGTGGAACTCGAACAAGCGCTCAGCCACGTCCTGAGGGCGGCCCAGGGCGCAATATTTCTTGGCCGCTTCGCGGAAGTCCATGGCATAGCGGACGCTTAAGGTTTCCGTGGCCTTATCCAGCGCGCCCTCGTAAGTATCATCGACCGTGGCGAACAACAAATGCCCAGTGCTAAATGGACGTTCCGGTCCCCCAGCGGTGTCAGCCGCTTGGTGGATCTTGTCCAGGGAGTCCTTGTACATCGCCGGGGTCACCACGTAGGACAGCCAGCCATTGCCGATTTCACCGGCTCGGCGCAGGGCCGCGGTTGAACGGCCACCGCACCAGATAGGCGGGCCACCCAACTGACGCGCGGGCGGTGACATGGTCAGTTCAGGGAAGGAGAAGTGTCTGCCGTCATGGGAGACCGCTTCGCCGCGCCACAGCTTGCGCAGAACCTCGATACCCTCTGTCAGACGGGCGCCGCGCTCGACGGGGTCGACACCGGCGACCTGAAAATCGGTCTCGAATTCACCGCCAACCCCGACGCCCATGATCAAGCGTCCGCCCGATAGATGATCCAGGGTCGCAACCTGTTTCGCCACTGGTCCGGGATGGCGAAGCGGTAACAGATAAACGCCGACGCCCAGGGCCAGGCGGGAGCTGTAGGTGGCAGCCTGCGCCAGTTGGATAAAGGGATCAAGGATCGGAATGGCAAAGGATAAATGGTCGCCGACCCAAATGGAATCGTAACCCAGGCGGTCGATCAGTTCGACCATGGCGCGGCCATCCTCCGCCTCTGGCAACCACCAACCCACCGCCGGCTCGGTCCGCCGATGTATGGTCTGAACGCCGAATTGGAAATGCTGCTCAAGCTGCAGGGTCATGGCTGCGGCCTCTCGTTCTAATTATATCAGGATGTCATGTTTGGCGTGCCACGGGCGCTCGGTCAAGCCCGGCGGGAAATCAAGGGGCGCGGCGGCGGTAAACATTGCCGCCGCCCCCAACCCGGCTTTTGCCGTGCTATTTCATGGGGAAGAAATCCACCGGGTTCATCAACATGTTCTCCTGTGCTTCAAGGGCGCCCAGCGCGGCGGAGGCCTGAGTATAAGCGATCCATTCGGGATCGGACCATAGGGCGGCGCGTTTGGCTTCGCGGTCACCGGCGTTTTCGTAGACCCAGATGTGCATGTACTGGTTCGGATTGCCGGTTTCCGTCTTCATATAGGCCAAGGGTTGACCCAGATTCTGGCTTTGTGGCGCAAAACCTTTTTCGGCGTACAATGCCAAATGTTTGCCGATGGTGCCGGGGCGGCAGGTATATGTGCGGACGTCAAGTAGCATGGGAAATTCCTTTGTGCTGAGTTTTGAACCCCTCGTAGTCTACGCCATAGCCGGGCTGTTTTCCCACGTTTGAAATTGAATCGTCGCAATTTAGTTGGCTCCAAATTAATTGCTTCCAAATTAATAGTATGCTAATCAATAGCGATCAAATTAATGCCATGACGCATAGTACCCAGGTATGGACAGCTCTTCGAATAGTGCCGGAAATGGCCAACAAATAGACCCGCGGGAGCAGTTTGGTTTTCGTTTGGGTCGGCTGGCGCGTTTATGGCGCTCGCGTTTGGATGAAAAGATGCGACCCCATGGCCTGACCCAGGCGCGTTGGGTCGTCATGATGCATATGCAGCGCGAAGCGGACGGTTTTCAGCAAAAGGCCTTGGCGAGGTTTGTTGGCATTGAAGGCCCGACCCTGGTGCATATCCTGGACAACCTGGAGAGCCAGGGTTTGATCGAGCGCCGGCTGGACGCAGCGGACCGGCGCGGCAAGACGGTGCATCTGACCGACGAGGGCTGGCGGATGATCGAGGTCTTGAACGATGTTTCGGCGGAGTTGAGGCGGGAGCATCTGGCGGGCATTTCGGATGCTGATGTCGCCCATTGCCTGGAAATTTTTGACCGTATTCAAGGGCAAGCCCAGGCGGCCGTATCGAAGGACGGTGACGGCATGAGTTTGGATTATTCAAGCGGCAAGAACGGATTGATCAAGTGAACGATAAGTCGACCACACAGCGGCTGCAGCCGCAAGATGAAGCGCAAAACAGCGGCCAAGGAGAACAACAGGCCGGCGCACAGGACGCATCGTCGAGCGGCGGTGCCCTGCCCAAGGCGTCATCGGGTCTGCGCCGGGGTATCGGCCGTATGTTTCTGGTGGCGGCGATCCTGGTTGGCGTGGCCGGTCTTCTGTATTGGGTTTATGGGCGCTATACGAATGTGGTCGTCTACGACGCTCGGATCAAAGCCGACATGATCATGATATCGTCGCGCATTGACGGCTGGGTCACAGAGGTTCCGGTGTCGGAAGGCGACGTGCTGAGGACGGGTCAGCCGTTGATCATGATCGATAATCGTGAATCGTCGCTGCGTCTGCGGGAAATTGATGCCCAGCGCAAATCATTGCAGGCCGAAAGACTGCGGATCGAAGCCGAGATCCGGATGATTGATCAACAGACCCGTGGCCGCTTCGAGGCCTCCCGCGCCGCCCTGAACTCCGCCAAGGCGGCCAAGTCGGGCATGGACGCGGAATTGGAGCAGATCCGCAATGATTTCGAGCGGGCGCAATCGCTGTTGCAGAAAAGGGTGATTTCGCGGCAGCGCTGGGAAGCCTTGCGCACCGCTTACCGATTGGCCGGGCAACAGGTATTGAAGGGCGAGGCCGATGTCGCCAAGGCCAATGCGGATGTCATGGAAGCGCAAGCCGACCGCCAGCGCATGGATGTCCTGCAAGGCCGGATCGCCTCTCTGCGGTTTGATGAAGAACGTTTGAATACCCAGCTTGAGCGGCAGCAGCTTGACCTGACCGACCGCACCATCAAGGCACCCAGCGACGGCAAGATTGACCGTATTTTTATTGATCCAGGCGAGTATGTGGCGCGGGGACAACGCCTGCTACTATTGCATAATCCGGCGGTGATCTGGGTTGAGGCCAACATCAAGGAAACCGATATACGTGACGTCAAATTGGGCGCCACGGCCAAGATCGGCGTCGATGCCTACCCGGATCTTGCCGTGGTGGGCGAGGTGGTCCGTATCGGTAATGCCGCGACCAATCAATTCGCCCTGCTGCCCAGCCCCAATCCCTCGGGCAGCTTCACCAAGATTACCCAGCGTCTTCCGGTCAAGATAGCGGTACCGCAGACCAATGGCCTGCTGCGCCCCGGCATGATGGTCGAGGTCGAGATTGCAATCACCCGCGATTGAGGCGAAGTTCGCGCGGTTTGGGCCGCGCTACCGCTACTATGTGATCTTCACGGCCATGCTTGGCACCACGGCCACGGCGCTGATGGCGACCATGACCAATGTCGCCGTGCCCGTGATAATGGGCGCTTTCGGCGTTGGCCAAGACAAGGTGCATTGGGTCTCTACCGGCTTCATCGCTGCGATGACCGTATCCATGCTGCTTAGTGACTGGTGTGTGCGCGCCTTTGGCATGAGAGTGACCTTTATCGGCGCCATGGCTGTTTTCATATTCGGCGGCGTCATGGGCGGCCTCTCCAACACCATTGATTTCATCATTGTCGCCCGTGTTTTGCAGGGCGCGGGCGCGGGTATTGGCCAACCCTTGGCGATGGTCTTGGTTCTGCAAGTGTTTCCCGTTGACCGGCGTGGCCGCGCGATGGCGCTATTGAGCGTTGGCATCATGGCCGCGCCAGCCATAGGTCCGGCTTTTGGCGGGGTGCTGGTGGATGGCTTCAATTGGCGGTATGTGTTTTTCATGTCGGCGCCGGTGCCTGCCATCGGGATCTTTCTGGCGATGTTCCTTATGCCTGGCGGTGATCGCAAGGGCGGGTTACCTGCATTTGATTGGACGGGCCTGGTTCTGGCGACCTTGTGTATTGCCTGTTCCCTGACCGGATTGTCCAGCGGTCAGCGGGAAGGCTGGGGCGCGCCGATTATTTCGGCGCTTTTTTCCGTCGGCATCGTCTCGGGTGTCTCCTTTGTCCTATGGGAACTGATGACGCCAACCCCCATTCTTCAGGTCCGTGTTTTCGCTAACCGCAAGTTCGCCGCCTCAATGGCAGTGGGCCTTGTCCTCAGTCTTGGCTTCTACGGGGCTGGCTATTTGGTTCCTCTCTTCGTGCAGACGGTACAAGGCTATAGCCCGACGCGGTCCGGCCTTTTGATGATCCCGGGCGGTGTCTTCATGATGGTGATTCTGCCCATCGCGGGGCGGTTTTCGGATAAGCTGCCAAGCTACCAAATCACCTTGTTCGGCCTTTTTGTCTATGGTTGCTCGTCATTGCTGATGATGCAGGCGGCGACGGATACCGCATTTTGGGTCTTTGCTTCGTGGTTGATATGTGGCCGGCTTGGTCAGGCGGCGATGATGCCAACTCTGATGGTTACGGCTCTCTCCACGACGAAGCAAGAGTATCTGAGCCAGGGTGCCGGCGCTCTGAACTTCACGCGGAATTTGGGTGGCGCCATTGGGGTCAATGTGGTTGCCGTCTTGCTGGATCAGCGCACGGCGTTTTATGCCGATGCCTTTGCCGGACTGCAGACGCCCGACAACAGTGCGACCCGGTATTTCATGCAGCAACTTGGACACATCTTGAACCAATTGGGCTGGCCGTTCGAATTGATGCGGTCAGGCGTACTGCATCTCGTTGGCCGAAGTGTTTATTCCCAGGCTTCCATGATGGGCTTCAAGGACGTCTTCCTGTTCATCGCCGTGGCATTTTTCGTCATGATGATTCCGGCCCTGCTGCTGCGGGACAAACACCCGGTATCCAGGCCCCGCCCAGAAACCAGACCCGCTCCAGCGGCAAGGGGCGGTTAGTATGGCGAACCCAGCCATAGAGGCGATGTTTGCGCGGTTTGGCCCGAATTACCGCTACTACGTCTCGTTCACGGCCATGCTTGGCACCATGTCCATGGTCCTGACCGCGACCATTATCAACGTTGCCATTCCAGTCATCATGGGTGCCTTTGGCGTCGGCCAGGATACAGTGCATTGGCTGTCCACCGGCTTTATCGCAGCCATGACCGTTTCCATGCTGCTAAACGACTGGTGCGTACGCGCCTTCGGTATGAGGGCGACCTATATTGGTGCGATGTCGGTGTTCATATTCGGCGCTGTCCTAGGGGGGCTCTCCAACAGTATCGATATGATGATCATTGGCCGCATCTTACAAGGCTCCGGTGCGGGCCTGGTGCAGCCGTTGGCCATGGTCCTGATGTTTCAGGTCTTTCCCGTCAACCAAAGAGGCCGCGCCATGGGGATATTCGGGGTTGGTATTATCGTCGCGCCGGCCTTCGGGCCGACCTTTGGTGGCGTGCTGCTGGACGCCTTCAATTGGCATTATGTATTTTTCATGTCGGCGCCCGTCGCCGCGGTTGGCATCATGCTGGCGATGATTTTTATGCCCGGTGCCAAGCAGGAGCGGCCCTTGCCCCCTTTCGATTGGGTCGGCCTGATCCTGGTGATCTCGTTCGTCAGTTGTACCTTGACGGGGCTGTCTAATGGCCAGCGCGAAGGTTGGGGCGCGCCGGTCATCGCGCTGCTTTTTTCCATCGCCGTCATTTCCTTCGCGGCCTTCATTATATGGGAATTGCGGACGCAGAACCCCATTTTGGAGCTGCGGGTTTTCCTTAGCCGGAAGTTCGCCGCTGCCGTCCTGGTCGGCATGGTGCTGAGTGTAGGGCTGTTTGGATCGACCTATATCATTCCACTGTTCGTGCAAACCGTACAGGGCTACAGTCCAACGCGCTCCGGCCTGTTGTTGATGCCAGGCGGGCTCTTGATGATGGCCATGTTCCCCATTGCCGGGCGTCTTTCGGACAGATTGCCCGGGTATCAAATGATCCTGTTCGGTCTGGCCGTGTTCGGCACCTCATGCATATTGATGATGCAGGCCCATACCGATACGCCGTTCTGGGTTTTTGCCGTCTGGATTATGTTTGGCCGGGTCGGCCTAGCCACCATGATGCCGACCTTGACGGTCACTGCCGTATCGACCCTAAAACCGGAATTGTTGAGCCAGGGGTCGGGTGCGCTTAATTTTTCCAGACAGCTGGGCGGTGCCGTGGGGGTCAATGTTCTGGCCCTGATACTGGGTCAGCGCACGGCTTTTTTTTCCGATGCCTTCGCCGGCCTGCAGACGCCGGACAACAGCGCAACCCTGCATTTGATGTCGCAGTTCGGCCGCATCCTGGGACAGCTGGGCTGGCCGTTCGAGATGATGCCGGCGGGTGCGCTGTATCTGGTCGGCCGCAGTATCTATTCCCAGGCCTCCATGATGGCGTTCAGTGATGCGTTTCTGTTCATGGCCTTGTTGTATTTTGTAACCATGATACCGGCGCTGTTCTTGATTGATCTGCCCATAAAGGCAAAGCTCCCAATCATTTTGCGGCCCCGGCATGGTTAGTCCTCGGCACGGAAGTTTTAGACCGTGAACGGTCCATCTATAGAGACATTGTTCGCGCGGTCTGGATCATGATCGGCCGCGTAGGGTTGGCGTCGGTGATGCCGACCCTGACCGTCTCCGCCATCTCGAACCTGCGGCCCGAGCAATTGAGTCAAAGCTCCGGAGCGATCAATTTTAACCGCCAATTGGGCGGTGCCTTGGGCATTAACCTGATTTCCATGGGATTGGAGCAGCGCACCGCTTTTTTCGCGGATGCATTTGCGGGCCTGCAAACACCTGACAACAATTCGACCCAGCTGTTGATGATGAAATTTGGCCATTTTCTTGGTCGATTGGGCTGGCCTTTCGAGAAGAAACCGGCGGGCGCACTTTATCTGGTCGGCCGCAGCATTTATGCTCAGGCCTCCATGATGGCGTTCAGCGATGTCTTCATGCTCATCGGAGTGGTCTATGTGAGGACGATGACACCGGTTTTACTGTTGCGCGATCCAGTCACCAAGCCAAGGCCGCGGCCCCGATTGCGGCCGCGGCTCAGATAGGCCATGCCTAGCACCGCTATCGAGACATTATTTGATCGTTTTGGGCCCAGGTACCGGCTTTTTGTGACGGTGACCGTGATCCTGGGCGTTGTGACGATGCTGTTGAACGCCACCATGATCAATGTCGCCATTCCCGTGATCATGGGTGCCTTTGGGGTTGGCCAGGACACGGTGCATTGGTTGGCCACGGGCTATATCGCCTCGATGACTGTGACCATGTTGCTGAACGACTGGTTTGTCCGATCCTTTGGTATGCGCACGACTTATCTCGCGGCCATGGCGGTCTTTGTCTTTGGCGCCTTCATGGGCGGGTTTTCAAACAATATCGATATTATGATCTCGGCCCGCGTCCTGCAGGGCCTAGGCGCGGGTTTGATACAGCCCCTGTCCATGGTCTTGATGTATCAGGTTTTCCCCATGCACCAACGGGGCAAGGCCATGGGCCTGTTCGGTCTGGGCGTGGTCGTGGCGCCGACCCTGGGGCCGACGTTCGGCGGCCTGCTGCTGGATGCCTTCAATTGGCACTATGTGTTTTTCGCACCGGTTCCCGTGGGCATCGTGGGTAGCATTCTGGCCTGGCTGTTCATGCCCTGGCGCCAGGGCAACGAGGCCAAGCCGGCTTTTGATTGGACTGGCCTAGCGCTATTGGTTGTCTTTGTTACCTCTATATTGGTGGGATTGTCGTCGGGTCAGCGCGAGGGCTGGCACGCGCCGATCGTCGCCGTTTATTTTTCTACCTTTTTGTTGTCATTCGTGGCCTTCCTATGCTGGGAGTGGCGGACAGAGGTGCCAATCCTGCAATTGCGTCTATTCCTAAACCGCCAGTTCGCCGCCGCCGCCATGGTGCGTATGGCCTTGGGCGCGGGCTTGTATGGCACGACCTATCTGATCCCCCTGTTCGTACAAACGGTGCAGAGCTATTCGCCGACCCGCTCTGGTCTGTTGATGGTGCCGGCAGGCCTGACCATGATGTTTCTGATGCCCGTCGGTGGGCGCCTGGCGGACCATTTTCCGCGATATCTACTGATCCTGGGTGGCCTGTTCGCCTTTGGCGTCTCGTCTATCCTGATGACTGGAGCCCACACTGACACGCCGTTCTGGACCTTTGCTGCATGGATGATACTGGGACGCATCGGCATGGGTTTCGTTATCCCCACTATCAACGTTACCGCGCTGCAAAGTCTGAGTGCGGAACTGTTGAGCCAGGGCTCGGGCGCTGTGAATTTTATGCGCCAGATGGGGGGTGCCCTGGGCGTCAATCTGATCGCAGTCATGTTGGAGCAAAGGACCGCCGTATTCAGCCAGGCCTTCGCCAGTTTGCAGACGGCGGACAACATCCTTACCCAGCAATTGATGCAGCGCCTCTCGGGCCTGCTGTCGCAATTGGGCTGGCCGGTGGAAATGCACCCTGTAGCGGCCTTGCATCTGCTCGGGAACAGCCTGCATGCCCAGGCCTCCATGCTGGCCTTCCGGGATGTTTTTCTGTTTTTGGGCATGTGCTTTTTTTTCGCCATGCTGCCGGCCATATTGCTGCGTGAAAAGAAGCCCAAAGCCCGTCTTGCGCCGACTGTTCGGGGCAATGTCCAACCCGTCGGCGACCGTTAGAACCGGTCCATAGTTGCCGAATAGATCGACTAGCTCATCAGCGTAACATAGCCGCGACATCCTCTAGGTGATATCCAGGCGTATTTTTAGCCATCACGTCCGAATGATAGCCGTGCCAAATGGATTGGGCAGCTGGCTATTCGTGGAATATTCAATCCGCCCCGAAAGGTCTAAAAAAGGTTCGAAAAATGCTGTTTTCAGAGGCTGATTCAAGTCTCGTGACATTGCTAAAAACCGCAAGACTTGGTATAAATACGAACCTCGCGCCACAATATCTCGTGATTGTTATTTCAGGCGCATAACAGGCGAAATTAGTACGCGAAAATGTATTCAATCATTGTTCGTCGAGGGCGTCGAAACGCATCTATCAGGACTGAACGAATTGACTGACGACAGCCAGACTCCTCCCGCCGATCCTCCTGTTTTGCCGCCTTCGAGCGACGATGGCGGTGATGCCGTAATGCCCATCACCATCGAAGACGAGATGCGGAAATCGTATCTGGATTACGCCATGAGCGTGATCGTCAGCCGGGCTATTCCCGATGCCCGCGACGGTCTGAAACCAGTGCATCGGCGCATTCTCTATTCCATGCATGAATCCGGCTATACCTCGGATAAGCCGTACCGAAAATCTGCCCGTGTGGTCGGTGATGTCATGGGCCGATATCACCCTCATGGCGATCAGGCGATCTATGACGCCATGGTACGCATGGCGCAGGATTTTGCCATGCGGCTGCCTCTGCTGGATGGCCAGGGTAATTTCGGCTCCATGGATGGGGACCGCGCTGCGGCCATGCGTTACACTGAAGTGCGCATGGATAAGCCGGCTGAGATGCTGTTGGCGGATATCGACAAGGACACAGTTGATTTCCAGGATAACTATGACGGCTCGGCATCGGAACCCATCGTCTTGCCGTCCATGCTGCCGAACCTACTGGTCAATGGCGCAGGCGGTATCGCGGTCGGTATGGCCACCAATGTGCCGCCCCATAACCTGGGCGAAATTATTGATGCCTGTTGCGCTTATCTTGATGATCCCACCATTACCGTGGATGGCTTGATGGAGTTCGTGCAAGGCCCGGATTTTCCCACCGGGGGACTTATTTTGGGCCGAGCCGGGATATTGTCAGCATTTCGTACGGGACGTGGTTCCGTCGTCATGCGTGGGCGTACGAATGTGGAAACCATCCGCAAGGACCGGGAAGCGATCATTGTAACGGAAGTGCCCTATCAGGTGAACAAGGCCGGCATGATCGAAAAAATCGCTGAGGCCGTGCGTGCGAAACGGATCGAAGGCATCTCTGATCTGCGCGATGAGAGCGACCGGACCGGCGTGCGCGTGGTGATTGAGCTGAAGCGCGATGCCATGGCGGAGGTGGTGCTGAACCAGCTCTACCGTTTTTCGCCCCTGCAGACCTCGTTCGGCGTCAACAGCCTTGCGCTGAACCATGGCCGCCCAGAACTTTTGAACCTGGGGCAAATGATTGCCGCATTTGTCGATTCCCGCGAGGTCGTGGTCTCCCGCCGCACCAAATATTTGCTGGGCAAGGCCAGGGAGAGGGCTCATGTTCTGGCCGGCTTGGCCATCGCGGTGGCCAATATCGAAGCCATCATCGGCTTGATACGAGGTGCGCCCGATCCGGCCACGGCGCGGGCGCAGTTGATGGAGCGGGATTGGCCGGCCCATGATGTCGAGGCAATGATCCAGTTGATCGACGAGCCGGGGCACCGGGTCGTCGATGGCGTCTACCGTCTGAGTGAAATTCAGGCCCGGGCAATTCTTGATCTGCGCCTGCAACGGCTGACCGCTCTGGGCCGCGATGAGGTGGGAGCGGAGCTGCGGGAGTTGGGCGAAAAGATTCTGGATTATCTTGATATTCTGCGTTCTCGCGAACGTCTCACCGGGATCATCCGGGAAGAACTATTGGACATGAAGGAACGCTTCGCGACGCCCCGGCGCAGCGAAATCGTCGAGGCCGAGATGGATCAGGAGGACGAGGACCTGATCCAGCGCGAGGACATGGTGGTGACCGTCTCGCACAACGGCTATGTCAAGCGGGTGCCGCTGTCCACCTACCGGCCGCAACGCCGGGGTGGCAAGGGACGCCAAGGCATGGCGACGCGGGACGAAGATTTCGTCTCCCAGCTGTTCGTGGCTAGTACCCATACGCCGATGCTGTTTTTCTCCTCCACCGGCAAGGTCTATCTGTTGAAGGTTTTTCGCCTGCCCATGGCGGCGCCCCAGGCGAGGGGCAAAGCCATGGTCAACCTGTTTCCGCTGGAGGAAGGTGAAACCATTCACACGGTGCTGCCCCTGCCCGAGAATGAAGCGGAATGGGCCGACCGCTATGTCATGTTTGCCACCGCCTCCGGTTCGGTGCGCCGCAATGATTTGGCCGATTTCAAACGGGTTCAGGCGAACGGCAAGATCGCCATGAAACTGCCCGAGGGCGACCGTATCGTTGGCGTCGCGATCTGTGATGCCAACGACGATATTCTGCTTTCAGGCCGGCGGGGCAAGTGCATCCGCTTCCCCGTGATCGACGTGCGGGTCTTCAAAAGCCGGGATTCGATCGGCGTGCGGGGCATACGCTTGATCGGCGATGACGAACTGATCGCCATGTCCATCGTGCGCCATGCTGAATTCGACAACGATACAAGGGACCGTTACCTGCGCTGGTCCAACGCCCGCCGCCGTGCCGAGGGGGAAGGGGAGAGCAGCACCGAGCCCTTTCCCAGCGCGCCCGAGCAGGCCAACGAAATGGAATTAGCGGAACAGTTCGTGCTCTCCATTACCGAGAACGGCTATGGCAAGCGCACCTCGGCCTATGAGTACCGGGTCACGGGACGCGGCGGTCAGGGCATCATCAATATAGAGGCCTCGGACCGGAACGGTCCGGTTGTCGCCTCGGCGCCGGTCGAGGAAGGTTACCACATCATGCTGGTTACCGATACCGGCCGTCTGATCCGCACCCCGGTGCATGACATTCGTATCGCCGGCCGCAACACCCAGGGCGTCACCCTGTTTGATGTGGAACCGAACGAGCGGGTGGTCTCAGTTGCCTGGCTGTCGGAGCAGAATGATGGCGAAGACGGTGATAATGGCGACACTGATGAGGCGCCGGATGATGTTTCCGACAATATGCCTAATGGCATGGAAGAGGATGCGAAAGAGGAATAGACCGGCGTTGGTGGCCCGCGGTATTGCCGGGCAATCGCTGGTGCCCCTCGTTTTCGCCCTTTTCATGATGGCCATGAAAGGCTAATGATCCCAAGATTGGTCTGTTGGCATTAGGAGGTGATTTTGTCTAAGCAGCGTATCGGCTTTTATCCAGGTACTTTCGATCCCATCACCTTGGGGCACAGCGACATTATTCAACGTGCGACTAGGCTGGTGGATAAATTGGTTATCGGCGTCGCCATCAACCGCGATAAGGGCCCGATGTTTAACCTGGATGAACGTGTGGAGATGGTCCAGGATGAACTCGACTCATTCCCGGGCCAATTGAACGACTGTGAAATCGAGTTGCGGCCGTTTGATAATCTGCTGATGCATTGCGCCCAGGAACATGGCGCCGGCATTATCATCCGCGGTTTGCGGGCGGTCTCGGACTTCGAGTATGAATTTCAGATGGTTGGTATGAATCTGCGCCTGAATTCAGAGATTGAAACAGTATTTTTGATGGCCAACGATAAGTATCAATTCATTGCCTCGCGATTGGTCAAGGAAATTACCCGGCTGGACGGCGACGTCTCCGCCTTCGTTTCGCCGCGGGTAACGGAACGTTTGTACAAACGGGTGGGGCGTGGCTGAGATACCGCGGACGTCGGTGCCGTATCGCATGGCGCAGCTGGCTTGGAACGGGGCGGCTTGGAAAAGGGACGGCAAGATGCTGTTAAGAAGGCTTATTTTTGGATTAAGCATGGCCCTGGCGATGCCGGCCATTGAAGCGGGAGCGGTGGACTTGGAGAATACGATCTATCTGGAATTGAAGGATGGCCGGGTGACCATTGAAATGCGCCCCGACCTTGCCCCCAACCATGTCGCCCGCATCAAGGTATTGGTGCGGCAGAAATTCTATGACGGCATTGTCTTCCATCGCGTGATCGAGGATTTCATGGCCCAGACCGGTGATCCCACAGGCACGGGCACGGGGGGCTCGGGCCAGCATCTGGATGCGGAATTCTCCAACGAGAAGCATCTACGCGGCGCCCTTTCCATGGCCCGGGCGGCTGATCCCAATAGCGCCGACAGCCAGTTCTTCATCGTCTTCAAGACGGCGCCATGGCTCGATGGTCAGTATACCCTGTGGGGTCAGGTCACCGACGGCATGGATGCCGTGGATAAGATCAAGAAGGGCGCCCCCGGCAGCGGTGCGGTGGCCGATCCGGACAAGATCATCTCCATGCGGATGGCTGCCGACGTGGAATAGCGTACCGGAAGTACCCTTCCTTGTGTTAATGCCGGGCTTGGTCCGGCAATCCATGGCGATGCTTGGCATGGTGTCGATGGCGGTGCCTGTGGATGGCGGGTCAAACCCGGGTATGACGATGAGGTTGGGTAGAGTTTTCCGTATGGCGGAGCGCCCTTCATGGACGTTGATCTTTTCGATTTTGATCTGCCGCAAAGCGCCATCGCATTGCGTCCGGCGCGGCCGCGCGATAGCGCGCGCTTGCTGCACGTGGGCCATGCCAGCGTGCAGGACAGGATGATCGGCGATCTGCCGGCCATGTTGCGGGCAGGTGATCTGCTGGTTTTCAATAATACGCGGGTGCTGCCGCTACAGCTCGAGGCGCGGCGAGGCGAGGTGCGGATTGAGCTGACCTTGCTTGAGAGCGTCGCTCCGGGCCGCTGGCGGGCTTTCGCCCGTCCAGCCAGGCGTTTGTGCGCCGATGATCAGTTGATCATCGCCGATGGTTTTACGGTACGGGTCGAAGGGCCGCATATTGATGGCCAGGTGGTCCTGGATTTTGCCATGACCGAGGCCGAACTGATGGCAGCTCTAGCCCGTTACGGAACTTTGCCGCTGCCGCCCTATATCCGCAAGCACCGGGCCGTGGATGAACAGGACAATACAGACTATCAAACCGTTCTAGCTCGCTGCGATGGCGCCGTTGCGGCACCCACGGCGGGCCTGCATTTTACCGATGGATTGCTGCGCAGTTTAAGCACCGCTGGCGTGCAACATGTGGCGCTTACGCTGCACGTCGGGCCCGGCACCTTCCTGCCCGTAAGCGCGGGCGACACCGATGATCATCACATGCACAGTGAATGGGGCGAGATGGACGCCGCCGTGGTACAGCGGATCAACCAGACCAAAGCCCAGGGCGGCAGGGTCATTGCCGTGGGCACGACGTCACTGCGCCTGTTGGAAAGCGCGGCCCAAGGCGGCAGACTGGATGCCTTCACCGGCGAAACCGATATTTTTATTACGCCCGGCTACCAATTTCGTATGGTTGATATGCTGTTGACCAATTTTCATCTGCCGCGATCTACATTGTTCATGCTGGTTTCGGCCTTTTCCGGCCTGGAGCGAATGCAGGCGGCCTACGCTCATGCCATCGCCGCCGGCTACCGCTTTTATTCCTATGGTGACGGCTGCCTGCTGGAGTTGGAGGCTGCGCCATGACCGCCTATGATTTTCAGGTCTTGGCCCAGGATGGCGCCGCGCGCACGGGAAAGATCAACACGGCGCATGGCGAGATCGCGACCCCCGCCTTCATGCCCGTGGGCACGGCGGCCACGGTCAAGGCCATGACGCCAGAAGCGGTGCGCAAGACCGGTGCCGATATTGTTCTGGCCAATACCTATCACCTGATGCTGCGCCCAGGGGCGGAGCGGGTCGATCGCCTGGGCGGTTTGCATGATTTCATGCATTGGCAGCGGCCTATATTGACGGATTCTGGCGGTTTTCAGGTCTATTCCCTGTCCGATCTGCGCCAGTTGGACGAGGATGGGGTGACGTTTAAGTCCCACATCGATGGCTCCAAGATGTATCTCAGCCCCGAACGCAGTATCGAGGTTCAGCATCTTCTTGATGCCGATATCACCATGGCCTTTGATGAATGTACGCCTTATCCGGCGACGGAGAAGGTCACGGCGGCCTCGATGGCGCTGTCCATGCGTTGGGCCGAGCGTTGCCGCACGGCGTTCGTGGAAAGGCTGGGCTATGCCCTGTTCGGCATTGTTCAGGGCGGTATGTACGCCGATTTAAGGTCTGAGTCCGCTGCGCGCCTGCGGGAAATCGGTTTTGACGGCTATGCCATCGGTGGTCTGGCGGTTGGAGAAGGTCAGGAACTGACCTTCTCCACCCTGGACGTGACCGTGCCGCATTTACCCGGAAAACAACCGCGCTATCTGATGGGCGTGGGCCGGCCCGGCGATATCGTCGGCGCGGTCCAGCGCGGCATCGATATGTTCGATTGCGTCATGCCCACGCGGTCCGGGCGCACGGGGCAACTTTTCACCTCTCGGGCCATCTTGAACATCCGCAACGCCCGCCATGCCGATGATCCACGCGCGGTGGATGAGACATGCCGTTGCCCCTTGTGCCGGAACTATTCGCGCGGTTATCTGCACCATCTGTTCCGTGCCAAGGAGATCTTGGGTTCCATGCTGGCGACCTGGCATAACCTGACCCATTATCAGGACTTAATGGCCAATCTGCGCCAGGCCATCACGGAAGGCCGCCTGGATGATTTCGCTTTTGCCCATGGCGAGGCGGCTGAGTTGGGAGATATTGAACCGGTCTGAAAATTAGAGTCGATTTTCGAGGCTATGCTGGCGAAATAGCATTGACCCGGACCCCGTGTCGACCTAAATTCCGCCCCGATGCGCGCGTAGCTCAGTTGGTAGAGCACCTGACTTTTAATCAGGTTGTCACAGGTTCGATCCCTGTCGCGCGTACCAATACCCCATTGAAATCATTGTGA
>Ga0187833_10001383_pt1 | contig 27716 bp, 41 predicted proteins | sample ETNtaG_37_FD_167968 | JGI IMG/M metagenome (GOLD analysis project Ga0187833, IMG submission 167968) | Marine microbial and viral communities from oxygen minimum zone, Eastern Pacific Ocean - ETNP2014_SV_400_PacBio MetaG (Illumina Assembly) | ecosystem: Environmental > Aquatic > Marine > Hypoxic...
TTTACTTCTTTATCACTTTGTTTTTCTTCTTTTTTATCTTTACCATTAGTAGAAATCTTCGTAGAAGATTTTTCGGGGGGCTCTGCTGCTGGTTTTTCAATTTCTTTTTTTGTTTTTTTTTCTTTCATAATTGGTGTTTTATCAGATATTTTTTTCGGAGTATTCACTATCATTTTTTTCCCTTCATTTTTTTGTGGTGCGTAATCTTTTTCAGTCATTTTTATTTTTTAGATTTTGAACGAGTTCCTTTAGTTGATCCAACTCCTGCTTTTCCATGTTTAATTCTTGCTCTTGTTGGAGAAAATTCTCCTAATTTATGCCCTAACATTTCTCCAACTATTTCAATAGGCATAAATTTTTGTCCATTGTAAACATAAATTTTCATCCCAACCATTGCAGGTGTAATAATTATATCTCTTGAGTGGGTTCTAATCGCTTTATTTTTTGCAATTTTTGTTTTAGCTCTATTTGTAAATTCTTCAATCCTTTGAAATTGCCTTAAAGCAAATCTTCTTTGCCTTGATGTTAAATATTTTGCAAACTCTCTCACATCTAATTTTTTAAGTTCTTCTATTGTTTTCCCACGATATGTAAATTGTTTTTTTGTTAATTCCATTTTATCTTTTTTTCCTTCCTGTTCTTCTTGGTCTTATTAATCCAACCTTTCTTCCTGGTGGAGCATTTCTTTTTGCAATTTTACTCTTTGGATTTTTAGCTCTTCCAGAACCAAAAGGATGGTCGATTGCATTCATCTTAACTGCTGAGGTTCTTGGCCATAATTTACTTTTTGCTTTTTTAATATGGTATTTTTTCCCTGCTTTAACAACAGGTTTTTCAAGTCTTCCAGCTCCTGCAATTGTTCCAATAATTGCCCTACAATTTTTGTTAAATTTCTTTTCTTTTTTTGAAGACATTAAAATAAAAATATTTTTCCCAATAATCTTATTTATTGTTGCAGAACTTCCTGCAGTTTTTATAAAAATTCCTCCATCTCCAGGCTTTGATTCAATACAATAAATCTGTGTTTTTAAAGGAATATCTTTTAATTTTATAATATTTCCCTCTTTTATTTCTTTTGAATTTAAATTTATTTTTTGCCCTTCAATCATTTTATTAAAAGCAGGAATAAAAAAAGCACCTTTTCCATATTTTATTTTTGCTAAAGGGGCACTATGGCCTCCAGAATCTAAGAGCTTAATAACAGTTCCTTCTCCTTCAAGTTTTGGAGGGTATTGAATTTTGTATTTGAATGCTTTTTTTCTAACTCTATAAGTACTGCTTCCATGCCCTCGCGCTTGTTGAATTATTCTTTTACCCATTTTATATTATTCTGAACTCAAAATTTGTGAGCACTTTCCCATTATCATTTTTAATTTCGTAAGCATGTCTTGTTCCAGCATCCCAATCAAAATAATCTCCAGGTTCATCCTCTAATTCTTCTAATCTTAATTCAGAATCATCACAGCGCATGCCGCTAGTGAGATTGCAAACAGTGATTAAAAATCTCATACAACCTATGCAAGCTTCAGGAGTATTTTTTTTTAAATATCCATCTACCCCTTCACTTGTTTTAATTAATAATTCTCTTTCACTCATTGGTATTAACGTTTGTCTTTCACTCATTTTACATTAATCCTAATTTCGTTGCTAAATCAATAGCTGGAAATTCTTTTTTTAATTTAATATAAGCATATTTTTTATTATTTCTAATTAAGGTTCTTATTCTTTCCACTTTAACTTCGAAAAGTTCTTCAAATTCTTTTTTAATTTCTTCTTTTGTTTTTTGTTTCTCTGTTACAAATGTCAAAATATTTTGGGATTCAATTAACATTATAGCTTTTTCAGTTGTTATTGGTTTCATTTGACATACCTCCTATGGCGAATGAATGAAAATCTTCCTCTGGACCTACTTGGTTGATTTACTTTTAGATTCATTTTTTCAATACCTCTGGAATTTCAAATTGTGAATATTCTTGAAATAAATTTTTCCCATATATTAATCTTGAAAAACACTCTGCTGTAAGTTTACAATCTTCTAATGCATTATGGATTTGCCTATTATCTTTCATACCTGCAAATTCAAGTATGTCTCCTAAACTAAATTTACTTCTTCCTTCTTCAAATAAAAATTTTCCATGTATTTTATGATAAATCATTTGAGCTATTGTATGCGAATCAAAACATTTGTATTTGAATGGGATATTTAGACTATATTTATTTGCCTTTATTTCAATGAAAGTAACATCAAATTGAGGATTTTGACATAAGAAGTTTTTTACAGATCTTTTTTTAATCCATTGAAAGAAGTTTTCCAATAATTCTTTTTGCGATTGTTTACTTGAATCTCTTAATTCTTCTTCTGTTTTTCCTATAACCCTTAAAGCACCTTCTTCTACACCATCTTCATCATCTATTCTTGCTTCTTCTAAAAATTCTTCATTATCATTTAAATCAATTGCACCAATTTGCCAAATTCCACAATTTACTTTATCTAATCCACTTGATTCTATATCTAAAACTATTGGCTTCATTTTAATTCTCCTAAATCTTTAATTGCTTTTTCAGTGTAAATTGTTAATCTTCCTTGTTTGCCTTTTGCCAAATCAATAATACTTAAATTTTTAGTAGTTGTATTATCAAAAGATTTTGTTTTTAATTTTTCATTTTTTCCTGTAACAATTAATAATCCTGCATTTGTTTTGTATTTTCTTCCTCTTAATTTTCCTTTTCCACTTCTTACTTGTTTCTTTTTTGATATAATTTCAAATAAATTATTTCCTAAAATTTTCTTTAAACTTTGAATTAGTTCTTTTGTTTTCAGAGAAATTATTTTTGATTCAATTATAAATGGAAGATTTTTTATTTCTGAATTTTTTAGCTTTGCATATTTTTTCTTAACTTCTTTTTCATTAGCTGTTGCACTTATGGCTGAAATTAATGCTAAATTTAATTCTTTTTTATTTATTTTTTTTGTATTAATCATAGATAAAACTTTTGGAGGATGAGCTCTTCTTCCTCCCCTTACATGGGGAACAGTAGCACCAACCCATATAAACTGAGAACCTTTTTTTGTCATTGTTTTTCTTGGAATTCTTGACATTCCTTTTCCATAATGTGTTTTCCAAACATGTCTTCTATGCCTTATTTTACCACTTGCAGAATGTTGATTTCCTGCAACAGGTGAAGGACCATAAGGTTGCTTGCTTTTTTTCGCTTCAAGAACTTTCGCAATTATATCATCTCTTATCTCAGAAGAAAAACAATTTGGCAATACAATTTCTTTCAGTTTTTTCCCGTTTATATCAATTATATTTGCTTTCATCTTAAATCCAATAATTCATAATTTTTCTTTAATTGTTTTTTAGTTCCCCTTAAAGGAGATGTAATAAGTAATTGCCTTTTTGCAGGACCTTGAACACTTCCTTGAACAATTACATAATCTGTTTTAATATTTCCAAAATTTTTTATGTTTTTTAATTCTTTATCTGTGGATTTTCCTAAATCAATTATTTTGTTATTGTAAATAATTCTTGTAAACATTCCAAGTTGCCCTGCCATAGGCACACGAAAGGTAACTCTTGCAGGATGCCATGGTCCAATACTTCCAGGGCGTCTTCTTCCTTTTTCAGATTTATGGGATTTTAAGGTAATTCCAAATCTTTTTACAGGACCTGTAAGTCCTTTTCCTTTTGTCAAACCTCTTAAATCAATTAATTGCCCTTTTTCAAATATATCTGCAATAGAAATTTCTTTGTTTAAATTTTCTTTAACAAAATTAATTTTTTCTTCAGCACTTCCTGCCAATCCAATTTCAGTTAAATCAGGGGTTTTTTTTATTCCTGTTTTTTTAACTTGAGAATAAGCTATAATGCTTACATCATCGTAATCCTTAATATCTTCAATATTATTTTCTTTCTTTGTTTTTGGAATTTTAACTTTTCTTTTTAACTCTTTATCAAGGTCTTTTGCAAGAATTTCTTTTGCAACTTTATTATTTTTATAAAATCTTACAGAAAAAATCTTCATTAAAGGGCATTCAAGAATTGTTACAGGAATCATTTTGTTTTTCCCTTTTGTTAGAGAATCAGGAGTACTATCTTTTATAGAAGCAGACATCATTCCTGCCTTATAGCATATAAAACCTTTGAGATTTTTCCCAGTAGAAATAGCTTCCCAGTTAACTCTAGGCAAAAACTTTTTGACTCTTTTTCTTGGCCAAAATTGCAAACTTCCTTTTCTCGGTGATTTTTTTGTAGGCATTTCTCAATATAACGGATAACATTTTATAACCCTGGAATAAAATATTTAGAAATTAGAGGTTTAAAAGTTCTTCTATTACAATTTAAATAAAAATTTATAAGTCTTGATTTCCATTGTAAATTATGCATTTAACTCTTGAAGAAAATAGATATGTTTTAGAATTATATGATATAACAGATAATGGTCTTTCAAGAGCTGTAGAATTATATGAGGAAAAATTTGGAAAATCTGTTTCCTCTAATACTATAAGGCGTAAGTGGAAAAATGCAGGATATAAACCAAATCCTAGTGGAGGGCAAAACAATGGTTTAACTGATAGACAATTTAGAGAATTACATGGTAAACATGAAGGAGATGTTGTAAGAATGATGGAAGAACTTGGTCGTGAAAATCATCGTAGTTTAGTTCGAAGATGTAATGGATTAAGTTTGAGGTATAACAATATTCCAAAAATAAGGAAAAGAAAATCAGACTATTTTTTCTAATTCTATTGTTTATTAATTTTCAAACCTCAAACTCTTTCTCACTTAGAACTTCTTTTCCATCAATTTCAGCTTTTCTTATGATTTTTCCCTTTCTTTTTGCCAATTCCCTAATTTTTGAAAAATCTTTTTCACCTTCAGGCATTACAATTTCATCAATAATTACTTCATGTCTTATATCAATTTTTTTAGATTCAGGCATATCCCAAAAAAGATCTTTTTTAATTTCAGAATAAAATTTTTCATCAGTTTCCAACACACAAAATCTATCATCTATTTTTTCTTCACTTTTCCCTGGCTTTGGAAGCTTTTTCTTTACTTTTAATTTAAAGCCATTTCCTTCAATATCTAATAAAGTAGAATAAGATTCTTTTTCTAATTCTATTAATTGTTCTCTTTTCAATTCTTGTTCAGAAATATCATTTTGATAATATAAACCACCTTTTTTTGCTTCAGAATTTCCTTCAATATTATTTTCATTCATTAAATCAGAAATATTTTTTTTACTCAAAACCATTCCAGAAACTTTACAATCCCCAAATCTAGAACACAACAAAACTAAATCATTGGCAAATTCAAAACTTGTTTTAATTTTAATTTTCTTCGTCTTCCAGAAACCTAAACGAAATCTTCCTTTGTAATCCCCTTTTCCAAATCTAATAAATTGCTGATGAACTTCACTATCAATATTATCTTCAAAAATCTTTTTTACAAAATTCATATTTATTTTATGGAAATTTCCTTTTTAACTTTTTCTTTAGCATAAATTTATAAATTTAATTCACTAATAATTAAGATGGACGACGAATATTTAAAAAAAGTAATTCTTACAGTAATACTTTCTGTTCTTGCAGTTTTATCTTTTCTTATATTAAAACCGATTTTACTATCAATAATAGTTGGAATAATTTTAACAGTTATTTTTGCTCCAGTATATGACTGGTTTTTCAAAATCACAAAATCACAAAACTTTTCTGCTACTATCGTATGTATTTTTTTAATCTTATTGATAATTTTGCCTTTTTGGTTTTTAACACCTATTTTTGTAAAACAATCATTTGAAGTTTATTTAGCCTCACAGCAAATGGATTTTATAACACCTCTTAAAACAATTTTTCCTAATTTTTTCGCTTCAGAAGCATTTTCATCAGAAATAGGTTCTATAATTCATTCTTTTGTAACTAGTGCAACTAATTCATTAGTGAATTCTCTTTCACAATTAATAATTAATTTTCCAACAATATTCTTACAGCTTGTAGTTGTATTTTTTACATTTTTCTTTGTTCTTAAAGAAAAAGAACAAATTGTTTTATATACAAAGAGCTTACTTCCTTTTTCAAAAGATATTAAGGAAAAATTATTCAAGTCTTCAAAAGAAATTACACTTTCTGTTACTTATGGACAAATTTTAATTGGAATGATTCAAGGAATTATTGTTAGTATGGGATTTTTTATTTTTGGTATTAATAATGCCATGCTTTTAACCCTTCTTGCAATTCTTGCAGGAATGTTTCCAGTTATAGGAACAACAATTGTTTGGCTTCCTGTTATAATTTATCTTTTTATTGCAGGAAATACTATCCCTGCTATAGGTATAACTTTTTTTGGAATAGTTTCTGGTTTAATTGATAATATACTTAGGCCTATTTTTGTCTCAAGATTAGCGCGAATGCATCCATTGCTTATTCTTATAGGGATGGTTGGAGGATTATTTTACTTTGGGATTCTAGGATTTATTCTTGGACCTTTAATAATAGCTTATGGTCTTATAATGTTAGAAGTTTATAGGGGAAGACAAATCTCAGGAATTTTTATAAGAAAATAAATTATAATGGAATTAAAAGTCAAATTTTTAAAATGGTCTGCAGGATTGCCTGTAGTTATGTTAAATAAAAAGACTGCTCTAAAACTTGGAGTTCATACTCAAGGAAGAATTTCAATTAAAACTCTATCAAAATACCCTAAAGAAATTTCTTCTGTTATTGACATTATTGAAGGTAATTCAGTTAAAGAAAATGAAATTCTTGTTTCATCTGAAGCAAGAAAAAGATTAAGTCTAAAAATTAAACAAAAAGTTGATATTAATCTTGCTGCAGAGACTAAAAGCTTAGTTTTTATCAAGAAAAAACTGAACAATAAAAAATTAACTAAAGAGGAAATAACTGAAATAATCAGAGATATTGCGAACAATTCTTTATCAGAGCCTGAGATTGCACTTTTTATCGCAGCAATGTATAAACAAGGAATGAGTATTAAAGAAACAATTTATATGACTGAGGCCATATTAAAATTTGGAAATAAACTTAAAATAAAAAAAGAATTTGTTGTTGACAAGCATTCAATAGGGGGTATTGCTGGAAACAGGACCACGCCAATAGTTGTTTCAATATGTTCTGCCGCTGGATTAACATTCCCAAAAACTTCATCAAGAGCAATAACTAGCGAGGCAGGAACCGTTGATGTAATTGAAACAGTTGCAAAAGTTGAATTTTCAGTAAAAGAGCTTAAAAAAATTCTAAAAAAAACAAATGCTTTCATGGTTTGGGGAGGGTCTTTAGGAATGGTACCTGCTGATTCAAAAATAATAAAAATAGAAAAAATGCTGAAAATAGATCCTAAATCTCAATTGATTGCTTCAATTATGTCAAAAAAATTTGCAGTTGGAAGTAAATATATCCTTATAGATATTCCTTATGGTAAAAATGCTAAAGTTAATAAAGAAAAAGCAAAAGAATTAAAAAATAAATTTACAAAACTTGCAAAATATTTCGATAAAAAGATAAAAATTATTTTGACTGAAGGGAACCAGCCAATTGGCAATGGTATAGGTCCTGCTTTAGGGTTAATTGATGTGATAAAAGTTTTAGATCAAAATCAGCAAGGTCCAAAAGACTTGGAAAAAAAATCAGTTTTTCTTGCAGGAGAAATATTTAATTTAACAGGTAAAACAAAAAATAAAAAAGGAATTGAGTTAGCAGAAGAAATTTTGAAGTCGGGAAAGGCATTTGAAAAATTTAAGCAAATCATTAAAGTTCAAAGGGGAGATTTGAAAAAAATTAAACAATCAAAATTCAAAAAGGATATTTTTGCTAAAAAATCAGGAAAAATTAAAGAAATAAATAATAAAAAGATAATTTCTTTGGCAAGAATTTTAGGATGTCCTGTTGATAAGTCTTCAGGGGTTTATTTGTATTTACATAATGGGGAAAAAGTAGAAAAAAGACAAAAAATTTTAACATTTTATTCTGAGACAAAAACAAGGTTAAATGAAGCAGTTAGATTTTATAATGAAGAAAATCCTATTAAGATAAATTGATATATTTTTAAACTTTTGATTCTTTTTTTATCTATGGTCGGAGGCTATAGAAAACAACTTGTTGAATACTTAAAGAAAAACTTATCAAAAGGCTATACAGAGGAATCATTGAAATGGGCGCTAATTCAACAGAAATATTCAAGAACAGATATTGAAAGAGCAATTGAACAAGCACACAAGGAAATTAAAGAAGTTTCTGAGAAAGTTTCAGAAGTTAAGGAAAAACCTAAAATAAAGTATGAAATTTATGATAAAGATAATAAGCTGATTAAGGTAAAATTGAGAAAGCCATTTTATTTTAAGAAATTTTTTAAGAATTTGTTTTCATCCTGAAAATCTTTAAAATTAGACAAAATTCATGATGGAAATGTTTTTTAATGTCTCTTCTTTCGAATTTTTATGCCGCCATGCGCAGAATGGTATTGCACCTGGTTTGAGCCCAGGGTCTTCGGACGTCCAGGTTCGATTCCTGGTGGCGGCGTTTATAATTACATTTAAAAATAATAAGATATATTAATTAAAGAGGTTAAAATGAAATTAAAATTCTTGAAAAATATTTTTTTAGTTCTAATGATTATATTATTTGCAGGACTTACAATGGCGTCTGAAGGACACGGAGAAATTAAAGAAGATTCTGAAAAAGTTTCTGAAACAACAGAGAGGGATTTTAACATTCATATTTCTATAATGTTTATTTTAATGATATTGTTGATGTGGGTAATTTACCTGAGTTTTAAGTGTTGGGATGTTTTTAAAGAAAAAGAGATTTCATTTTCTTTTAGATTTATTACAGTAGGATTAATTATTTTAGCAGCGAATCAAATTTTACATGCTTCAAGCCACTTTGATGTAATTGTTTTTGATAGTGTATTAAAACATATTATAGATATTATGGGGTATTTTGTTTTGGGTTTAGGTCTTTATTTTATAGTTAAAAATAAGGATAATGTATAATCCAATATTATTTAGATATAAATAAAGCTTTTTTTATTGTTCAAAGAAATCCAAAACCCTTGCATCAGGACTTAAAAGATAAACGTGGTCTTCTTTAGATCTTAATCCTCTGTAAATTTTTTGTAGTAATTCTCTTTTTGCTTTATCTTTGTAAAAATCCCAATAATGTTGTGGTTTTGTTTGTTTTAATATCCTCCAAAAATCATCTTGTATATTTGGATTTGGATATTTTGTAAAAACAATACTATTACATTCTTTTCCTGGAAAATCAATACCTCTTGCACATTTTGTTGTAAAAAGAACATTAATTTTTCCTTTCTTAAAATTTTCAACAATTATGTTACTTTTATCATTATTTTGTAACTCTCTAAGCTCTCCCCTTGAAATTAAATTATCAATATTAAATTTTTCAATTTCTTCTTCTGTTGGCAAATCATTAAATGCATTTATGTGAATCAAAGTTGGTTTTTTGGAAATCTCAATGCTTTTACTTAACGCTTTCAAATATTGTTCTCGAGTAAATTTTCCATCTGAGAAATTTCCATATCTGCAATCAATCTCAAATCCTGTTTTCTTAATTTCAATATTTCCCTGTTGTTGAATTTCTGCATCTATTTTTATAAAATCATTAATTCCAAAGACATTTTTTAAAACATTTTCTGAATGAAGGGTTCCTGACATCAAAACAATAACTTCATTTTTGGCAACCATTTCTTTAAATTTTTTTGCAAGATTTGTTGTGGTGATATTAACTAACGTATTATTCTCTTGATTGCTGAATGTTAAATAAGTCTCGTCAAAAAAATCTTCAAACATTTTAACTGTTTCTTCAATTTCAAATAAATAATTTTCTTCTTCTATTTCTTCAAGAAATTTAGGTGAATCTAAAAATAATTTAAATAATGTATAAATGGGATTTTCTTTTAATGGAATTATTTTATTAAATTTAATAGTTTCATTTGTTTTATTATCAAATTTTATTTCAGTTATTAATGAAATCATTTGTTTAACTATTTTATTTACTTCTTCATTAATTCCTGTTAATTGTATTAAAGAATTTTGAAGTCTGTCAAGATAAATTGTTCGCTGATTAGAAAAACCATCAAGAAACTCATCACACTCATCAATTATCTCAATTTTTGTTTTAGGTTTCCTATTCAATGCAGATTCTAATTTATATTTTAAAGAATTGAAAACAATTACATCTGAATCAATATATGAATCAAATTGTTCATAAAATTTACATCCTGATGTTCTTTTATAAATAATGAATTTAGTATCGTCTAATCCTTCATAAGTTTTTTTATCTAAAAATTTTATATTTTTAAGTTCATATTTATCAGGCAAAACAGGAGACCAATATGGACAAATACTTGCTAAAGGAATTCTTTTAACATCGTTAATTTTAATAATATTTCTAAGATTAATATTTTTATTTTCTTTTAAATATTCTTTAATCCTTCTAAAATTTTTTTCTTTTATTTCTATTTTACATGGAATTGTTTGATTATCTGCAGAAAAATCTTTTTTATTTTTTTCTTCAAGTTCTTTTTTACTAAATTCAAAAATATCATTTAATTTTAAGTTAATCTCTTTTTTTATCTTAGGTATTATAATTTCATTATTTTTTAAAAAAACACATTGATGATTATTTCTTCCAGTCATAACATTTATCTTTAATTTTTCATTATTTTTATTTAGAAGATATTTATTATTTTCGCTAACTAAATTTTCTCCATAATCATCTTTATACTGCTTTTGCAAACTTTTTCCAGGAACAACTATTGATGTTTTTCCAATGTTTCTTGCAATATTTAATGCTATTGCGCTTTTTCCTGTTCCGCACACACCATGAATAAAAATTATTTTATGTCCTTCATCTATTGATTTTAAAACTTCTTTAACAACATCTTCTTGAGATTTTCCATTAGAGAATCTTAAAGGTTCAAGAAATTTTTTATTTTGATATAAACTCCACATTTTATTAATTCTAAAATTTAGATAAATAAAATCTTTTTATATAGTTTATTGAAAGCCTCAGACAAGATTTGAACTTGCGACTTCCACTTTACGAGAGTGGCGCTCTACCACTGAGCTACTGAGGCATTTAATATTTAAATTTAGAATTAATTATAAGATTATCTAGTACTTACTATAAGAAGCATGAGTTTATACACCTTGTAAAAAAATTTAACCGAATAAGGCAGATAAACCTTCTGCTGCTGCTTCTTTTTTCTCTTCTTTAGGTTTTTCTTTCTTTTCTTCTTTAGGCGCTCCTTCTGCAGTTACAGGTGCTGCTGCAACTAAACTTGCACTTTCTAATTCTTTGTCAATGTCAACTCCCTTTAAACTGGCAATAAGTGATTTGATCTTTGATTCATCAACTTCTACGCCGGCAGCTGAGAGAACACTTTTTATGCTTTCTTCATTAACTTCTTTTCCAAGTTTGTGCAACAAGAGTGCTGCGTGTATATATTCCATTATGTTAAATCCTCCTGGAATTTAATATTTTGAAAATTTATAATTTTCATTATTTATTTTTCTCCTCAGAATTTTCTTCTTGAGTCTTATCTTTGCCCCTTAATTCAGAGCTTTGGGGTACACCGAGCGGTGCTTTATCCTCTTCAGAGGAAATCTCCTCTTTTGATTCTACTTTTTCTTTGCCCTCTTCAGAGGGTACACCTTTAGGTGCTGAAATTTCTTCTTTTGTTTCTTTTCCCTCTTTAGGTGCTAAAGTTTTTTCTACACTCGTTAATTTTTCTAAAACTTTTTCATGAGTTCCAGCTTTTCCAATCAAGAATTTGATGGTGTCTTCTGAAAAATAATTTATTTCAACTGCAAAAGCCAAAGCTTTGCTAAAAGATCCTTTAAGTTCTTTTAATGTTTCTTCTTTATCAATTTTTATATCTAAGTATAATTTTTCTTCTTTTATATCAAATGCAGCCAAAGGAATAAATCCAACTGAGAATGGTTTTATATCAAGTTTATTCATAACATCTGCTGCATTTGCTGAGATTTTTTCTCCTTTTTTTGCAATTATTTTAGGTTCTTTAATATGGATTTTCCCTTTTTCTATTTGAATTTGAATGCCTAACGCCCCAAGTTCTGAAATTGCAGGCCCTGGAATTAAATCAGTTGGACCTTCTTGAACTTCAATATCTTCAGGAGCTTCTTGTCCTACTTTTGCTCCTGCAGGGCTTTTACTTTCAATTAACTCTAAAGCAAGTTCAAAAGAATCAAGATCAGAAAATAAAATTGCTGTGCTTTCTTTAATTTGTTTTTTAATCTGTTCAGCTTTTTCATTTTTTGATTCATCTATTGCTCTGAAAATCAAATTTTTCTTTGGAACTTTAATTATCACATTCCCTCTTAACTTTTTCCCAATTTCTTGAAATTGTGATGCTGGAAGATTTTTTATTGAAGCAATTAAAATTGTCTTTTTGTTTTTTATCAAATCAGATAATTCTTTAACTATATTTATTTTCTTTTTTGGAACTTGTGCTGCTTTCATTTGGATTTATCTTATATTTATTTTTTGAGGTTTAGTCATTGTGAATTTTACTTCTATATTTTTTATATTGTCTTTTTCCCTTGACAATGCTTTCAAAATTGCATTATAGACAGTAATAATATTTTCAATAATTTCTTCATCTTTCATATTTTGTTTTCCAATCGCCAATTTAATGCTTGCTTCTTTTGTTCTTATTTTAATACTGTTGTTTATTTTTACTTTTAATTCATTTATTGTTTTTTCATTTACATTTGCGAGAATTCCTAATTGAGGCGAAGGCATTTTTCCAACAGGTCCTAAAATTCTTCCAAAAGTTGTAGCTACTTTTGGCATTAAATTTGCCTCTGCAATGAAAAAATCAAATTTTTTTACTAATTTTTTTAGCTCTTTTTTATCAGAATATTTTTTGAAACCATCTTTAGTTATTGTTTCTATATTTTTATTTTTTATTTCTAAAAATCCACAAATTTTTTTCTCTTTAATTTTGTGTGGAACAGAAATAAATAAATTTAAAGGATTTTTTTTAATATCATATTTTTGCAGATTAATAATTAAGTCAACTGTTTGATCGAATTTTCTTTCTTTTTCTTTTCTTAATTCATTTAAAGCTTTCTTTAAGTCTTCTTTTAAAGTCATTTTTTAATTACCTTCTACAGTATGCATTAGAAACCTAGAAAATATTTTCTAATGATGTAGTTTATTGGTATTTTCTTGAGAAAATCTTTATTTATAAAACTTTTGAACAGCAATTTTTAAAAAGAGAAATATCTTCACTTTTATTATGGGTAGAAAACCTGTTCTTTATGAAGGAACCGATTCTGAAGAATCTGATAAAGTTAGAAATTTTCTTAGAAAACAAGAAATAGAATATAATCTTGGATTTGAAGATTTTAGCAGATTTAAAGGTTTACCATTTTCTGTTGTTTCAGAAGGGATGATTTATTGTTGTGGATTAGAAGCAATTGAAAGATATTTTTCCAGATAATTCCCTACAATAATTCTTATAAATCTAATTCTTTTTAATTTTACATGGAATTAATTGCATTGCTTTCAACAGGAAAAGGAACATGGGCACAAGTTGCTGGTTTAATAAAACATGGCGATTGGGAAAAAATAACAATTCTTGGTGATGATTTTGCAAAACAATTTACTTTAGAAAGGGAATTCGAATTTATTAAAATTGATTTAAATAAAAAAATAAAAGATTTAAAAGAAGAATTTTCAAAAAAACTTAAAGGAAAAATTAAAGGTACTGAGGTTTTTTTAAGTGTTGCTTCTGGTAGTGGAAAAGAACATATGGCTTTAATTTCCGCACTTATTAATTTGCCAGTTGGAATTAGATTTGTTGCTTTAACAAAAGAAGGGATTATTAATTTATAATTAATATAAATACACTTAAAATAATAAAAATTATTTCTTTTTCTTCTTCTTAACTGCTTTCTTTTTTACCACCTTTTTTTTCTTAACTACTTTTTTCTTAGCTGCTTTCTTTTTTGCCATTTTAGTTACCTCTTTTAATTTATTTTATTATGTAAATTAAGTTTAAATATTTTTCTAAAAATAAAATTAAAAATTTAAGGTTTATTAAATAAAAGAGATAACCCAAAAAAACATAAGTAAGAAAAGTAAAAATAATATGAAATATGTTGAGAAGGCAAAAAGATTTTTAGCTGTTTTTTCACTTTTTGTTATTCCTAAAACTGTTAAATAAAAAAATCTACCGCCGTCGAAAATTCCCATTGGAAGCATATTGATTAATGCAACACTTATACTAATTAAAACAATCCACCATAATAAATTATAAATAAATAAACCAGCCCCGAAATTTGGTTTATAATAAACATGTGGATCTTTAAAAGATAAAATAGAAATAATCTTTCCCATTATCCCTCTTCTTTCCTGTTCTGAAAAACCAATCCCTATCCACGGCAAATTTTTGTTTTCAGGATTTTCTCCAAGAACAATATCTTTATCATAATTATTTCCATCATCTCCTAAAACATTTAATGTAATTTTTTCTCCAGGAGAATATTTTAATAATTCGTTTTTTAAATCATTGATATCATTAGTTTCAACATTATTAATTTTGAAAATTACACTTTCCAACTTAACATTTATTGCCGGAGCATCATAATATAGATTAACATATTCCTTAGTATTTGTAAAAGATTTTACCCCAACATATTTTTTCTCTTCCGCTTCAATTTCATTAAACTCTGTTTCGTTTAGTAATTCAACAAATTCTTCAAAATTAGAATTTTCTAATTGAATTCCATTTACAGATGATATTGCACTAATTGTTACAGGAGCATAAAAATATCCGTCAAATTCAACTCCTGATGGGGTAAATGCAAAAAAGAAAAAGATAAATAAAACTCCAAAAAATAAAATGGCAGTTAAAACATTTGCAAAAGTTCCTGCAGAAAGAATTGCTAATTGCGGGAATTTATTTTTCTTTGCCATTTTTTTCTCATCTAATTCTACAAATGCTGCTAAGAAAATTGGAAGAAAAAATGGAAAAAATCCAAAACCTGTTGTTTTTACTTTTATTTTATTGTATGCTGCAAAAATTCCATGAGCAAATTCGTGGGTAATTGCAATTATTGCAATAATGATTATCCAGTATGTAAAATAAAAATTAGGCAAACCTAAGCCTGGAACAACTTTGTCAATATAAGGGACAAGGGGCATAATTGGCGGAACTTTTATTGCTTGAACAAGGGAAGGAAATGCAATGTATAAATAAACAATTTTTCCAAATAAATATAGCATTGTTGCCATTAAGATATATCCTATTGTAATCGAAATATAGCTTAAAACTTTGAAAGTTCTTGGGAATTTTTTACCAACATAATTAATTAATTTTATTCCCCACGCAGCTTTATATAAAATCAATAAACCTTCTCTCTTCAAATTTTTCTTTCCTGAATGAAGAAAAACAAATAAAAATGTTGCAAATAAAACTAAAAATATAATATCATAAATATAAAAATTCATTTTCTCTTTTTTATTAAAATTTCTTTATTTTTATAACTATTCTTTATAATAAATACAAAAAATTTTACTTTTTCTTCAAAGGTCTGAATGAACTTTTTTTACATTTTCTGCATTTAACTTTTCCTTCAAGAATTTTTACAGGGTTTGCCTTTATTTTTATCTCACATCTTTTACATACAAAAACATTCTTAAAAAGTCTATTTTGTGCTTCTGGAATTTTTGCCATTTTATTTTAAATATTTTATTTTGTAAATTAAGAATTAAAAATAAACTTTTAAACTTTTGCTTATCTTTTTTTATAAAATTTTGAACCATAATACCTTGTTATCCTATTGTTAAGTAAATCAAATTCAAATCTTCCCTCTGTATTATGTTGTTCAAAAAAATAATCTTCTCGTTCTAACCATATTCCTACATGAACTGGAAAATTAGGGTCTGAATTATAACCTCTTTCCCATAATGTTAGAATATCTCCTGCAGAAGGATTATCAGTTTCTTCAAAAAAATATTTTATTGCCTCATTAAATATTAAAGATTCTATAAAACTTGGCCCATCGTTAGAACAAATATACTCTGCATCATTATTAACTAGTTCCTTAATTTTTTTCTTTAATCCAGTGTGATTGAGAACATACTCTGTTGTTCTAAAACAATTTGGATACACTTTTTTTCCATCTGAACGTTTTCCAATACTTTTTATACCCATTCTTTGATGTTTTAATAAGAACAAATTTTTTTCTCTTTCAGAAATTGGAAGTTTTTCTAAAAGTTGTAGTATTCTTTCATCATTAAAATTTTGTAAAAAATTAAATCTTTTAATGTTCGGAGCATATAAAAAATTTCAAAACAACCTTTATAATTATTTTTATAGAATAAAGGAATCTTATAATTTCCTCTTGTTTGATTCGTAAGAAACGAACGAATGAAAACTCTTTAGAGTTTTCTTTTGATTATTTTTTCCCCTTCAACATCCCAATATTCAACAGTTGAATTTTCTTCAATTTTACCTTTTAATTCTTCTGGACAAGGAACATCAAAACTTTCAAAACTTTCTAAATCCATTAAATTAACATTTTCTTTAATTGAAAGAACTTGGGCCTTTCTTTTTTCAACTAAAGGAACTTCAAATCTCTCATGTCCTGGGGCTACAAAAACTTTTTTTTGTTTAGTAATTATTCCTACAGCTTCTATTCTGCATTTTGCATGCCCATGTTTTCCTGTTTTACTTATATCAATGCTTTTAACAGTGCAGGGAACTCCATCAACAATGATACTTGTACCCACTTTTATCTCAGTTGCATTAATTATTTTTAAAACCATGTTTCAATTAAAAAAAATATATTTATAAACGTTTTTGATGAGGTATTAAAATGACTTTTAAAAAGAAAGACTTTATTGAAATAGAATTTACAGGTAAAGTAAAAGATGGAGAAATTTTTGATTCAAATATAAAGAAAGATTTAGAGAATGCTAATTTAGATTTTGAGCCAAAACCATTTGTTTTTTCTTTAGGTGAGGGGATGTTTCTTAAAGGTGTAGAAGACTTTTTGATTGGCAAAGAAGTTGGAAAATATAATGTTGAATTATCTCCAGAAAAAGCTTTTGGAAATAGAGAACAAAAATTAATTCAAGTAGTTTCAATGAAAGTTTTTAGGGAACAAAAAATGAACCCTGTTCAAGGAGCAATGTTTAATTTTGATGGAAGACTTGCAAAAATTCTCTCTGTTTCAGGTGGCAGAGTAATTGTTGATTTCAATAATCCTGTTGCAGGAAAAGATGTTGTTTATGAAATAAAAATTTTGAGAAAAGTTGATGATATTAATGAAAAAACAAAAGCACTTATTCAATTTTTGTTTAAGAGAGATTTGAATTTTGAAATTAATGAGAAGAAAGTAATACTTAAAGTGGAAAAAGAACTTGTAAAATTTGTTGAACTTTTTAAGGATAAATTTAAAGATATTTTAGGGTTGGAATTAGAAGCAAGGGAAGCTATAAAGAAAAAGGAAGAAGACCAAGAAAAAGATAATAAAGAAGAATCAAAAACACAATAATTCTTATAAACGGTTCTGAATTATATTTTTTATGGAAATTTATGATCAAAAAGGGATCGCTCCTGTTAAAGAGTTGTCTTCCGAAATAAGAGATATTGACAAAGAACTTGAAGAACTTTTGAAAAAACAATCAGCAAGAATTAAAGTGATTGGTGCTGGAGGAGGGGGAGGTAATTCTTTAAGCAGAATGAGAGAAATAGGAATTAAAGGAGGAGAGATTATAGCTATTAATACAGATGCTCAGGATTTACTTTACGCAAACGCAGATCAAAAAATCTTAATAGGAAAAGAGCTGACTCAAGGACTTGGAGCAGGAAGTAATCCTAAAGTTGGCGAAGAAGCTGCAAAAGAATCACAATCAGAAATAAGGAAAAAAATTACAGGGAGTGATTTGGTTTTTATTACTTGTGGATTAGGTGGTGGAACAGGAACAGGAGCAGCGCCTGTAATTGCTTCAATAGCAAAAAAACAAGGAATTCTGACAATAGGGGTTGTGACATTGCCTTTTACTGTTGAAGGAAGAAAAAGAATAGAAAATGCAATGAATGGTTTGGAAAGATTAGAAGCTGTTGTCGATACTTTAATTGTAATCCCAAACGATAAGCTTCTTGAGCTTGCTCCTGATTTGCCTTTACATACGGCGTTTAAAATTGCAGATGAAATACTTACAAATGCTGTTAAAGGAGTTACAGAACTTGTAACAACTTCTGGTTTAGTGAATCTTGATTTTGCCGACATAAAATCAGTAATGGTTGATGGAGGGGTTTCTTTAATAGGGATGGGGGAATCAGATACAGGGCAAAGAGCACTTGAAGCAGTTGAGAAAGCAGTTAATAATCCTCTTTTAGATGTTGATATTTCAGACGCAGCAGGAGCTTTAATAAATGTTGTTGGGGGAAGTGACATGAGTTTAGATGAATGCAAATTAATTGTTGAAACAATTGGAGATAAGTTAAGTCCTGATGCAAAATTGGTTTGGGGAGCACAAATTTCTCCTGATATGGAAAATGCAATAAGAGTTCTTTTAATTGTCACAGGAGTAAAAAGTTCTCAAATAATGGGTCATGGAGAAAGTATAGAAAGTAAAAAACATAAAGAAATTGAAGAAGAACTTGGGATTGAATTTTTTGAATAAAACTTAAAAACTCTTTATTTTTATTTAAATTATGAATGAAACATTAAATAATTTAAAATCATTTTTTTTTAAAAGTAAGAGAGTTTGGTATGTTTTGAAAAAACCGACAAAAGAAGAATTTGTAACAATTGCAAAAATTTCTGCAATTGGAATTTTAGTTGTAGGTGTTGTTGGTTTTATGATATCAATCGCTATGGGTTATATTGTTTAATAACAAAAAACTTATAAATTAACTTTTTAAAGTAATATTACTATTCCTTAGATATTTAAGGTGTAGCGGAGCTAAAATGATATTTATAATAAAAGTAACAACAAACAAAGAAGAAAAAGCAATCGATATGATTTCTGAAAGAATTGAGAAAAAAGAGCTTAATGTTTTTTCAGTTGCAAAACCTCACGGCTTGCGAGGTTATATTCTTTTAGAAGCAGAAGATCGAGAATCAGCAGAAGAAGCAGTATTTAATTTACCCTATATAAAAGGAATTATTGGAAAAACAATAACTTATGAAGAAATAAAAAATATGATTGAACCAACAATTACAAGTATTTCAATAAAAGATGGCGATATTGTGGAGATGATAGGTCAGACATTTAAAGGGGAGAAAGCAAAAGTTTTAAGAATTGACAAGCAAAAAGAAGAAGTTGTTATAAGTTTACTTGGCGCACTTGTTCAGTTTCCTGTAACAGTAAAACTTGATAATATAAAAGTCATAAGACGTGAAGAAGGAGAAGATGAAGATGAATAATCATTTAAAGAATTTTTATGGCTCTTTAATAAGAAGAATGGAAGGTAATATAGGGAGATTAGAAGGTAAATCAAGAGAATTTAGAGATTATATGCGTTTTCCAGATCCGATACATGAAGATCCTTTAATGATCGGAGAATGTGATAAAGTCGATAGAAATTTAGGAAGATTAAGAGTAACAAAAGATTTACTAATTAAAATTTTTGGAGATCCTATATGAAAATTAAATTATTAGCAGAAGGGGGGAATTTAAGTCCAGGACCTTCTTTAAGCCAGAAACTTGGCCCTATTGGATTAAATATGAATCAAGTTATACAAGAAATAAATAAAACAACAGAGGAATTTAAAGGGATTAAAGTTCCTGTTGAATTGGATGTCAATCCTTCAACAAAAGAGTTTGAAGTAAAAGTTTTTTCTCCACCTGTTTCTGAGTTATTGAAAAAAGAACTTGAAATTGAAAAAGGATCTGGAGCTCAGAAAAAGATTCAAGTTGCAAATGCTTCAATGGAACAAATTATTTCTGTTGCAAAAACAAAACTGCCAAATATGCTTTCAAGAGATTTAAAATCAGCTGTTAAGACGGTTGTTGGGACCTGTACAGCTTTAGGGGTCTTAATTGAAAATAAATCTCCTTCTGAAATTCAAGAAGAAATAGAACAAGGGAGATATGATAAAGAAATACAAGAAGAAAAAACACAAACAGATGAAGAGAAAAAACAAGAACTTGAAAAGTTTTTCTTAGAAATAAAAGCTAAACAAGATTTAATACTAAAACAAGAGCAAATGGCTAAAGAAGCTGAAGCTGAAAAGAAAGAAGAATCAACTGAAGAAAAGAAAATAGAAGGGGACGATAAAAAAGAAGAAACAAAGAAAAAATAGATTTATAAATTTAAACAGACCCTTTAAACTTAAGGGGGCATGGGGTAGCCTGGTAGCCTTTCAGGTTTGGGGCCTGACGACCCCGGTTCAAATCCGGGTGCTCCCATTTAATATTATAATAAGATTTAAAAACGATTTTTGATATTATTTTTTAACAAAATGAAAGAAGATTATACATTAAAATTTGCCAGAAAATTTAAAGATAAAGAATCTTTCAGAAGAGCTAAAGGAAGAATTGGGGATTATTTTTCAAAAAGATTTTTGCCAACAAGTGATTCAAGACCTCCAGAAAGTTATATTTATGTTAAACCTGGAGTTTCATTTCAATTTGTGGTGAATGAAAGAAATAAATATATTTCTTTAGGTGTTAGAGAATTTGAACCAGAAGTAACAAAAAGATATTTAAGAGAACTTGAAATGATTTTTGTAAGATTTTCAGATGAATGTATGAAAGGAAAAAATGTAAATGATAGCAATGTTATTCCGTTTCCTTTATAAATTTAAAAATATTTAAAATGCCGTCAAAATTAAAAAAATCAAAATCAGCAGGAAGATTTGGAGCAAGATATGGAAAAAAGATAAAAGCCAAATTAGTTAAAGTTGAAGAGAAACAAAGAAAGAAACAAAAATGTCCTTTTTGCGAAAAATTAGGAGTTAAAAAACTTTCAAAAGGAATTTGGCAGTGCACAAGAAAAAAATGCAATAAAAAATTTGCATCAAATACATATTATTTAGAATAAAATGGCAAACTTATTAGATCCTAGACTAAAGAATGCATTAGAAACAGATAGAATAAAATGATAAATAAAATTAAAATAAATAAAGTTGGTTACTTTGAAAAAGTTATGCGATTTCCTCGGAGGCAGTTAGAAATCGTCGTTCAGTGCTTTGAGGAAGTTCAAAAGAAACCAGCGGGTTTCTTTTAATGGCAACGTATAAATGTTTTAAATGTGAAAAGAAGATTAAGAGTAGCAATCTTGAAAAGAGATTTGTTTGTGTTAATTGCGGAAGTAAGATTTTCTACAAACCTAGAACAAAAGTTAAAAAAGTAAAGGCAATATAATTTCAAAATGGAAGATCAAAATAAAAAAATAGAAGAAATGCAAATCTTGGAGCAAAAACTTCAAAACTTTTTCCTTCAAAAACAATCTTTTCAGATGGAATTTTCTGAGACTCAAGCAGCATTAAAAGAAATAAAAAATTCAAAGGATGATGTCTTTAAGGTTGTTGGGCAGTTAATGATTCAAACAGACAAGTCAAAAGTAAATGAAGAACTTTCAAACAAGGAAAAAATTTTAGATTTGAGAATAAAGGCAATTGAGAAACAAGAAAATCCTTTAATAGAAGAACTTGGAAAATTAAGGGAAGAAGTTATGAAAACAATGAAAAAATAACAAAAAGTTACGAAATATTTATAAATCTTATACTCCACATAAATTTAATATGGTTTTTGAGAAAATAAAAAGAGCTTTTTCAAATTCAATTAATGAATTTGACGACGAAGAATATTTAGAGATTGATTTAGGACAAGAAAAACTAGATAAAAAAATTCTTGTTAAACTTTTTGCACTAAAACAATATGAAGATGTCAATCAAATTCTTAATGCTTTAAGGGAAGGATATACTATAGCAATTGTTGACATAAAAATATTAAAACAAAAAGATTCTATTGAATTAAAGAGGGCTATTTCAAAAATTAAGAAAACAATTGATGCTCTTGAAGGAAGTATTGCTGGTTTTGGAGAAGATATTGTTATTGCAACACCTTCTTTTGCAAGAATTCATAAAGAGGCAGAACCTCAAAAAGAGAAATGAAAATTTGAATAATTAACTAACTCTTTCCTTTATTTTCCTACATCTTTTACAAACATATTTTTGAGAGAATTTTCCTCCGCCAATATTTCTAACACCCATAAATTTTTCCCATTTATGCTTTCCAAGAATACATTTTAATCTCTCTTTAAATTTCATTTAAACTTTCGCTATAGAAAAAACTGTTTTTAGAGCTACAATAATTGTTGCAGGTGCAAACAATGCCAACAATGCTCCAAATACAGAAGATACTGCATCACCAACACCTATTCCTATTAAAGAGCCAGTAACACCTTCCATCCCAAATTTACTAACAATTACTAGAACTGTTCCTGCTAATAAAAATGTCTGGGAATCTTTTCCAGCAACATTCATAAATCCAACAAATATTCCTAATAAAACTAAAATAGCATAAACTTGTGGGCTAAATGAAGTTAAAACAGGGATTGAGACCAAAGTAGTTGAAAGTCCTATTACAATTGCAAGAACAACCCCTACTAAAAAAGCCCAAGCTCCAATACTATTTTCTTTAGATTTAATAACCATTTTCCTCTTGTAATTAATAAGATATATAATGTATATAAAGTTTTTGTAATTCTATTTTTAATCTATATTTTATAAAATAGAAATCTTTATAAACCATAGTAACTCCAAAATGATTACAAATTAAGATGAAATCAATATTCAATTTGTTAAGTTTGAGCATGTTAGTATTTGTTTTATTAGTTAGTTTTGCAAGTGCTGCAAGTTTTACTTTAACACCAAGTTCATTAGATTTTAATAAAAACGATAGTTCTCAAACATTTACAGTTGCCAATACAGGTGCAAGTGTTTTAAATATTTCATTAACTTCACAAACAATTACAGATACTAATGGAAATACAGTTACAATAGGTTTTAATGAAACTAGTTTAAATATTTCTGCAAGTGGTTCAAAGATTATTAAGGCTACAACATCTTCTCTTGCAAGTGATTTTCTTCTTGGAAATTTTTCCAAAACATATACAATACAGGAAACTGGAAATTCAACTAATAATCAAACATTGAGTCTTTATTTTTTAGATTCTTTCTGTTCAAGTGGTTCTGTAGATGATACTGATTTAAAATTAAAGGTAGATATAAACAATAAAGGGGAGGGCGATGATGATGAATGGCTTCCTTTAGATATTATTGAAATTGAAATTGAACTTGAAAATAACAAAAATAATATTGATTTAGATAATGTTGTTTTTGAATTAGGTTTGTTCAAAGAAAATTCTAATACAAATATTATTGATGAAATGCTTTGGATAAGTGATGATGATGAGGAAGTTGAAGTTGGCGATATTGATGAAGATGAAGATAATAAACATACTTTTGAATTTAGGGTAGATCCTACTGAAGTAGATGAAGATGATTATTGGTTAGTTGCTAAAGCATATCCTGAGGGGGATGAAAGTGATACATGTGTAGATCATTCTGAGGATTTAGAAGATTTTGGTTCAGATGATTTTTTAGCTGAAATTCAAATTACAAAAGAAAATGATAAAGAAAAAATGGTTGTTATTGATGAAGAAAGTTATCCATTAGTAATAGATGCATTTTGTGATGCGCAAGTTACTTTCACAGCAGATGTTTATAATATTGGTGATGATGATTTTTTAGATCAAATTAAAGTTCTTCTTGTTAATAATGAATTAGGGCTTAATTTAGCAGAAATAGTTAGTGGTGATTTAGATGAAGGTGAAAAAACAGAAGTAGTATTTAGTTTTGATGTTCCTTCAAATGCAGAAGAAAAACAATATGTTTTAGTTATGGAAATTTTTTATGATTATGGTGAAGATGATGAAACTTATGATGAAGTTTCAGATGGTACTTTTGATGTTTTGCTTAAAGTACAAGGAAATTGCGGTGCTTCATCAACTACGCCAAAAGCAGTAGTTTCTGCAACTTTAGAATCTGGGGGAAAAGCAGGACAAGAATTAGTTGTTAAAGCTACAATAACAAATACAGGAGATAATACTGCTAGTTATATTTTAAACGCGGCAGGATATTCAGAATGGGCATCTTCAGCAGAAGTTGTTCCAGGAACATTCACATTAGGCTCAGGCGAATCAAGAGAAGTTTTAGTGACTTTTAATGTGGAAAGCGATGCTTCAGGAGAAGAATTATTTGATATTGAAGTTGTTTCAGGAAATGAAGTAGTTGTAAAACAACCTGTTTCTGTTTTAGTTGAATCTCAAAATGTTGGAGGATTTATTACAGGTGGGATAATTGGCGACAACCTTTACTTGTGGGGATTAGGATTATTTAATGTAATTTTGATAGTAGCCATAGTTTTTGTAGTTGTAAGACTTATGAGGAAGTAAAATAGGGATTAGGAAATATAATAACAATTAAATGCCCTATAATAAATGGTGATGGGGAAAGAAGAGGGGAAGTTTTTGTTAGATTTGATAATAAGGAAGAACCCTTAGAAATAATGTGCCCATATCATAGGGATTATACATGCACAATAGATCATCTAAAAAGAAAAGAAGGAATACCTGGAGAAAATCTTTGCACATATGCAAAAGGTTGGAAATCTTTATTAAGATAATTTTTTCTTAAAAATTTTCTTTCTTGTTATTAAGAATCTTAAATTATATAAATACTTTTTTCATATAATTTTTATGAAAAAAGATTCAAAAAAGTTTTTTGATATCTTTATTAGATATATAATTCTTATCTTAATTGCTTTGCCAAATCTTTGGCTTTTTTATTTTATTTTCACTCCTTTAACTGTTTATCCTATTTATTTTCTTCTTAATTTATTTTTTGACACTTCTTTATTTGGAAATATTGTCATTTTAAATAAAAAACTTGCAATAGAATTAATAAGAGCATGTATTGCTGGAGCAGCTTATTATTTTTTATTAGTTCTTAATTTATCCATACCAAAGATAAAGATTACAAAAAGAATTAAAATGATAATTTTCGCATTTTTATCATTATTAATAATAAATATTTTAAGAATTTTCTTGTTAAGTCTTGTTGCTTACTCTGGAAACTCTTTTTTTGACCTAACTCATGAATTATTTTGGTATCTCATGAGTGTTGTTTTTGTTGTTGGGATTTGGTTTGCAGAAGTAAAAATCTTTAAGATAAAAGAGATACCTTTTTATTCTGATTTAAAATTTCTTTATAAAAAATCTTTTTCAAGAAAATAAATTGATAACTCCAAGAGTTCCAAGAAGAATTAAAACACCTGCAATAATTACTCCCAGAGATATTGCTAAAATGCTTTTTTTTCTGTCTAAACCTAATAACCAAGAAGTAAGACATCCGGTCCATGCTCCTGTTGCAGGTAAAGGGATTGCAACAAATAATACTAAAGCTAGAAAACCAAAAGATTCGTATTTTCTTTCAAACTTATCAACTTTTTTTCGGAATTTTTCCAAAAATTTGTCAAAAATCTTTCTATAAATTTTGATATTCATAAAAATCTTATGAATATTATCCAGAAAATAAAAAATAAAAAAAATCACAAGAATATTTAGTAAAACAACTATGGAAAAAATAAGAAATACTGAAATATTTTTTTCTATTGCATAAGTTATTGCAATTGGAAGTCCAACTCTTAATTCTGTTACAGGCATTATTGTAAGAATTAAAGCGTAAATTAGTTTTAAATCCATCTTAAATTATAATTTTCTCTCAACTTCTACAAAAGTTTCAATCATAAATTTTTCTGTAACTTCTAAAATTTCGCAATTATTGACATTTAAGGTATAACATGCCATACCAAATTGTTCTATGCTTGTTTCATTTGCTTCCTGAATTTGTAAAAACATATGATTTCCTGATAAATCACATTCTAATGCTTCATTTTTTATAACGCTTGTTCCAATTATTTCATAAAGCTGTACTAAGTTTGCCATAGAAATTATTCCATCACCATCACAATTAAAATCACTTGTCGCATTAATTACCATATCAGGTATTAAATTAACTTCTCCTTTAAAAGGAACATTTAAATTTCTTGGATCATTTCTTAAATAAAAATTATATTCTGCTTTATTTCCATTACTAATCACAGGGAGGGAAGTTTGGTATAAAATTAAACAAGGTTTAACATCACAAAATTTCACAGTTTCAAAATTCACACCTTGATGTTCAAAATTCCTTATATTATTAACAGCTAAATAACCTAATAAAATTAAGACAACTATAATTCCAATTGAGATAAAAATATTTCTTAATATTTTATTTTCTTTTATGATTTGTTCTTTTGCTGGTTTTTCTTCAACAGTTTCAGAACTTTCAACTTTTACTGTTTTCTCTTCTCCTTTTTTCTTCAATTTAAAAATTTCATAAAATTTTCTTTTTTTAGTTTCTTTTACCATATTATTTTAAATTTATTTTTGTTTTTAAATTTAACTTTCAATTTCAAGTATTTTAAATAAAAATTCATCAGCTAATTTTGTTAAATCTTCTGTTTTTCCAGTAATAAAAACACAATTATTATCTTGAACTATTTTTTCATCACCTTCTTTGATTATTATAAAATTATCTTCACATGTTTTAATTGGCAAGTTTTCATCACATTCCTTTAAACATGCATTTTGAATTCTTTCAACTGATTGAAATAAATTTGTATAAATTTCTGATTCTGCTTCAATACTTTCAGAAGAAATATAAAGAGGTTTTCCATTATAATTATTTAAATTTTTTAATTCAGAATTTATCTTAGGAACTTCATTTGGATGATATTTGAAAATAAAATTAATATTATTTTTATTTAAAATCCAAAATCCATTTTGTTCTGTGAATTCAAAACCATTGTAATTAAATTCTTCAAGAGTATTGTCATTACTTATTATGCCTTGAAATGAATATCCAATAACACTAAAAAACATAACAAATATCAATATAAATCCTAATATTAATTGATTTCTTTTTCCTCTCTTTTTTTCTTGATATTTTGAATCTATTTTTCTCATATTAATTTTTTGACATTAAAGATATAAAAATTTATGGTTATTTGAATTTGCAGACTTCTCAGTAAGTTATTAAAAAAAAGAAAAAGAAAAAAAATTAAATTTTTCGGATTTATGCTACAACTAGTTCTGCACTTGTTGAAGTTGTTCCTTTGTATTTTTGACCAGCTGTTGTATCAATTGTTTGTGTTCTTAGATATTTAGCAGCATTTACAGTGTCTGCAGCGTCATAACCTGCAACAACTAATGCTACTTTTCCTGTTGTATAAGCATCGCCTACACTTTCAACTAGGAATTCTCCAGAACCAACACCTGTTGCATCTGTGAAACTACTTCCACAGTAAGCTCCACCTAATACATTAGCAGCAGCCGAATTAATACAAGTACCACCAACAACAATTAAGTTCTTTGAACTTACAGAATTTATTTCGGTATCTTTAACAAGAACATCTCCTAATTGTGAAGCTGTACTAGTTGTACCTGAAGATGTTACAGTTGCAGATTCTTCACCAACATATATTTCTGCATATACTTGGTTTGTAGGATAACTTACTGTAACTGTTTTCTGATCAGAATCATCTGCATCAGTTGTTACAAGTGTTCCCCACCAATCAA
>Ga0187833_10001384_pt1 | contig 27711 bp, 23 predicted proteins | sample ETNtaG_37_FD_167968 | JGI IMG/M metagenome (GOLD analysis project Ga0187833, IMG submission 167968) | Marine microbial and viral communities from oxygen minimum zone, Eastern Pacific Ocean - ETNP2014_SV_400_PacBio MetaG (Illumina Assembly) | ecosystem: Environmental > Aquatic > Marine > Hypoxic...
GGTTACGTTTGTCTACCATGATTATTCCGCTGAGAGTGGTGGTGGTGACTATGGCAGTGAGATTGACCTTGCGATTGGCAAGAAGATCAATGATCACTGGTCCATACTGTTTAAGTACAGCGCATATGACTCAGACGGGTTTTCAGTTGACACGGACAAAGCCTGGATTATGGTGACCGCCAAGTTCTAGCAGCCTATAGTCGTCGTCAGGGTTGAGAGATCTCGTCTATCTTGAGAGACAAGGTGCAATCGTCACCGGTATTTACTGCAATTAGCCAAGTGCTTTTGCCATCACATAGTCATCCATGAAGAATCCGCCACCAATATCTACCAGTACCGATTGATGGTTCTCATAGCCGTTGCTCCTGTATGTATTAAGCGCAGCTTGGTTGTTTTTATTCACATTGAGGGTAATGGATTTGAAGCCCGCCTGTTGGGCTTTATTCTCGACATGTGCCAGTAACATTGAGCCGAGCCCCCGCCCATGAAACGTCTTCAGCAGGTAAAGTTTATGCAGTTTGATGACTTCTTCATTCTTTGTTGCGCCATAGGATGCAAATCCTGCCAATGCCTCACCGACCACTAATTTGTCAATTGAAACACCGGCAGCCAGATCATTGGTCATGGTTTCAAGTGAATAGTCACGTGCTAGCATGTAGGCGATCTGTTCATGAGTGATAATGCCAGGGTAGTGTTCGAACCAGATGGTATTGGCGATTTCTTTGATGTCCGGCAGGTCATCGAGGCCGGCATCGAGGATCTTGGCAATTGCAATTGATGTTTTGGCAGTCATAAGAGGATTGTATCTTACACGGATCTTGTCCATGTTTAGATTTCTAAGTGTGCCGGTCTTCACTATTATAGGTGGCGGCACCCTGTGGAAATTGTTGACCTCTTTGCACCGAGACCAGTGCTATGACTGTACTTGACACAAGACAACGCGATACAACGTTGCGAGAACTGCAGAATACTAATTTTGACCTTGCGATTATCGGTGGCGGTATTACCGGTGCCGGTATCCTTCGAGAAGCCAGTCTAAGGGGGTTGTCAGTTGCCCTGCTGGAAGCAGAAGATTTTGCCTCCGGTACTTCCAGTAAATCCACCAAGCTGGTTCACGGTGGTATCCGCTATCTGGCCATGGGCCACTTTCATGTCGTCAGGGAAGCCTCGTTGGAAAGAAAGCGAGTTAACGAGCTGGCTCCACATCTTGCTGAACCCCAGTGGCTGATGCTTCCCGCGGGAAACCTTATGGAGTTCTTCAAATATCGAGCTGGTGTTTCCGTGTATGAGCAGCTTGGCCAGGTAGAGTCGCGAGATCTCCATGTCAACCTGTCCGGCGAGTCTCTTGCGGCAAGAGAGCCGTTGCTCGATACGAAACGGTATTCCAGGGCTTGTGTTTATAGAGAGTATTTAACTGATGATGCACGTCTGGTCTTGGCTAATATCCGTGCAGGCGTGCAGTCTGGCGGTGTGGCGCTTAACCGGGCTCGTGTCAGCGGCGTGATCAAGGCTGATGGCAGGCTTCGGGCACTGCATGTCAGGTGTGGTGTGTCCGGGGAGGAGATAGTCGTCAATTGTAAAGGGGCGATTAATGCGGCAGGCCCCTGGGTAGAGTCCGTATGTGATCTCGATGGTCTGCGCAGTGAGAAGCCGCTGGTTCTATCGAAAGGCGTTCACATTGTTATCCCCCATAACCTGTTGCCGTTGAAGCAAATGGTGCTGATGGTGGGCAGAGATAACAGGCCCGTGTTTGCGATTCCCCGGGGAGAAGTGGTTTACATCGGTACCACGGACACCCGGTACGAGCAGCCTGCTGATCTGTGGCCGGAAGTGAAGCGCAGTGAACTGGAATATCTTTTTGTGCCCATCAGGGATTACTTCGGTGTGGAGCTTAAGCTTGAAGACTGCATATCCACCTGGGCCGGCCTCAGACCTCTCATTGCGCAAAGGGGTAAATCAACAAAGGAGATTTCTCGCAAGGATGAGATCTGGATCAGCAAGTCAGGGCTAATCACTATTGCGGGCGGAAAGCTAACGGGGTACAGGAAGATGGCCGAAGAAACTGTTGATACCGCAGTTCGATTCCTGCAGCTTTCCCCAGACGATGAACCCGAAGATATCCCGTTACCGGGGGGGGATTTTACCGGTGATGTTGAAGAGCAGGTGTCGCGATTGCAGCTGCAGTATCCAATGGAAGAGAGCGCTGCCCTCCGACTTTTCAGGCTATATGGGAGTGAGGCCTGGGATGTGATGGCATTGAACCCTGAGCCGGTATCAGATGGGGTTAGCATCGTTACGGGTGAACTGATCTGGGCGATTAAGCAGGAAGGTGCAACGACCCTGGAGGACATCATCTATCGCCGTACCCGGGCGGCTTTTTACCGGCCACTGGAGGTTGCCGATATTATTGAGCCTGCGTCGGTTGTGGCGGCCGCTATTCTGAACTGGTCTGAAGATCAGCGTATCGCAGAAGCCGAGTCAGTAAGAGCCAGATTCCAGGCAGATAGTGAGATCAGGTAGCCGCTTCAACAACACGGGTCTATTGTGTCTCGACCTGTTCCAGTAACCATGAGACTTGAGCGTTTTCCTGGCCAATTCGTTGCTTGCGCAGGTAGTAGTTAATTTGCGGGACCTGATGGCGAATGGCTTCGATATGCTCCTTCCGGAATTTGATTAACCTGCAATCTTCAAGACAGACAATTGGACCGGTATTGGATTCGGCAAATGGTATCCAGCCGTACTCCACGGAGGCAGAATGTGTGCCTTCATCGTCTTCCACGGTACCTTCAGCGAGAATGTACCAGGCCGATTCATCGAAGCGACGTGCATCTCCCTTATCCAGGTATTCGAATCTGGCAATGTTGCTCAGCCTTTCCAGAACCGTAGATGTCATCTCCCGAAATTGCGGTAGACTCTTGACGAGTGGTCTTACATTCCAGCGGTTGATTAGCTTGTCTCTAAAACCTTCTGCCTCAATAAACGCGGCAAACGTTTCTTCCGCAAATACACAAACTGTAACCGGAGTGCGCGCTACAACGCTCGCGTTCCGTATGCCTACCCCGGTAACAATCGCCATTTCTCCGATAACGTCTCCCGCCTGCAGTCTCGCGACAGTGTGAAACTGTTTTCCGTCGTGCTGCACCACTTCACAATAACCTGTGAGAATCAGGTAGACGAATCCCTTTGTTTCGGAGTCCTGAACGATGATCACATCATCTGAGTTATATTTCCTGATTTCTTCTTCCGCTAACAGGCTGCGCATCCAACGGTTTGGGAATGGTTCGCCCAACCAGTGGGTCAGGTAGTGATTGACTTGGGAGGTATATAAACTTGGATCTCCTTCGAGAACTGTATATCGCTTGCCGGAGCTGGCGAGTGAGAATGTTGTGTCAAACTCGTTCGGTAAGTGTTCGACGTGTACGAAAACGACCCTGTCAGCATCGGACTTGAGGGCGTCAGCAGGGTCGCCGTGAATTTCACCAGCACCACCATCTGCGACCAGCAAACTGAAGCGCTGTGTGTAGATTCTGTCCAGATTGTTAAGAGTTTCATCACGAACGATGCCCTGCTCGTTCATTTCCCTGATAGTAGTCATCGTGTTGTTGTCACCAACGATGCATATCTGGCGCTCGTAGCCTCTGTGAATGCTTGTAAACGTGGCGCCAATAGTCGGGATACTATGTACAGTAACGTGAGGTAGGATGCTTAGTCCGTAGTAATTAAAGGATTCACCAGGTACCACTTCGACCAGGGTGAAATGCTCTGCTACAACATCTGAACTCCAGCCCAGACTGCAGGCCAGTTTCTCCATCGCCATGGTGAATATTTCCCGGGTTGTGATGATTTCTACCTGGTGGGGCATAAGCATTAACGGGAACATGGCGCAATGATCATCGTGAAGATGGGTAAGAAAACAGGCAGAAACCTGGTTCTTTGAGATCCCTCTTGCAACAAGGTGCTGATCCAGAAACGGGATTGAATCGATCAGGATATAGTCGCCGTTGTAACAAAGCGCGAGCCCCGTACAGGGTTCATTTGGAGTAAACCCGGATGCGCCACCAAGGATCTCAACACCAAGCTTAACCAGGCCGCCAGGGACATAGTCATTTTGAACCGCGTAGGGAGGGTCAATTTCTTCGTCCTGGTTCAGGTTTATATTGACGCTGCCTTCGGCATTATTGACCTGATAACTATCGGGGTCCAGGTGCTTTATAGTAAAAGTGCCAGCCCTTGCCTCATCATCCTCGTATGGGCAAAGGTTAAAAAAGCCCTCTACTGGAATCGTCTCCCCATTACCATCCTTGATGGCGATGGCAGATGCCACCTCCAACCATTCCTTTTTAAGCTCCTCGCCGGTTCCCCAGTCGTCGAGTTCCCCTCGGGTCGGACCCATCAGTGTATACCGCATCAGGCGAAGTGCCTGGCTGATATCATTGTTGGTACCTACAAGATTAAGCTTTCTTCCTTCCTCTAGTCCACGCGCGACGAACAGGAAGAAATAGATCGGGAATTCCAGGTTATTTTGCAGGGACCCGTCTTTTTCCTTGATATCGGTCAGCACCAGCGTGTCAAAACTGGTTATGTTGTTCAGCAACAGGCCCTTAAGCACTTCAGGTGGCTGCCCGAAAAGAATGCAGCCCGACTCGTCGCGAACGATTCTGCTGCCTTGTGCAGGTATAAGGGTTTCTGGTTTCGACATTTGTCGGCTCCAGGAAGATATTAGGTCCAAGTTTACGGAATGCATGTTTCAACGTCGACCCCATGTGCACAAAAGCCTGGAATTTATGGCGCCAATTTGGTTAGTTAGCAAGTTCGCTTTATGTGGGGTTGGTGATGAGTGAAAAAGTGCTTCTAACTGTAGAGGAAAAGGAACTGTTCAGGGATACCGTGTGTAAATTTCTGGATCGGGAAATTGAACCATATTATGAAGATTGGGAGCAGGATGAACTCTGGCCCAGGAAAGTGTGGAAGCAACTGGGCGAAAATGGATTTCTATGTGTGGACATGCCGTCTGAATATGGCGGCTATGATGCGTCCTTTGAACTGAGTTGCGTGGTTACTGAAGAAATCGCACGTGCCGGATATGGTGCGCTTGCTTCAGGTGTATCAGTACACTCGGATATCGTTGCTTCCTATATTCTGCACCTGGGTTCGGAGCAGCAGAAACAGAAGCTGCTGCCAAAAATGGTATCAGGAGACCTTGTTGGTGCCATAGCCATGACGGAACCGGGTGCTGGAAGTGACCTGCAGGGGATGAGCACCAGCGCAGTAAAGGAGGGTGATGACTACATTATCAATGGCCAGAAAATGTTTATTACCAATGGCCAGCATTGTGATTTCATTATAGTCGCCACAAAGACAGACCCCAAACTGGGTGCCCGGGGAATGACACTGTTTATAGTCGATTGCAATCTTGAAGGTTTTGAGCGTGGGCGCAATCTTGAAAAAATTGGACTCCACTCAGGAGATACATCTGAGCTCTTTTTTCAGGATGTGTGCGTATCAGCAAATGATAATCTGGGTGGGGAGGGGCAGGGTTTCATTAACCTCATGAATGAACTGCCACGCGAAAGATTGATCCTTGGAGTGGGTAGCGTAGGTGCCGCACAGGGTATGCTGGAAGAAACAGTTAGCTATGTGCTGGAGCGAAAAGTATTTGACAAGCCATTATCAATGTTTCAGAACACACGCTATGTCCTTGCTGAGATAAAGACTGAAATTGAACTCAACCGGGCGCTGGTGGAGAAGTATGTCAGTCGTTACGTCAATGGAGAATTGACGCCGGGTGAAGCTTCCCTGTGTAAGCTGGCGGCAAGCGAGATGCAAGGCCGCGTCGCTGACAAGTGTCTGCAGCTATTTGGTGGATATGGCTACATGCGTGAGTACAAAATTTCGCGGGCCTTTCTTGATGCCAGGGTACAGCGAATCTACGGTGGTACGTCTGAGATAATGAAAGAGCTCATATCGCGAGACCTGGTGGGTCGGTAGGTTTCGCACTTCCAAAGCGGGATAGAAAAAACACTTAAAGATATTTATTCTTGAGCAGGGCAGCGATTGCTTGATAGAAAGCCTTGTTGGCAGTATTTCGCGAAATGTGAGCGCAAAAATGTTAAAAAGAGGTTTGCATTAATGGTTCCCCGGCCCTGCTTCCGGATAAACCTACCGCATACTAATTCTGGGAGATAATACAAGTGCTTAGAGAAAGCGCTAAGAATCTGATGGTGCCAGCTTGCTATGAGCCGATAGGGGCATTCCATGTATAGGTGCAAAAACTTGTGCCTGCTGGCAGCGCTATACTCTGCACCGCTGGCTGCACAGAATCTAGTAATTGACCTTGCTCCTGATGAAAAGATCCTCGTGCAACATCACCTTGTTGATGTCGATCTCGACGGTAAACTGGACGAGCCTATCTGGCAAGAGCTACCTGCCTACGATGAATTCGTAGTCATTGAGCCTGATACGCTGAGCAAACCAACTTACCGGACCAGGGTTCGATTTTTCTATGACGATAAGAATCTTTATGTCGGTATTGATATGGACCAGCCTAAAGAGACACTTATTGCCCGCTTGTCCGGCAGAGACTCCCGTCGATTCAACCGTGACGCTATAAACATAACGTTAGATACCTCCGGTGAGGGTCGTTATGGCTATTGGTTTGGTATTGCCCTCGGCAATTCCGTGATGGATGGAACCTTGCTTCCGGAGAAGCAGTTTTCAAGCGACTGGGATGGTGCCTGGTGGGGAGAAAGTGAAGAAACCGGAACGGGCTGGTCGGCTGAGTTTAGAATTCCCTGGAGTAGCGTGTCTATGCCAGAAACCTCGGCTGTAAGGCGCCTGGGTCTGTACATGTCCAGGAAGGTGGCCTATATGGATGAGCGCTATGGCTGGCCGGCTTTGCCGATGACCATCCCCAAGTTTATTTCTGCCATGCAGACGCTCGAAGTCAAAAACGTGAATCCCAAACAACAATTTAGTGCTTACCCCTTTACAGCGTTAGCCGATGATCACATTGACGACGAAGTGAAATATCGGGTTGGTGCCGATTTCTTTTGGCGTCCTTCAACTAACTTTCAAGTGACTGCCACTGTTAATCCTGACTTTGGTAGTGTCGAATCAGATGATGTCGTGATCAACCTCAGTGCAACCGAGACGTTTTTCCCTGAAAAGAGATTGTTTTTTCTGGAAGGGCGGGATGTTTTTGTGGCGACACCGCGGGCTGATACGGGAGGCAGGGGAGTCGGCCCCAGGGGTACGCCAACGACTCTCGTCAATACACGGCGAATTGGTGGAATACCTGTTGAGCCGGTTTTTGATGCGGGCGAAGAGTTACACGACCGAGAACTTATTCAACCGGTTGATTTGATTGGTGCGGTTAAGCTAACGGGTCAGTACGGTCGCTTTCGCTACGGTTTTCTCGGTGCGTTCGAGGACGATGTCAAGTTTGATGTTGAGTTGAATGGAGAGCAAATCAACATCAGTGGAGACGGCAGTGATTATGGTGTCGCCCGGGTTCTCTATGAGGATACTCCTGGTGGTGCCTATCGTGCGCTTGGGTTTCTATCCACTGCCGTTCTGCATCCCGACAGGGACGCGGTGACCCACGGTATTGATGGGCATTACCTGTCTGATGACGGCAGATGGAAAATGGATGGCCAGATGTTTATGTCAGACCTGGATGGTATCGAAAATGGCATGGGTGGGTTTATGGATTTTGAATATACTTTTCGCAAAGGTGTTACCCAGCGCCTCGGCATCGAATTCCTGGATGACAAGGTTGATATTAATGACCTTGGGTATCTGCAACGTAACGACAATTTCAGGATTCGTTCTGCTCATATAAGAACATCGTCGGACCTTTCATGGGCGAGGGACAATCAATTCGACGTAAGGGGTTATGTGCAAAAGAACAGGGATGGTCTGTTTACGGGGGGAGGTATCTTTTTTTCAAACCGAACCACGTTCAGTAACCTGACCAAAGCAACTGTGCGACTAAATTTCTTCCCAGCAAGCTACGATGATCTGAATAGCTTTGGTAATGGCACCTACCGTGTTGAAGAGCGGGCAAGTATGTCAATTCACTGGCATTCAGACTCATCCAAAAGATTTTATTATGGATTTAGAGCGAGCTTTTCGGAGGAGGATCTTGGTGACTTTACCTACACGGCGGCTACTAACTTCGTATGGCGACCAACTGACCGCTTTGCTCTGAACGCCAGTGTCAAGTATAAGGAAAGGAAGGGGTGGCTGCTTCACCAGGAAGAGGAAAACTTCACCACCTTTGACGCAGTGCAGTGGCAACCAAAACTATCCATCGACTATTTTTTAAGTGCGAAGCAGCAATTTAGGGTCTCCCTTCAGTGGGTTGGTATCAAAGCACAAGAGGATGCGTTTTACAGAATTCCAGCTACTCCAGGCAGTTTGATTGCCATTTCGAAACCTGCAGGTCCATCGAACAGTTTCTCTCTTTCCCAGATGAGCCTGCAGGCAAGATACCGGTGGGAGATCGCGCCCCTGTCAGATATTTTTGTAGTGTATACTCGACTGGCTGATCAGAGCACAGCGCTGGGGAGTTCAGACTTTTCAGATATCTTCTCCAATGGTTATGATGAACCGCTGGTTAACGTGATCGTGATTAAACTTAGGTACCGCTTCGGCTCGTAGGAAAGCAATATGCCGCGATACGACTATTACTGTGATGCTAACGGCCAATCGGTCGAGGCGAGGCATGGAATCTCAGAAAAAATTGAAACCTGGGGTCAACTCTGTGAACTGACTGGAAGTGATCTGGGGGAAACCATGCCGGATTCCGCGGTTCGAAAAATCATCACCGTGGCACCCATGGCGAACACACCGAAAGGTGATAGCTATCTGAAGAATCAGGGATTCACCAAGCTGGTCAAGCGGAGTGATGGCACCTACGAAAACGTCACACGAACTGGAACGGAAAAGCGGTTTCTCGATCCTAAAGACCCGACCAGCATGCCTCATCTCCACAAGAAAATAAGCGATTGATTCAGTGGCAAAACCGATTTCACTTCTAGTGTTTGCTTTTTTCAGCCTGGCGGTCAGCTTGTCCTTGCTGGCGGAGGAGGCGAATTATTTTCTTATTAGGTACCTGCCAGGTGAGAACTGGAATCACACAATCTCTTATCAGGATCAGCCCGGGTTATTAAAGCACCACTCATACCTGCAAAAAATGCATATCAAGGATCAGATCGTCATGGGCGGACTTGTCAGTGGTGAACCTGGTAGTCTGATGTTGGTTAGAACGGGCTCCAGGGAAGAGGCAGAAGTGATCGCAAGGCAGGATCCTGGCGTTGTGACTCGCATTCTAAAGGCACAGATCACCGCGTGGAACGTGCAAATGTCATCTATGCGATTTGTGCAGCGTCAGCCCGTGCAGCCGATCAAGGATGTCGATCAAACCTTTCGACTAAAACGGGTTGATCCCGAATCCCGCCTCAATATTGAGGATTAGCTTTCTCCCGGTTCGCCAGATTTCTCTGATAATTCCTTGTCGATAAGAAAGTTCATCACATCCAGCATTCTGGAGATGCCGACGGCCCGGGTTGGTCGAATCTTGTATTTTCCGTGGATGATGATCGTTGGTACACTGGCGACCTTCAACCGGCGCGCCATTTGATCTGCAGCGCTTATCTTTGAAGCCAGATCCGGCGAATTGAAGGTTTTCATATACTCGTCAGCAGTGATTCCCCGGCCATCGAAATAGTCTCCCAGCCTGGTAGGTGGTGAGAAATTGCGTTTTACCTCTTGAACCTCCCGAAAGAAGGGCAAATGATGCTCGTCGATGAGCCCAAGTTTTTCCATGGCGTAGTAATTTCGCCCAAGGATTCGCCAGTAGTCACTGGAGACTACTGGCGTTCTGATGAAGTTTATTCTGTCGATGTTGGCATCTACCCAGTCGGTAAGACTCGGGTCAAAGTTATAGCAGTGGATACAGCCGTAAGAGAAGAACTCCATCACTTCGATCTTGTCGCTTCGAATTCGCCTGGGTTTTTCAAGTAGTGTGTAGTGTTCACCCTCAATAAAATCACCTAGCATCGGTGATTCCTTGACCACAAGTGTAGAGAAGTATCCAATCAGAACGATGATGGTTGCCGCGACAAGACCGACGGCAATCTTTTGTTGTACCAGGAAGCGCGTTGCTTTTTTAGCCATTACAATGGACATTCTTCAGATTGTGGGGAGGTGATTATAATCGCAACCATGTGGTTTCAGGTATGTTTATATTCGCCTGGCATGACCTCGTCGCTGATCGGTTCAAGCAGCAGGCTGATCGTTAGTGAGGTTGATGTTTTTCCATGTCTTGTAATTTTGCTGCCATGTAACAGGAGAAAGTCATGAACAGAATGCCTGCACTCAGTCTTGCAGCGATCCCCGGAAGACGAAAAGCTACAATTGAGCTAGCCGTAGAGATTGAAAGAGGGGGTTTTTCCGGCATCTATGGCCCCAGCCTGGGAGACTCTTTGGCATTATGTGAAGCCCTGGCATTTGCTACCAACGAAATATCATTTGGCACTACTATCACGCCGATATACTTTCGACAGGTAGTGGACTATGCGAGTACTGCCTCCTTCATCCATGAGGTATCCGGTGGCAGATTCCGGTTTGGAATCGGGGTGAGTCACGGACCTGCTTTAGCATCCCGCGGACTTGATGGGGGTAAACCGCTGGCTGATACCAGGAATTTCGTTGAAGAATTGCGAGCAGTGCCAAGGGCGGGAGAACTACCTCCCATTGTTATTGCTGCCCTGCGAAAAAAGATGATCATGCTGTCTGAAGAGATCGCCGATGGAATGGTGTTTGCTAATGGAGCCAGATCTCACATGGCTGAATCTCTGGGCAAATTATCAAGTCATGCCCTTCAGGATGATGATTTCTTTATTGGCGACATGATTCCCACCTGTATCAGCGATGACATTGAAGCTGCCAAAGCGGTAAACCGGAAGACCCTTACTTCCTATGCCCTGATGCCAAACTACAGAAACTACTGGAAAGAAGCCGGCTATGTTGAGGAAATGGAGGGTATCGAAAAGGCTATCGCGGCTGGTGAGCAGGATAAGATTCCCTATTACCTTAACGACGAGTGGCTTGCAGACACGACCCTTTTTGGAACCGCGACCCAGGTCAGAGATGGACTGGAAGCCTGGTTTGATGCCGGCATAAAGACACCGATTCTGGTGCCATCTTCTGCCAGTGGCGGACAGATGGTTGCCTTTGAAGAGATGCTGGCGATTTTTTGATCAGCAGGCTACTGGTGAGATGACGCGCCACTTTGGGTGAGATGACGCGCCATTAGGGTCGAAATGACGCCCCGCTTCGGTTCCTTCGACTTCCGTCTATCTGTCACTAAAAATATTACTGTCACTCGGTATGGTTGGATTATACTGGGTAACAGGGTTACCTTTGACCCGAATTAAGTGGAGAAATCAGCCAGTGAAAAACTTAGTCGCCATCATGTTCATGTTCATTTGTTTCAATATGGCCCATGCAAACGGTGTGCGGGAAGCGGTAGAAAACCAGGCCAGAACCGAGGTGGACCGGGACCTTGATAGTAAGAGGAAACCTGCCGAAGTGTTGGAGTTCTTTGGAATACAACCTGGAATGAACGTTCTTGATGTATTTGGTGGCGGTGGTTATTACGCTGAAATACTCAGTTACCTCGTTGGCGAAGCTGGCAGCGTTACGCTCTACAACAATAGTCCATGGAATGCCTTCGTCAATAAGAATGTGATGGTGCGGTTAAAAGACAATCGTCTGCCTAACGTAAAGCGAGTTGTGCTTGAACCCGTGGGTCTGGAAAGCCTCGAAGAGAAATTTGATGCGGCAATTTTCGTCCTGGGAATGCACGATATCTATTATGTTGATGAAGAAAATGGTTGGCCAGCAATAGATAAAGAAGGGTTTTTGGCCAATATTCACAGGTTACTTAAGGACGGCGCTGTGTTCGGCGTAGTTGATCATAATGCAGTGACGGGCACCGACCCGTCAGTGGTTGGCAAGAGTGTGCACCGGATTGATCCCGCGGTAGTCATAAGGGACTTGAAAGCTGCCGGGTTTAAGTTTGAAGGTGAATCCAATGTCCTGCGGAACCCCAATGACACCCTGGACATATCTGTATTTGATCAGTCCGTTAGCAGGAAAACTGACCGCAGCATTCTGAAATTCAGAAAATGAAACTATGGGTTGATGCTGATGCATGCCCGGGGGTGATCAAAGAGATTCTATTTCGCGCAGCAGACAGGACAGAGACTCTTGTGACACTGGTCGCCAACCATAGCCTCAGGATTCCTCCCTCACGTTATGTCACGTTCCTGCAGGTAACGAGTGGGTTTGACGTTGCCGACGATGAGATCGTTAAAAGACTGGAGTCCGGTGATCTTGTTATTACTGCTGACATTCCCCTCGCAGCGGAAGTAATAGAGAATGGTGGGCATGCCCTCAGTCCAAGGGGCGAACTCTTTACAGCTGACAACATCAAGCCGCGGCTAAATATGCGGGATTTTCTTGATACCATGCGGTCCAGTGGCGTAAATACAGGCGGGCCACCGCCTCTGAATCAGACTGACCGGCAGGCTTTTGCAAATCACCTGGACAGACTGCTCACCAAATATGTGGCGAAAAGTGGCTAGCCCGGACAATTCATGAAGGGATCGGAATGCCGGACCATACTAAAACCGATCAGGTACAATCTGTACTCTAGAGAAAATGGGGAAACCACATATAACACGTTGAAATTGCTGATGTTAACAACTTTCTTTAGTCGCCTTCATGAAATGTCCGGGCTAATATCAAAGCTCCATAATATCGCTAGAAAGCGATTTCACGCCTGATGATCCTGTCGTAGAAATCGCTGTCCAATTTCGAATAGACGGCTTCACCCGGTTTCATGACCAGTAGTTCGTTATCAACCTTATCCAGGTGGTATGCCTGTTCTCGCAGATCCTGTTTTTGCAGCTTGTGGGTGGTTGTAGTTGGTAATTCATTCAGGATACGGATAAAAATCGGCCTGGCGTAGGCGGGCAGGTTGTTACCGATATGTGTGGAAAAGCTATGGAGATCAAGGTTGCCGAAGTTTAGTCCCTCCTTCAAAACAATAGACGCCATTCCTGCCCGACCATCAGTGCCGGGTATCTCGACACCATAGATATTGGAAAAAATGATCTCCTCATGATTGTTGATAATCTCACCAACTTCATTGGTTGAAACGTTTTCACTTTTCCATCGAAAAGTATCACCAATCCTGTCAACGAATTGATAGTGAGTCTGGCCATAGGCGAAGCCGACGTTCACAGATTTCATGATATCACCGCTGTTGAAGTAGACATCACCTTGCTGAAGTGCATTTCGTATCAGTTTTTTCTTAGTGGCTTCTTCGTTCGTATAACCTTCGAACTGAGACTTCTCAGTAACTTCAATTAGTAGTAATCCTGCTTCGCCGTCCGCGACTTCGATACACATGCCTGCGGCATCTCGAATAATTTCATCATTGGCCACGTCGTACTTTACTAATTTGGTCGGAACCAGGCTGAGGCCAACCGTACAGTCCTTATTGAATACATTGCCAAAACCACCGTTACCATCACTGGCACCATAGAACTCGCCAATCCGCTCAATGCCGAATCTCTGTTTGAAGTTCAGCCAGATATCAGGTCGAAGCCCATTGCCGACGATAGCCCGGATGGGATTTTCTTTGTCTGTTGTTTTCTCCGGGAGGCTCATCAGGTAGCGTAAGAATTCACCGATATAGACAAATGTGGTGCAGTTGTATTTGCGCACATCGTCCCAGAAGGCACTGACAGACAATCGACGCCGGATGACAGTTGAGGCACCAACTTGAAAAGCTGCCGTCAGGCCAACGACGAGACCTGTTGCATGGTATAGGGGCAGGCAGTTGTACATCCTGTCGCTACGTTTTAGACGCAACAAGGCTGTAGAGGACAGCATGGCGGTCTGCATCACTCTCTTGGATGACATAACGGCTGCCTTCGGCAGTCCCGTTGTTCCTGAGGTAAATATATAGAATGCAGTATGACCCATGGTGATGGTGTCTGATTCAGGGTGGTTGCTTGCATCTGCATTTGCATCTTCTGAATCGACGATGGTGGACCAGCTTGGCGGTGCTTGCGTACCCTGGTCACGAACAAAAAGGTAATCCTCACCATCCCTCAGGCTTAAGGCATCACGAATTTCATTCAGAGGTTCCATCAATTCTTCGCCGAATATGCATTTTTTTGATTCCGTCAGGGCTATGCAGTGCACGAGCTGCTGCTTGGAGAGATTGGTATTGATAAGCCCGCCTATTGCCCCGAGTTTGCTGATGGCAATTATTTGAACGACGAATTCAATCCTGTTTTGCATAAAGAGGCTCACACAGTCCCCTGGCAAGATTCCCTGTGCCTTCAATATCGCAGCAACACGATTTGCTCTTTCGTTCAGCGTTTGCCAGGTAACGATTTCATCCTCACATAGAAGTGCGACTCCCTGGGGATGTGAATTAACATGTTGTTGAACAAGCAAGGCAAAAGAACCGATTGAATCTGGTTCTGGCGGTTTCATCGTTGCGGCTGTAACGAGTACTTTTAAGTCCCCAAGGAAATTTGCTATGGAGCCCATTGATAACCTCTTCTAAGATTTGTTGGTCTATTTGCCAGAAACATAGAGATGATACCGTTTGCAGTGGCTGGCGAACAGAGTATCGAATGAAATGCTGGTCGAGCCCGGACATGCAAAATGTGGCTGTATTTGTGGCCTAACGACCCAGCTCAGTCTAGTTAGCAGCAAGTTTTCAAGTTGATATGCAGAGTCTGACCTAATTTTTAATCCGCGCATGAGTCCTGGAAAGCGCACTTTCGTGCGAATTATCTGATATTTCTGTAGGCAGAAACTCAACTGGAGCATAGGTAGAGCTTAACTATACCCGTACCCACAGTCCCCGATAGTTCACAAAACCAGACTATTTTGCCGGGGTTATTGCGCTTCAGGGAAATACCCCTCTTGGGAGGTATTTGGATCTCAACGGATTCTTAAAGCTGCGTTAAGGTTAGAGATGACTTATCTGTAATACTATCCCGCGGTTAGCCGCTGTTGACCTGTCAAGGATATGATTTTATCCAGTTCCTGGTTGCGAATAGATGAATTTGGAGAAAAGTCAGGCTTGTTTGTCATGTAATTAGAAACTTACAAGTGGATGTGTTAGCTGGCTAGATATCAAAGTCGTGGGGAAATTGCCTGACAATATAGCCAGTGGCACGGGACTGACGAGAACCAGTTGGTTTACCCTTCTTGATTTGTTAGTTACCAACAAGTATTTAGGTTTGTGACCCGAACGGACAAGCTCCAATTTTGAATTTCAACATCACAATTTGGCGCAAAATGCTGGATCAGGCATATTTAGTACCGTTCAGATGATGGGTGATGGGGTCAGTTTGCGACAATTTCACTCTTATAGACCTGTTTCCACTGGTTTTACCGACATAAATCGAAATTTAAGGCCTGACTTATTCACATTTTATGGGGGTCAGATCAGATATTGGTGAATAGCCAGAAAAAGCCTGAGCATGATCATCATGGTTCTGTCAAGCGGTTGATTTACAAGGGCTGTAGCGGCGTTGTACAAAAAATGAGCAACTGGATGGAGGTAAGGGTTTTAAGGGTTTACCAGAATAACTGCCAGTTATCACCAGACTTATCCACAGAAATTGTGGAAAAAGTCCGAGCTGGGTAAATTCACCACATTTTGCTTGTGATGTCGTTAGTGAGTACTCACACCTCGGGGTGGAATGGCCTGGTCACGAGAAGAAAGTTATTAAAAAAAGGCGAATATATACCATTATGATCTATAAATTCATGGCTTAGAGGCCCCTCAACCTATGTGATGGTAATGAAAGTGAAAACGCACGGGTATGGCTGAGTTAAATGACGTGATTTTCAGGGGCGATTGGTATTGGTAAAAAGCGAAACAGGGGCCTGTGTTACATTGTCCCCAGTCAAAATATGGGAAAAATTCGTGTCTGTTGATGTTCAGGGTTATTGCGATGAGAAATTTACAGGTGTTCGTGAGCTATTCGCCGCCAATATCGAAGAAGGGCGAGACGTCGGTGCCTCCTTTGCGCTGACTATTGACGGTGAGATGGTCATCGATATCTGGGGAGGTCACCTTAATGAGCAAAAGACGCAGCCCTGGCAGGAAAATACCATCGTCAATGTTTACAGCACGACTAAAACCATGTCATTCCTCTGTGCGCTGCTGCTGGCTGACCGTGGTGAATTGAATTTTGATGCCAATGTCTCAGACTATTGGCCGGAATTCTCTGCTGCAGGCAAGGAGAAGGTCAAAGTCTGGCACATAATGGATCATGCTGCCGGATTATCAGGAATGGATGTGGAGGTTACACCTGAGGATCTATATGACTGGGATAAGATCGTAAACCTGCTGGCTGAACAAAAACCCTGGTGGGAGCCGGGAACGGCCAGTGGGTATCATGCCATAACCCAGGGCTATCTGATTGGTGAGCTGGTTCGGCGAGTGACGGGGGAATCCATAGGTGCTTTTTTCCGGCAGGAAATAGCCCAACCCCTTGCTGCAGACTTCCATATAGGTGTTCCAGAGTCGGAATTCGGCAGAATAGGGGACCTGATTCCATCTGATGGTGGAGAGCTGGTTGGAGCCAATGATGACCCGGATTCTATTGCCAGCAGGACTTTCAGAAATCCTGCTTCACCGGCCGTTAATTCACACACTGATAGATGGCGAAAAGCAGAAATTCCTGCGGCTAATGGTCATGGTAATGCCAGGTCAGTGGCCAAACTTCAGGCTCCACTCGCCTGCGGGGGTTCAGCTTTTGGTGTGGACCTGTTTTCCAGGACCACCGCCGAGTCTGTGATGCGGGAACGGATCAGTGGTACTGACCTGGCGCTCCGTTTTCCCATTGCGTTTGGTTTGGGTTTCGGTCTCAATTCACAGTTGATGCCCCTGTCTCCGAACAAGAATGTGTGTTTCTGGGCTGGCTGGGGCGGCTCCACTGTTCTCGTTGATCAGGATGCGAGGCTTTCGGCCTCCTTTGTCATGAATAAGATGTTCGCTGGTCTGATGGGTGATGTAAGATCCTACAACCTTGTCCAGAGGGTATATGAAGTCCTTGCGTAATTTAAGTCTTCATTTCTAGCCTTGATTTAGATATCAAGCGGGCCAGTCGGAATGAGAGAGTTTATTGTCAGAGCGCGAAAAGCGCCGGTTGATGCTGCCAGATTCCTGGCCAGCGCTGGTACTGGGGCGCATGTTGAATACCTTGCCCAGATGATCGTCAATGCACTATTTATCTCGAAGGGTCATCGTGAAGACACTTGCTTAACCCTTGTAATGGAGGACAGTGCTGATTTCTCCCGCGCCCTGACGATGCAGGGGAACACACTTGGAGGCCTCTCCGGGATGGATGAGGGTTCGCTGCTGGGCACCTGTGCAGCGGCACTGAATGTAGGCAGTTCGCTCAAAAAGGAGGCCAGCCTGGTCTGCGACAACGGTATTGTCGTTCAGGCCATCAGTTTTGAACATCTGGTCAGGGAGAAGGCGCTCACACGCTCGGTGTACCTGCTGGACCGAAAGGGGTCTGACATTCGAGATTGTGGAGAATTGCTGGACCCGGTATTCCTCCTGACCGACCATATCCCAATGCCAAGGAAGACTTATCACTCGCTTGCCCGCCAGGGAATCAAGAAGCTATCGCTTGGACCCACCATGCTGCATGCTTCCCAGTGCATTAGTATTATCCACAATGAGTTGGACCGACTAGCACCGGACATTTCATGAAGGCGGCTAAAATAAGTTGTTAAGATCAGCAATTTCAACGTGTTATATGTGATTTCCCCTTTTTCTCTAGAGTACAGTTTGTACCTGATCGGTTTTAGTATGGTCCGGCACACCAAAAATCTGGCTTTGCCTATTGAACGAACACCCTTGAACCATAGCTACGGCTATGATTCTGCCGCTGTTAGTCCAATATGCTTTGCCAAATTTCTCCTAAATTCCGATCCCTTCATGAATTGTCCGGGCTAGGTTGTTAGAGCCTGATGATTAAGGAATAATCACACGCCTATTTATCAACACATTAAGAGCAGCGGGTATATTTATGTCGGAAAATGTTCATAGCATTGCAATACTGGGTGGAACCGGAGACCTTGGCGGTGGCCTGGCAAGACAATGGTCACGAGCAGGGTACAAAATCGTGATTGGATCCAGAACGCTGGAAAAAGGAAGGGCTGCAGCAGATGCGCTACTTGCTGAGTTTCCGGACCTGAACGTTAGTGGACATGAAAATCTTGATGCAGCAAGCCAGGCAGATATCGTGGTATTGACGGTCCCTTTTGAGCATCAGTTGAGTACCCTTGAAACGGTTAAACCCGGTTTGCTTGGTAAGATTCTGATTGATGTCACGGTTCCCCTGGTGCCGCCAAAGGTTGGAACGGTGCAGCTACCCGAAAAAGGCTCTGCAGCAGTACAGGCGCAGGATTTCCTTGGGGATGAGGTCCAGGTCGTGTCTGCTTTTCAGAATGTCGGAGCGCAACATCTGCGTGAAGACCATGCTATCGCCTGTGATGTTCTTGTGACCGGAAACAAGAGAGATGCCAGGGCTGTCGTCCTGTCTTTGGTTGAAGCTGTTGGTTTGCGTGGCTGGCATGCCGGCCCCCTCGCCAATGCGGCGGCTGCGGAAGCAATGACTTCTGTTCTGATCACCATTAATAAGCATCACAAAATTGACGGTGCAGGATTAGTAATTACTGGTGAAGCGAAAACATAATGAAGCTCACTTTTTTGGGCGTCGAAAATATCCCCATGGTACAACCGGGAGATGACCTGCCGACATTGATCGTACAAGGCATGGAATCCATGGGCGAGAAGCTTCAGGATGATGACGTTATAGTAATAGCGCAGAAGGTTGTATCTAAAGCTGAAAACAGATATCTGAACCTTGCTGATGTAGTTCCTTCAGATGAAGCCTCAAAGCTGGCACTTGAGGTGGATAAGGATCCACGCAAGGTTCAGGCTGTACTTGATGAATCCAACGAAATTGTTCGTACGTGTCCGGGTGTACTGATAGTTGAGCAAAAGCTCGGCTTTGTCCAGGCCAACGCTGGTATCGATCAGTCGAATATTATCAACGAAAATGGAGAAGATGATGACTTGTGCCTGCTGCTGCCGGTTGACCCGGACGCAAGTGCGGCCGGTATAAGAAGTGCGCTTGGTGCGCGCCACAACGTAGATGTTGGGGTTATCATCAATGATTCTATTGGTCGAGCGTGGCGAGTAGGGTCCCTTGGCCTGGCGATAGGGGTAGCAGGATTTACTGCCCTGGAGGATTATATAGGTCAGGCAGACATCTATGGCCGCGAGTTACTTGTGACTCAGGTTGGCGCAGCGGATGAAATGGCTGCCGGTGCATCCCTGGTTATGGGGCAGACAGATGAAAAAACTCCTGTAGTAGTTGTGCGGGGTTATAAACCACGTGAACCGGCTGATAGCAATTTGCGAGGTGTCACTCCGTTGGTAAGACCGAAAGAAATGGACCTGTTCAGGTAGCGAAGTGAGTTTTTCTTCACAGTCAAGCTGTCTTGCAATTTCTGGTGGTGTTGGTGGTGCCAAACTTGCCCTGGGTTTAGCTCATATGCTTGAGCCAGGAAAACTAACAATTACAGGTAACACGGGTGATGATTTTGTTCACCTTGGTTTCTTCATCTCACCTGACCTCGATACGGTTATGTACACCCTGGCCGACCTAAACAATAAGGACCTGGGGTGGGGGCAGGAGGGCGAGAGCTGGAACTTTCTTGATGCGGTAAAAAGGATGGGTGGCGAATCGTGGTTTCGGTTGGGGGACCGGGATATCGGTACCCACGTGGTCCGTACCCAAATGCTGGCTGCTGGTAAATCTCTGAGTGAAGTTACTTCCCACTTTTGCAAGCAGCTAGCCATTAAGCATCGGCTGGTGCCCATGACTGACGACCCGGTGGCGACGATCGTTCACACCCGTGCTGGCGAGAAACTGGCTTTCCAGCATTATTTTGTGCGCGATGAATGCAGGCCAGAGGTCACGGGTTTTGTTTTTAGCGGTATTGACGAGGCGAAACCAGCGCCAGGGTTTATTGCAGCACTGGTGGACCCAACCCTTGCAGCGGTAATAATCTGCCCCTCAAATCCTTTTGTAAGTGTCGACCCCGTACTCAAGGTCCCAGGGGTGATGGATGCACTGAACTCCAGTAAAGCTGCAGTGATAGCAGTGTCACCAATCGTTGGTGGGCAGGCATTAAAAGGACCTGCGGCGAAGATGATGGCGGAGCTTGGGATGCCCCAGACTGCATTAGCAGTAGCTGAGCACTATGCCACTCAATACCCGGGGCAGGTGCATGGGTTTGTATTGGATGAGCAGGACAGGGGGCTACGTGATGAAGTTGAGTCACTGGGTCTGTCGACTATCGTCACAAACACAGTCATGGTAACGTTGCAGGACAGGATGGATTTAGCCGAGGCGGTCCTGGATTTTTCGAGCGAGATTACCTAGTCATGACTAGTTCCCAGTGAGTACTTCAGCCGTTTTACCGATCAAGCAGTTGGAAAATGCGAAACAACGACTGGCACCCGCCCTCGATACTGATGAGCGCAACCATTTGTTTCGTGCCATGGTGGAAGATGTTCTAACGGCCGCTGAAGCCTGTACGCAGGTAGATGAAATTGTTGTCGTCACTCGTGATCATGTGGTTGCTGAACTTGCGCTTGCTTATGGAGCTGAGGTACTAAACGAACCGGAGAGTGCGGGTTTGATTCCCTCCGTAGCCAAGGCAGCTGAATCCCTGGCAAACAATGGGGTCAATATCATGTTATTTCTGCCGGGAGATGTCCCGCTAGTAACGCCGGAAGAGCTTGAAATTGTATTAGAGGGTTTTGGCAGGCAAGACGGGCCTGAGTTTATGATAGTGCCGGCAAGTGACCTTGGTGGTTCGAATTGTATCGCCTGTTCTCCGCCGGATTGTATGGAGTTTGGCTTCGGAGAGGATAGTTTCAGGCGGCATCTGGCAATTGCCCGCAGCCTGGACATCGAGCCTAGTGTGGCGAAATTGCCAGGCATTGGTCTTGATATTGATACACCGGAAGACTTGATTGAGCTCTCAAGGATACTGGTGGAGTCACGCATTGAATCGAATACCCATCGATATATCAGGGAAAGTGGGATAATGGAAAGAATGTTGGAAGGGTTTCAAAAAATTGGTTAGAGGCGACTAGTGGACGACTTTGAGAAACTGTTGGGGAACGCTGAATCGGGCAAGTTGGTTGCGCGCGAGATTCTTGAACTGTCCCGATTCGAAGAAACTCACGCTCTCATGGAAGTTGCGGCACGACTACGTGATGAGGGACATCAGTCTGCAATATCATATTCACGTAAAGTCTTTATCCCGCTAACGCATTTATGTCGTGATGTTTGTCATTATTGTACCTTTGCCCAGGTGCCGAGGAAGTTGACATCTCCATACCTCAATCCTGAAGAGGTATTGAAAATCGCCCAGGATGGTGCGGAGGCGGGCTGTAAGGAAGCCTTGTTCACGCTCGGAGATAAGCCAGAACTTCGCTACAAGGCCGCCAGGGACGGGCTAAAGGATTTGAAACAGGAGTCCACACTGTCCTACCTGAAAGATATGGCCAAGATGGTGTTCGATGAGACAGGACTGTTTCCTCATTTGAACCCGGGGTTAATGGATGCAGCCGAATTCAGAGAGCTGCGAGAAGTATCAATCTCGATGGGAATAATGCTGGAAAGTTCCTCACTTCGCTTAACACAAAAGGGTATGCCGCATCACGGTTCTCCTGACAAGATTCCAGAGCGGCGCATGGAGACGTTGATATTTGCCGGGGAAGCTAAAGTGCCGTTCACATCTGGAATTCTCATTGGCATCGGTGAAACTCGGCAGGAGAGAATTGAGTCATTGCTGGCGCTGCATGAGATACATTCAATCCATGGGCATGTCCAGGAGATCATCGTCCAGAACTTCCGGGCGAAACCGGATACATTAATGGCAGATGCTCCAGAGCCGGACCTGAACGAACTACTTTGGACCATTGCGATGGCGCGGATCATTTTTGGGCCGGCGATGAATATCCAGGCGCCGCCGAACCTCAGTCCCGGCGTCCTGGGGCGGATTGTTGATTCAGGAATCAATGATTGGGGAGGGGTATCGCCGGTGACGCCTGATTTTGTTAACCCGGAGGCACCCTGGCCGCATCTTTCGAACCTTGCCAGTGAGACAGCCAATACGGGTAAATTGCTGACCGAAAGGCTGGTAATCTACCCGGACTATGCGATGGATCTCGATCAGTGGGTCGATCCGCAACTGAAGCCATTTGTTTTGCGGGCGATAGATGGACAAGGGTTCGCCCGGGCTGAAGACTGGGTGGCGGGACATACGGTACAGCCACCGGAAGGTGAACTTGCGAGAGTAACTGGCTTACCAAAATCAAGGCCATCGCAGGAATTGGCTGACATACTCGGGAAAGCATCACAGGGAGAAACGCTCGAAGAAGCTGAAATCGTTCGCCTGTTTAGAGCCCGCGGTGATGAATTCACCCATGTGTGCAAGGCAGCCGACAGGCTTCGCAAACAAGTGGCAGGGGATGAAGTCACCTATTGCGTGAATCGAAACATCAACTACACAAACATCTGCTACTTCAAGTGTCAGTTTTGCGCCTTTTCAAAAGGCAAAATGAGTGAGAACCTTCGCGGTCGACCTTATGATCTGTCTCCAGAGGAGGTCATGCGGCGAACCAGGGAAGCCTGGGAGAGGGGAGCCTCTGAAGTTTGCCTGCAGGGTGGTATTCACCCTGAATACACTGGGCAGAACTACATTGATATTTGCCACAGTATTAAGCAGGTTTCGCCAGAAATGCATATACATGCTTTTTCTCCATTGGAAGTCTGGCAAGGTGCCCATACACTAGGCGTTAGCATCGGCGATTTCCTGGGTCAACTGAGGCAAGCCGGTCTTGGAACTCTTCCCGGCACGGCTGCAGAAATACTGGATGATGAAGTACGTGAAACACTCTGTGCCGACAAGATTAATACGTCGCAATGGCTGGAGGTAATGGAGACAGCTCACGAACAGGGTATCAATACCACTGCTACAATTATGTTTGGTCATATAGAGCAGTACAGGCATGTGGCGCGCCATCTCCTTCGAGTTCGGGAATTACAGGCGAAATCAGGCGGCTTCACGGAATTCGTCATTTTGCCCTTCATCCATATGGAATCCCCAATCTATCTGAAGGGCAATGCACGGAAAGGACCTACTTTCAGGGAAGCGATTCTGATTCATGCTATCTCACGCCTGGTGCTGCATCCACACTTCAGGAATATCCAGGCATCCTGGACGAAACTCAGCCACGATGGTGTTCGAGCCTGCCTCGCGGCTGGCGTGAATGATCTCGGCGGAACCTTGATGAATGAAACGATAACCCGCGCAGCGGGGGCAAGTCATGGGCAGGAGACATCACCAGAGGAGATGGAGGAAATTATCCGAAGCACCGGCAGGCTGCCAAGACAGAGATCTACCACCTATGGCGAAGTGCCGGTATTACGACAGCAGAAATCTTTCGGGGCAACTGAATTGAAGGATCCCGAATACACTGCAGCAGTAAAATACGAGCGAAAAAAGAGTGGCGAACAGAAGAAACAGCTTTACCGGCCCGGGTTTGATGTCAGTGACCTGGGCGGGCAGAACGATGAGACAAACGTTTCCAGCACGGATATTATCTAGCAATGGATATTGATAATTTTAGTGTAATTGAAGAAGAGTTTGACCGGCGAGTTCGCAAAATCGTTTGGTGCTCCGTTTGCACCCTTAATCGAAATGGTCGACCCAGGTCAAGAATGCTGCACCCGATCTGGGAGGGGAACACAGGCTGGATAGCCACCGGTCGTGAAACGCTGAAGACCAAACATCTGGCGGAGAACTCTTACGTCTCGTTAAGCTATTGGGATCCTGATCACAAGCAGGTTTATGCTGATTGTAAGGCGCGATGGGATGATGATCCCATTCAGAGGGAACGCATCTGGGAGTTATTCAAATCTACGCCTGAACCCGTTGGCTATGATCCGGGCGTGTTCTGGAAAAGCCATGATGACCCGGCTTATGGATTGCTGAAATTGACTCCCTGGCGAATCGAGATCTCGGGAGTCGTAGAAATGTCACAGGGTCAACCTCCTCTGGTCTGGCGGCAAGAGACCGACTAGCCAGCAGAAAAACTCAAGTTGTAAGGAATATAATGACAGTGCCTCAAAGAACGGCGTTGACACTACCGGACTTTCGCGGAGTTGATGCGACCATAGAACTTGCAAAATGGGCTGAAGCCCAAGGGTACGATGACCTGTGGTTTGCTGACGGCTCTGGTGTGGATGCATTGACAACGGCAGCAGCAGTCGCACTAAATACCGAGCGGTGCAGAATCGGTACTGCCATTATTCCGGTTTATTCCAGAACACCAGCCGTACTCGCTTCGACATCCTACGTATTAAACAAATTGTCAAAGGGGCGCTTCATACTTGGGCTGGGATCGTCAAGTCATACGATGATGGAGAATTGGCACGGCCAGAAATTTGAGAAGCCCCTGACACGGGTAAAGGAAACAACGCAGCTTGTTAAGAGCATGCTCCGCGGGGAGAAAACCGACTTCTCGGGTAAGGCTGTCCATAGTCACGGGTACAGGCAGTTACCACTGGAGGCAGATGAGCAGCCCGTCTATATGGCAGCTTTGCGGAGCAAGATGCTCGAGGCAGCAGCTGAATTTAGCGACGGGGTCATTTTGAATTTGTTCCCTAAGGATGCATTGCCGAAAATGATGGAACACATCAGGGTCGGAGCTGAACGCGCCGGGAAGAAGCTTGAAGATATTGAAATTGTCTGCCGTCATCAGGTTATCGTAACCGACGACAAGCCTCGTGCGAGAGATCTTGTTCGCAAAGGTTTTGCTCCCTACTACGCGACACCCGTATACAACGATTTCCTTGCCTGGGTAGGTCATGAAGATGTCGCAAAAACAATTTCAGAAGGCTGGGCAGCAAAAGACAGGGAGAAGACAACGGGCGCTCTTGGAGATAGGCTGATTGATGATATTGCTATCCTGGGAAGCATGGATGAATGCCAGGACAGGATTCGAGAGTATGGAGAAGGTGGCATCACTACCCACATTATTTCCTGCGTATCGCCCACGGAGTCGCAGGCAACTTATGACGCATTTACTGCCAAGATGTTCCCCCATTAGATTGGGCGCTTGGTCGACAGATTACAAACGAAAACTATGGAGTAAAAAATGAAACTTGGACTATTGAGTGGATATTCAGGCAAGGTCGTTAACCTGGAGATAGACCGCATAAAATATGCGGAGAGCCTTGGCTACGATTCGGTCTGGACCGCTGAGGCCTATGGTTCAGATGCTGTCACACCTGCAGCCTGGATTTTGGCTAATACGGAAACAATCAAGGTAGGTACTGCGATCATGCAGATGCCGGCGCGTTCACCTGCCTGTACCGCCATGACAGCCATGACCCTAAACCAGCTTTCAAATGGCAGGTTTATCGTCGGTCTTGGTGCTTCTGGACCACAGGTAGTTGAGGGCTGGCATGGTGTCGCATACGGCAGGCCAATAACTCGAATCAAAGAGTATGTCAGCATCATGAAACAGATAATGGCCAGGGAAGAACCGGTTGAGCACCAGGGCTTTCATTACAGCATGCCCTATAGTGGTGCTGATGGCACTGGCCTTGGTAAACCATTAAAAAGTATTCTGCAGGCAGATACTTCCATACCGATTTACACGGCCTCCATAACACCAAAAGGACTGGAAGGCAGTGCCGAAGTTGCAGATGGCGTATTCCCAATCTGGATGAACCCTGAGCGGTATGATGTATTTGAAGGGTCAATAGGCAAAGGTTTGGATAAGGCTGATAAAACACTGATGGACTATGATATTGCGCCGTTTGTAACCTGCATTATGGGCGATGATGTTGATGCCTGTCGCCAGTTCGCCAAAGGACATATGGCGCTCTATATTGGTGGCATGGGAGCCCGCGACCAGAACTTCTATAACGATTATACAAAGGCCCTTGGTTTTGAAGATGCTGCTGTCAAGATTCAGGACCTTTATCTTTCGGGTAAGAAGGATGAGGCAATGGCTGCGGTTCCGGATGAGCTGGTTGATGCGGTACACCTTCTTGGTCCTGCTGAGCGAATCAGGGAAAGGCTGAAAGCCTGGAAGGAAGCAGGAGCCAAGGGCCACGTTGGCAGCATGTTAATCGGAGCCGGCCAACCCGAAGCCCTGGAATTAATCGCCAACGAAATGTTGTAGCCAAATACCGAGGCAGCTTGGCCAATGACGTATTCGATAAAGGCTTGTGCCGGCATCAGCGAAATTGGTCAGGCTGCGTGGGATGCGTGTGCTAATCCCGCATCGGTACCTTTCGATCCGTTTCTGTCATTTGCATTCCTTCATGCTCTGGAGGAAAGCAAATCTGCCGTAGCCGAAACTGGATGGGCTCCATACCACCTGGTTCTGGAAGACGAGAAGGCCGGCATCAAGGGTGCGGTTCCCTTATACCTCAAAAGCCATTCCCAGGGTGAGTATGTGTTTGATTACAGCTGGGCCGATGCCTTTGAGCGGGCGGGTGGACGCTACTACCCTAAATTGCAGTGTTCCGTTCCCTTCACTCCCGCCAACGGCCGTCGACTCCTGACCCAGGACGTGGAATATGAAAAGTATCTTTTGTACGGCATCATGCAGGTCGCGGAAAACATGGAAGTATCCTCAGTTCATGTCACGTTTGCCGATGAATCACAGTGGGATCGTATGGGGGAAATGGGGTTCCTGCAGCGGACCGACAAGCAATTCCATTGGCTTAATCATGACTATGGGTCCTTCAGCGATTTTCTTGGAGACCTGTCATCAAAAAAACGTAAAAACATTAAGCGTGAAAGGCGAGCTGCTGTCGATAATGATATTGAGATTGAATTGCTTAGTGGCAATGATTTAAGGGAGGAGCACTGGGATGCATTTTTCCATTTTTATCGTGATACGGGCAGTCGCAAGTGGGGTTCCCCCTACCTGACCCGTCAATTCTTCTCTATTGTCGGCGAGACCATGCCAGATCATGTGCTACTGATAATGTGCAAGAGGGCGGGGCGCTACATTGCCGGCGCAATTAACTTCATTGGTGATGAGTGTCTCTATGGACGTAACTGGGGTTGCCTCGAAGACCACCCATTTCTTCATTTTGAGGTTTGCTACTACCAGGCTATCGAATATGCGATCAGACATGGCCTGAAACGAGTGGAAGCGGGGGCACAGGGTCCTCACAAACTGGCGCGCGGATATCTGCCGGCGCAAACTTTTAGTGCTCACTGGATCGTTAATGAGTCCTTCCGTGACGCGGTGAGTCACTACCTTAACCAGGAAAACAAGTACGTGCTGGAAGAGATTGACTATATCGAGGAGCATTCACCGTTTAGGAAAGACCGGTAAACTAGAGGCATGGTACATACCTTCTACATTACTGATGTTTTTGCTGAAGCCCCATACGAGGGAAATCAGTTGGCAACCCTGTTTGATGCTGCAGACCTAACGTCGGGTGATATGCAGAAGTGTACGTCGTCAGCCCA
>Ga0187833_10001389_pt1 | contig 27653 bp, 31 predicted proteins | sample ETNtaG_37_FD_167968 | JGI IMG/M metagenome (GOLD analysis project Ga0187833, IMG submission 167968) | Marine microbial and viral communities from oxygen minimum zone, Eastern Pacific Ocean - ETNP2014_SV_400_PacBio MetaG (Illumina Assembly) | ecosystem: Environmental > Aquatic > Marine > Hypoxic...
GTATACGCAATTTTCATTTTAATTTAAGAATAACTCCTTTTTATCATATTTGACGCTGTACTTATTTAATATATCTAAAAGACGGTCATCTACAACCTTAACGCCCAATTGATTACTCCCTTCGACCATAAAATTCCAATCCCTTTCTTTATCAGGTGAAAAGTGAACTACATTTATAGGTTTTGTTGCACCATCATATCTTTCATTAAAACCAGTCATACCCATATTATACCGAGTATTTAAAACTGAAACTCTCCAATTATAAGTTGGATTAAGTTTAAGATGATTTCTTATCACAACCTCATCATCATGAGTTTGTAAAACCTTTCTCTTCATCATATCAACTAAATATTCAAACATATCTTTAGATGTAATTTTCAAATAAATAACACCACATTGACAGGAATGACCATCTCCACCTGGATATACACACGTTCCCCAATCACCACTAAAATTTGGAAACTTAAATTCTTTTAATTGAAATGCATCTAAATCATGATACCAAAAATTTTTATTCAATATTTCTTTATTTAATAATTCTAAAGCCGCATATTGTTTATGATAAAATTGAGAATAATCACAGATATCTTCAACTATATGCATACTAACTCCCATATATTCAAATTCAAAATTAGTAGCTATTATAATATCTTCTGGTTTCCAACCCAAATCTAAACTATTATGTATCTGACATTTAATCAAATTATAAGTTTTTTCCATCTTACTATAATCTGTATCACCTTCTCTTAATTCTATACCAGATTCACCATAATCTGTTTTTACAAAAACCATAAAATTTAAAAAACTATCTTCTACAGTTCCTTCAGATTCTAAATTTGTTATTCCAGGTGTCCTTAATTGATATCTCATTTATAATTCCATATAAAGTTTATTTTGTTTTTCTTGTTTCTCAATTGTTTTTGGATGATACAAGGATAACTCTTCAACTGGTGGTAAATGTGCATATGTTGTAGCACCAGTTATAACTTCGTGTACTGGTTTTATCCACCTTATCTTATCATCTCTTTTAAAAACTCGAGCTTGATAATCAGGATAATTTATCCAACCTTTATCTGTTATTCTCCAACCCCATTTAGCACAATGTTCATCAGTAATACCTTTAACAGTATTTACTCTTGGAATCCAAATTAATTCTACGTCATTCATTTCTATAATTGAATGAATTTGTTCTATTAAACTTTGATGTGGATATTCATCTGCATCCAAATGAAAAATAAAATCTCCTGTAGCATTTTCTATTGCATAATTCTTATGTTCTCCAAAATGTTTATTTAACTCATGAGTATACCACGATTGAATAGAACCAACTTCAAATAACTTATCTAAGTATTCAACTAATTCTTTATCTGAATTATCATCTACAACAATAATTTCATCTTGTGATTGTTTATATTTTAATAATATTGGAATTAACTTTTGAAGTTCTTCAAATTCATTGTGAGTTGTAACCGCATAACTTATTTTCATTTATATCTCTATTCTCTTTCTCCCGTGGGTGTTATGTTTCCAAGTACTTGTCTTTTAACACTTTCTGGAAGTGGTAATGATTCATAAAATACTGCACTCTTACGAGCAATTTCCCAATCATATGTCCTATAAACTGGTTCTTTACCTAAAAGATATCGTATTCTTCTATAAACATTTCGTTTAGTACCCCCCCAAAACAAATCAGATTTTTTCATTTCAATTCTATATATATCTTTTTTTACATCTATTGGTACTATACTTCCTAACTTATTAAATATTTGTGTTACTACCTTGGCCGCTTCCTTAATTGTACGAACTCTTTGCTCTGCTAATTTTAAACCAATTAGTGTGAAATGTCTTTCACCCTCTACTGTAATATACCACTTAGGATTTAAAACTAAAATAGTTTGAAGTCTTGTTTTACCTGTTTTTTTACTTTTATAGTTAAATGTAATAATATCTCCAGGTTGTATTCTACTCCAAGAAGTCCCTATTCTTGCCATTATAAACCCAACTGATTTCTGATATCTTTTGTTATTCCCATATCCTGACACGCCTCCAAAAATTCATATTGTCCATATACTTTTGCATTTTCAACATCAAGTCTTCTATCATAATTATCATATTTATAACGTTCTTCTTCTGGAATTTCAATAACAGTAGCATATCTCCAACTCCAAATTTCAGGTGTACCTTCTGGAAAAATTATACCACGCGTTCCCATATTAATTACTGAAGGAAACCATATAATATCGCGTTTCTTATCTTTAATTTTTAAATCTTGTACAAGTTTAGGTGATTTTTTAAGATTATCAGTTAATTGTAAACTACCTACTTCATAACGAGAATCACTCATAAAACCACAATTAAAACACAAAAAAGAACTATAATCTTCTTGTATTTCCTCAAAACATCTATCAACATCAAAACATACTGGACAATCTATTACACGTTCCACGTTACACCTTTTTTAATTTAGGTAATTTAATTTTTGGAATATTTGCTGAACTTGTTTTCTTTAATTTAGGTAATTTAAGTTCAACTTCTTTTGGAAACTCTGGTACATATTTATCCAATATTTTACCAAATTCTTTTGTCATAGCATCCAATGAAAATCTTGACTTATTCACAATTGCTAATTTTTTAGCTCTCAAAGTAAATTGTTTATAATTCTTGTGAACACTTTTTAAAACCTTAGAGGCGTCATTATAATTTACTGTAAACCATTGTGCTCCTTCAACCCACATTTCTTTTGGAAAAGAATTTCTTGGTACTTGTTGTAAATTACCATTCAATAAAATAGCATTATCTTTAGGTAAAAAATCTACATGGCCGCTCCAATTCGAAGCAATTATTGGTTTACTTGATATTGTTGCTTCAAGTAAAGGTCTACCAAATCCTTCACCATGAGTTATATTAACGTGAACTTTTACTTTAGGATGATGATATAACTCATTCATCTCTTCATCAGTAAAATCTCCGTGTAATAAATAAATATTAGGTAAATTCCCTTTAACCTGGTCTTTTATACTTTCAATCTTTTTTAACATATCTTCTCTATCTAATATAGAAAATGTTGCTCCACTTGTTTTTAAAATTAATGCTGGTTGTTTTTTCATATTTTTAAAAGTTTCACAAAAAACTTTAATTAACATTCCAGTATCTTTTCTGTCTTCACCCATATTTCCTTGTAACCAATGACCAACATATAAAAAACAAAAATTTTCATCAATATTTTTAAATTCTTCAACTAACTCTTTTGTAAATTCAGTAGTCTTTTTGAAAATATTTCTATCAACACCTTCAAATAAAACTTCAACTGGTTTTTCATTTTTCAATTCTCCAGTTTTTTGATTAGTCTTTTCATCCACTCTATCAAATGCTACAGAAGACATAATTTGTTTTACAAATTTAGAAGGAACAATATTTAAATCCATTCTATTCATACCCTCAACCCATCGCGGTGGACATACAGTAGTTTCAATTCCTGCTGTAATACCAATATTATATTTACCCATTGGTTGAAACTCATTCGGTATAACTATATGAATATGTAAATCAGGTTGTTTTGGTAAATTAGGGTCTGATAACATTCTGTCAATAATAATTTTATCATTGGGATCTTCAATATTTAATGCATTTTGTGGTGTATTTCCCCAACGAACTGCATAAATTTTTACATCATACTTATCTAATTTCACTAAAGATCTAACTATATCTCTACTGTGTGCACCATAACCACTTCTTGTTGCTATTGGTGCAGTAACTAAACATAATGGTTTATCACTCATTATAACTCCTATGTTTTATACATACTATAACGTTTTTTTGGTTTCCAATTATTAAATCCTACATCCATATGGTCAATAAAATTTTGACACATCATTTTAGCAGTCATCATAGAATCCTTACTTTTTACAAAATTATATCCAACTTCTCCACATTCTCTTCGTTTATCATCACCCACATCATACCACTCTTTAATAAGAACTGCCGCATCATCAAATCTACATCTATCATCAAAAATATATGGTGTTGGAACTGAACCAACACATGACCTATTTGAAGGCCACACTGGTTTTACCCAGTCACCCCAGCCCAAATCTCTATTATCTTTCCATTTTCTATCATCATGTAATGATTTTATTTCTAAATAATCATCTACAGTTAAAAACTTTTCACTACAACCAGATCCATCTGAAGCCCAATTTCTAAATACAAACCCACATTGGTCTTGTAATCCACCTGTAACATTTACAATAATTGGTGTCCCTGTCATTAATGATTCACACGTACCCAACCCAAAACCTTCATTAGACGCTAAATTAATAGTTACATCTGCCATATTGTACAAATAATTCATATCCTTCGGTTCAAGTTTTTTATCTGAAAAATAAACCTTATACGGACAAAGAGCGTTTACAAACGCAGGTAAATCAGTCCCATTTTCATCTATTGGTTGAGTATGCATAACTAATGCACATTTATCAGATTTCTCTTTTGATAACGTATCACAAAATGTTTTAAATGCTAAAATTACATCGCCAGGTGATTTTCTTCTAATATTACGACTGTTATATAATAATACAAATTCTACATCATCATCAGTTAATTGTTTTCTAAACGACTGTACATTTTTATACTCATTATCAAAAATACTAATAGGATAAAATACATCTTCATTTATACCATGTGGAATATATGTCACTTGCCAATCTTCAGGCGGATTTTTTGTCCAAACATCCTTCACAATAGCATAACTCTGTTTAGAAATATTCATAATTAAATCACACGACTCATAAAAAAATTCATTATATTTGGGGGCAGGCCAATCATCCCATATATTATAATAAAAAATCGGTATTTCCTGTCGAATTTCATGTTCCATTTCATATAACCATCTCCAAAATCTTGGGTCTGTATAATGAAGAATAGCATCAGGGCTTTCTCTAACTAATACAGCACGAAGTATGTCTGGGTTTCCATAACCATTTATTGGATAAATAGTAAGATTAGCATCTTCTATTCCAGTTTCCTTTCTTATTGAATCATTCATATCAACAACTTTACCGTCTTCTGGATGTTTAATAGCTCCACCAATCTGTGCCCAATCATAATGGTGTAGTGTACCAAGTACAAATTCTTTAGACATAGTTCCAACACCAGATGACATTCTCAAATCATCTGAAAGTAATAAAATCTTTTTCTTAGCCATATAACCTCACTAATCGTTTAATAATTGTTTTGTAGTTTCTTCTTTTTTAACACTTTTTTCTATAACATTCAAACGCTCTTCCATTCTAATCAATATTCTATGTATATCCGTTAGCAACCTTTCAACATTTTTATTATTTGGCAGGCTTCCAGTATTCTTCATAATCTACTCCCACTCGGTTTCAAATTCTTCCAACCTTGAATTTGATCTTTAAATGTGTCATCTAACAAATATAAATCCATTGAACGATTTACTAATTTTTGTAGTGTAAATTCATCATCTAAATTACAACTTTTAAATTTTTTGTATAAGTCCCTTAAAACTTTTACTGATGTTAATTTGTATTCCATAATATTAAAACCTCAAATATATACATATATAAATATATATTAATTAATTATTTTAACCATTTTTTTTAAACGTTCGGCATGACTAACTGTATTCATTGTACCCTTTGATTCAACTCCCTCTGGTATAAATGCTACGATCATATCACTATATTCTGCAATTTGTTTATTTCTTTTAAAATAGTTTGTAACATAATATTGTTTATTATACTCAGTAGCTGGTAATTTACAGTGCATATTCCAACTATAATGTGCTGGTGGAAATTCAATATAATCTAAATCAAATTCTAATGCAAATTTCTTTGCATATCCATCAGCCCCATATTGTTGTCCACCACTTATTATTTCTACACAATCAGCATATCCTTGTTTTAATTCAAATATTAAATCCTTTATCTTCTTTTTGTTAGTATACTGTCTGCTACCAACTATCCCAACTTTAATCTTCGTAGTCATTTCTTTTTTGTTTTCGTGGTGATTTATTCGATGTTGTAAATTTTGTAATATCATAAAAATGTTTTAATCCATTCAATATTTTATTTGAATCAATATAATAATATGTAAATCTTTTATGTGAATATTCTTTAGCTGTAACGGGTGTAATATCAAAATAAATAAAATCACCATATTTAACAGTATGGCCTTGCTTAACAACTGTTTTAAATGACAATTTATCTTCCCATCTCATTAAAAATTCTTTTAAATCTTTTCCAGTAAAGTCACCCTCTTCAAACCATAGAAATAATAAAATAGCACAACTTAATTTATTATGAGCTTCATTTATCATATCCATAACAGTTTGTTCTATATCAGTATTAATAAAATCTGTTAATTTTAACCTTAAACTTATTTTAGATAACATTATTTTATACCTTCATCACAATATTCTGTTTGATTAAATTCACACCACCTACAATTTTTCTTAGATGGTTGTTTAGCATAATTATGTTCCATATTATATTCACCACCAATAAAAGATTCATCTATAAAAGATTTTACATTACGTGTAACCTTATTAATACTTGGTTTACCATTAGCTGGAGTAAATGTTTGAACTCTTCTTTGAGGAAAATCTACTTTCTCATATAATTTTCTTTTAACAATAAAATACTCAACTTCAATCTTATCCATTGAAATATTATTTTGTGCACCATAAAATTGTTTATATAATAATACTTGGTCTGTTTTAATTTTATCAGCTTTTTGGTATTTATTCCAACCCATTGTAGAAGTTTTAATATCAATAATTTTATATTTATCTCTTATTTTATCATAAATAACAACATCTATATAACCAATAAATTTAATTCCATCACTTAATTTATATTCAATAGGAACTTCAACACCAACTAATTCATAACCAGTCTTACTAAAATACATTCCCCTTCTTTTTTTAAACCAATCTAATATAATTAATCCATGTTTATAAAATTCTTCCATTTCATATTGTTCACAAATTACCTCACCACCATTAGTTTTCATAATTTTAACATAATTTTCTTTCATTCTATGTAATAACATTTCATCTACTGGAAGAGCATCTGCTGTTTTAATTGTATCATTATACATTACTGTAAGATATGTTTGAAGAACTTCATGCATTGCCGTACCAAATAACGTATGTATATTGCCCGCAAACTCTCTCTTATCATCAATATATAACAATTTCCATCTATGGGGGCATACTGCCCATTGACTATATTGACTATAACTTATATTCTTCATTTACCCCACTTACCATTCTTTACAATTGTTGCCATTATACCATAATTAGATATATCTAAATATGCATCTTCTAATGGTTCATCTACGGCTGATTGTTTATCACCCATCAATAAGGTTTTTAATCTCTGGCATTTGTCATTAATTCTAAACCATAATCCTGTAAGTGATAGTTTGATTTCTTCAGGTGTTTGTAGTTGTGTACCTACTGAAATATTACCTGGCCCATAATCATGTTGTTTATGTAAAAATAACTCATATTGTACTCGTTGAAGTCGTCTAAACTCAGCGGTCATTTGAGGCCATCCAAGTTCCATTTGTTCAACTACTGTCAAGTCAGGGTTATTTTTTGCATACTTTTTAACAGTTTTAGTATCCGTTATAACTTTCATTTAATAATCACCGTGACCTATACTACCTAATACATTTATTCCGAGTTCTTCTATTTTATTTTCCTCAATACCCCACTTAACGCATATTTCTCGTAATTCAAGCATACCACCTTCAGTAAGATATAACATTTCTATCATATCAATAGCTTCTTTTCTACTATATTCTTCTTGATTTCTAATAATATTGATTAACCATTCTGGATGTTCCATTTGGTTTCTCCTTTTCGTGTATTTTAAAAATTGTTTACCTTTTGGTAAAACATTTATATAAAGATTATATAAATCTTTTGATTCTAAATTATATTTCTGAAATTCATTAACTAAATCTATCCATTCCATTTTCATAGATAAAAATCTATGAATCATATAATTAGACCATGTTTTTATATCATCTTCTGTAAGAGTATCCCAATAATCAGGATTCTGAATCGCCGTTACTTGATTCAGATGTTGGAACAGATTTTTCCTCTTTTGGTTCTGTTTTTTTCTTTTTGTAGTCTGTTTCATAAAACCCTTTACCTTTAAATATTACTGTAGATTTTGAAAACTTACGTTTCATTTCTCGATTTAATATAGAAATAACTTTTTCTCCGTCCTTTACTTCTTTTACACACTCAGTACAAGTTGGAGCGTCCTCACCCATTTTCTGTAATAATTCTATTTCATTACCACAGCCAGGACAATAATACTCATAAATCGGCACGGAATAAACTATCCTTTTCAGATTCTTCTTCTACACCAGAACCTTGTAACATTGTTTTAGGAACTCTTCCACAATTTCCACAACTATAAACATCAATTGGTACTAATGTTTCTTGACCTGTTGGAGATACTATAGCCGATAATCTCTTTATAATTGTAGAAGTAATAAATAAATAATTTCCACAATATTCACATTTCATTGTTTCTGCTTGAGCTAAATCTACTTTAACTTCTGCTTTTGGTAATGGTTTTCTTGGTTTCATAGTCATTTTATAACTCCTAAATTATTTCATCCACTAATCCATATTTCAAACACGTTTTTGCATCCCACAATAAATCATGTTTTAATATTTCATCTATTTTTTTCATTGGAACTTTTGTATATTCTTTATAAACATTTTTAATAGTTTCCATCATTAAATCTAAATTCTTTTTCTCATCTTCTATTTCAGAATATTTTCCCCACAATGTTGAAGATAACTGATGAATCATCATATAAGAATTTCTACTAATAAATCTTTTATTACCAACAACTGATAAAAACGTTGCGGCACTTGCACAAAACCCATCTACATAAGTATAAACTGGAACTTTACACCTCAGTATAGTATCCATAGATGAAATACCTGCAGTAATTGAACCACCACCTGAATTTATAAATACTTTAATTGTTGGGTACTCAATATCTAAAGTATTAGCAAGATTTAAACTTTTAGACTCTATCTCACCTATTTTTTTATTTAACTCTACTACACTATTTCTTGATACACCAGAATAAAAATAAATTTTATTCTCATGAACTGAAATGTGTTTATCTTCATTTGGTTTTTGAGATCCTTTTTTTAATATTTTTTTATCTTCACCCCAATATTTTTCTTCCACTATTTCACAACTCCTAACAATTCTATTATCATAGCCATAGCATTGATTTCTTTATCAACTACTTGACTATCACTTAATTCATATTTAGCAATTACCAAAATACATTCAGCAATATGACCTTTTCCATAACCATCTACTTCATCATACAACAATCTAAATAAATCAGCAAAATCTGTAATTTGAGAATCAGCTACTAATTGTCTTATAGTTTTAAATGCATTTCTTTTATCTTGTGTTTTGAGTATTTCTAATAATTTTAGTTTATAATCATTTTGAATAACACTTCCTTTATCCAAAGTTAAAATACTATTAACAACATTTCTTTGAGCTGTATTAATAATTCTACGAATATCTGGATATCCTGAATTTATTAATATTTTTAACTCTTCTAATTCAAAATTAACTTCCTCTTCTTCTAAAATTTGATTTAGTCTTTGAGCTACTTCTGTTTTAGATGGTGGTACTATTTGAAAAGATTGACACCTACTTTGTATTGGGTCAATAATTCTTTCTACATAATTACAAGTCAATATAAATCTACAATGTTTACTAAACGTTTCCATAAGATTTCTTAAAGCGGCTTGAGCATTTGGTGTAATATAATCGCACTCATCAAGAATAATTATTTTAAAATCTTTAAAACCAATTGTAGATGCAAAATTCTTAACCTTTGTCCTAACAGTTTCTACATTATTCTCATCACTTGCATTAATATAGATATAATCACATTCAATATTTTTAACAAGAATTTTAGCGAGAGTGGTCTTACCTGTACCAGCCTTTCCGTATAGTAAAAGATGTGGCAAGTCTCCACTCTCAAGGTAAACCTTGACCTTACTTTTGAGATGATCATTCCCAATATAAGTATCAAGTGTTTCTGGCCGATATTTTTCAACCCATAATGTATTATTTTTCATAAATTAAAACCAAGTGTGTTTTTTTGTAACTATTTTTCTTTTAATTGTTGTTGGTTTGATTATCAAATCAATATCTTTAACCATATTTTCAACCGTATCTTTTATATTCTCAGGAACAGAATAATTTACATATGGGCTATTAATATTATCTTCAATTCCTATCTCTAATAAATATCGTCTAATATATTGCCATACAGAATTTAATTGTATATTTGGTTGAATTTGTTTAGCAATATCATGTTTATAATTTATACCATTTAAAATACAATATAACCAATTTAATGCATCTTTTGGAATATGTTTTCTTGGTTTACTCATTATATTTTTCATAGAATTTACTAAATTATTTTCAAATATTAAATTATAATCAGTAAGTTTCCATTCAAAATTTTTAACAGTATCTATCTTTCTTAATAAACTCTGAAATTCTTCTTTTGTTTTAAAATAAAACGGATAATTATCACCAACAACTTTTCTTAATGATGGGTGATCATAAATTAAAACAGGTTTATTTAATGATAATCCATCTTGAACTGATAAGTTCCACGTAGCGTATTTATCAACAAACGAAACACTACATAATGAATTTTCTAAAAGATATCTATATTCTCCCCTATCTAACTTAGACGCTACATATTCTTTTGGAGCTTTATAATCAGTACACCATATTTTATACTCATCCATACCTTCCATGTATTCTAAAAGTCTATTCACCCCTGTAGATTTTACCCACCTATGATTAAAAACAATAACTTTATCATAATTCATATCTATTGTTTTAGACTTGGGAAGTTCATCTGATGAAAGTGGAAAAAACATAGATTTATCTCTAACATAATCAATATTAAGTTTAGTAGCTTGTTTATTTTTAAAATTTCTCATTAACCAATCCGATGCAATATCTGTATGGAAAAACGCATGATCAGACATACTAATAGCTTCTAATTGTCTCATATACGCTGGTGGAATGGCTGATGACGCTCTGCTTTGTGGACAATCAACCCAATGAAAAAATAAATATCTATTCATATTTTGACCATATCGTTTATCATTAAATGAAACTAAAATATTAAATAACATTTCTGGTTGATGACAAAAAACAAAATCAAAATCCATATATCTAAAATCAAATAACCTTCGAAAAGTTACACCATCAAAATAAGATCTGTTAGCAAGTAAATCTCTTGAATATGGATACTTTAAAAAAGTAACATTATCTCTAACATCAGGTATTCTATGTTTTGTTGGTACAACTACATAATGATGACATTTAGGTAAAAATGAAATTGTTTTTTCAACAGCTTTATAGTTTGAATCAAACTCATGTTGAAATACTCCTGATGTATCAAATCTAACAGGAGACAAATAATGTAAAATTCTTAAACCACGTAAAAAATCATACATTTTAATCTACATCTTGTACCGCTACAAGATAATATGTAGCATCATAATCATCTATTTTGAAATTAATTCTTGCCAAACCATCATTACTAACTTCGAGAGTAGCACTTTCACATTCCTTATTCGCTGTAAGAATATCTTTGAAATAATTAGCATTAAATGAAATCAAATTCATTGATTGATATTCATCTACATTAACTGGAATTATAACTCTATTTGTATTAATAGAGGCATAACCAATAACAACTTTAACATTATTATTATCAGTAATAACAGTAAATGTATCTGTTTCAGGTAAAGCACTTTTTCCAGAAATAAACTTTTGAATAAATTGAGTAGTAACATCAACTTTTAATCCAAAAGTTTGTGGAAGGTTTTGTGGATTTGGCGGTTTATTAATTACAGTAGTATCTGATAACATAAAATTAACAGAAGATGCTGAATCTGTTAGCTTAAATGAATGAGCTTTATCTCCAGCTTTAGCAACTACCATTGTTATATCATTGTCAAGAACTGACAACAATTTAAGAAGTTGATCTGTATTATATACCCCAAATTCTCCATTTTCAAAATTCCAATTTTTCATTGATAAAATTCCAAGTAATGATTTATCACCTGTTGTAAATCTTGTATGTAATACATTATCTTTAGATTCTAAAATTACTGCATTAACTGTTCCACCAAGATTATATTTATCAATAAATTTTACGAATTTTTGTTTATCCATAACTTATTCTCCTATTATTATAACCATATATACATATATATTAGTTAACTTTTCCAAATTAAAAAAATCTTTCTATTGTTTTAGATTTATCAGTTGGTTCAGACCAACTCATACTATCATATAACATCATAATTTTTTTATGTAAAGCGTGTTTATAAATTTTTTCTGGATTTATATATGTTTTTATAAATTTTATTATTTGTGGAGCATCATCATAACCCTTAAACGCCATAACCTGTAATCCAAATTCATTTTGTTTTAAATAAACCCATTTTATTTTCTCATTATTAACTATTGATTGATATTTTTTATCTAACTTATAATATTTTAATAAATCATTATGTACAATAGAGGCTTTAACATGAATAGGTGTTCCTTTTTTATAACCCCTAAACAAATTATCAGATTCTATTTGATATTTATTTAATCCTTTAACCCCTGTAGGAATTGCTATTTTTTCAAAAGGTACAAGTTTCATACTATCTTTAAAATTAACTATAAATTTATCTAAGTTATCTTTTGGAACATCCATCAAAATATCTTCAAGTAATTTTGATAACATTTCTTTCATAGCTATAGGAAAACTTGACCGAACTGTATCTAATCCTTTAATCATCATCTTATTAACTTTTTTACCATTATCGTTAATAATTTTTAATCCATATCTTTTCTTTGTAACAAATAATCCACTTTTTGCAATAACTTCTTGTTTAATTTCAAACCTATGTTTATCTAAATTACAAAATTTCTTAGCAAAATAATCATATCCCTTATTCAAATATTCTTGAACTTCAGATGCTATTTCTAAAATCACTTTAGACATTTTTTCTTCATTTTTAGTGTTCAAATCAGGATATCTATTTTTTACAAGTGGTAAAGCAGAATAAAAAACTGAATCAGTATCAATATAAATACAATAATTTTCATTATCATTTAATTCTTTATTATAATAATAATTAACAACCTTCTTAGTAAATTTAATGAGAGATTGACCTGTAGTTGTAACTGCTTCAGCGTTGTCAACATCATAAAACCTAAATACAGGTAATCCTAAGACACCATATAATGAATTTAAAACAACCTTTTGAAGATATTGTCTTCTATCAAAATAATCTGATTTTTCTTTATCACCTTCCTCATGAAACTTTTTAGATAATTTCCTATATTCAACTCGTTCATCAAACCATTTTTTTAATAACGCAGGTAACAATCCATCTTTATCTGAACGATACATAACACCATTAGTTGATACTGAAACTTTTTCATTATCAAGAAAACTTTTTAATTCTACCTCTGTAAACTTTCCTATTTCCTTTTCCCCGTGTAATATTGTATAAGTTTTTTTATTACCTATTTGTAAAAATTCCTCAGGATTCCATCCTTTAATCTTACCAATCTTTGTTTCTGGTGAAATATTCAATGACATAATACAAGATGGATACATAGATGTAATATCTAAATCATATACCCAATCATGTTTACCTTTAATTGGGTCTTGTACATACGCACCAATAAATTTATCATCTTTATTAAAATCTTTTGGTCTTGGTGCTTTATTTGGTGCTACAATATTATTTTTTTTCAAGTACACCAAAATCGCACCTTCAAGATAATGAGATGACATATAAACAGATTCATAAGGTGTATGACCAAGATGTGCTAAACCACGAGCAATTTCTATAAAATCTAATTTATCATCAAGTTTTTTAACAAGTTTTACATCTTGTAAATTATACTCTACAAATGTTTTTAAATCATTCTCATATAACTCATTCAATGTACCTTCATATTCAATCTTTTTATCACCAACTTCTAACTCTCCAATCACATCTAATCTATATGAAGATTTTTGACTAAATGTAAATCTTTTATATAAACTAAGATAATCAAGAATACTAACTCCTGCTATAATATATCTTTTTTTAAAATTACTCCACCTAACTATGTGTATTGGTGATAATAAATTTGCAACATCTTGACCAAGAATTTGTTGAGCTCTATTATAAAGATATGGTATATCAAAAAATTCTATATTCCAACCTGTTAAAATAGTAGGTTGTATTTCCCTATACTTAACATAAAATCTATTTAAAAGTTCATATTCAGTTAAAAAAGTTTCTATCGTTACATTCTCTCCAAAATCTTCATTTAAAACTGACTTTTCGTCAAGAACTAAACAAAAATATTCATCAGTAAGTGGATCATTGAACGCTATAGAAGTTATCTTATTATTAGCTATTTCAACATCTGGAAATCCATCAGTAACTTCAACTTCAATATCAATTATCATAACTTTATGTCCAACAGATGGTTCATCAGATTCAGTATATTTATCAACTAAAACTCTTATTTCTGGATTAACATCAGATTCAAATAAATTAGGTTGGTCTTTATCCCATTTTGTTATTTTGGTTAATTTATCACCATATAAAGAAACATAATTACCAGTTCTATTTTTAGTATATGCATACTTCTTATAACGAAAAGTTTGTTGTCCAAACTTATCATCCCAAATATGCATTTTATTTTTTCTTCTATCGTAGAAGATATTCTGGTACATTTAAATTATAAAACCTCAATTTATGTTATATGAATATACGAATAAAAACCTATACAAGTCAAGTACTTTTTTAGTTATTCTCCAGGTAATTCACACATATCATTATTACAAAATTTGTCAACTTCTGCTTCTTCACCTTCAATACCAACAAAACTTAAATAACCAAGTTTCTCAACTTCAAAATGATATGTTTTTTCATCTATTGCTTCATAGGGCATTTGTTTGTACGCACCACCATTTTTTCTTGGTAATAGTGATATACCTTTTAATCTATACTGAAAATAATTTAAAGCGTGTGGTAATTCATCTGCTTCTGTTTCTGGATTGAAAGTTGCTGTACAACTAACTTGATTATCTGCCCAATGTCGTTGTAAGAATGCGGCTAAACTAAACTGTTCCCAAATAGATAGTTCAGCCGCTGTTCTTATTCCTTCCCCTGCATCAATCGGTACATCTACTACCATTGTAGTATCTTCTGAACCGAATGCTGGTTCTATTGTATATCCAGCTCTTTTTAATGGTTCTATTAATTCAGATTGGTTTGATAATCTCATTCTACGAATATAAAAACGACTTTCTGGATAATGCATTCCAGGAGTAACACCAACTAATAAAGAAACTGTACCACTTGGTTTAACTGAAGTAGTTTTAATTGAACGTGGTACTGCTAACCAATCTGAATACATCTTATCCCACTCTTGTATAATTTCAAATCCTTCTTCTAACCATTTTCTTAATTCTTCCATTCCCTGTTTTGTAATAAACTGTGCAACACCACTTACTGAACAACCAATTCTTCTATTTCTTAACATAACTCTATTAGTATCTGGCCAATGTGTTTTACCAAGTGTTACAGTTTTCGCATACAAATAAGCATATTTTAGTGTTCTTAAATAATCTTTTAATGTATCGTGATTTGTTGGAAATGTTTCCACTAAACAACACAACTCATATGATTCAAGTGTTTGTTCTAAACAAGGATTACCACCTGCCGCTCTGTGATCTTTATTATCTCTACCATTTTTTAATCTACTATAACCTCTCATATTTTCTAACCACGCAAATCCAGGTTCTCCATTGTCTGTAATTCTTTTACACACATCGGTATAATCCATACCAAGTTCTGCATATATTGAATTATTAGAAGTCCAACCATATTGTTCTCTATGTTTATTTACTTTGTAATTTTTTAAATCTAAATATTCTTCATCGTATGGATCTCCAAAAACAATTTCAGCAGTCCTTCTTACGTTACCAGCAACTACACATTTACCCACAAGATTCATTATATCAACAATTGTAGTAGTTGTAATTGGTTCGTCTATATTCTTATCTAATACTTTTCTAATTTCCTGATGAACTTCTTTTAATGGTTTATGTCCACTCGATACTCCACCAAAACCTTTGATTGGTTCTCCTTCACCTCTAATTATATCATAATTAAAATAAACAACACTTGTTCCATGAAAATATGAGTCTAAAAGTAATTTTAATGATTCTACCCAACCTTCTCTTGTATCAGGTATTTCAAATTGTTCACTCTTTCTATTTTTATTAGGAGATTTAACCATTATTTCTCCTGTACCTTTTACATCAAAACCAACACCAACACCTAACATACTTGCATCCATAAGGAAACAGAATGGTTTTGAATAATCTTCTTTAAGTGTGGAAGTAGATACGAATGCACAATTGTTAAGAGCTGCATATAATCCCTTTTCTTCTGTAATAGCTGTCCCCATAGCCCACAATCCACGACCAGGCGGTAAAAACTTCATATTGAACATTCGATCATACATTTCTTGAGCTGAAGCTTGAGCTTGCCAGGGATTCCAACCAAGACTGTGCGAATCAATCCAACGCTTTTGCATTGAATAAGTACCTTCTACAACCCTTTGTACAGTTTCCCACCATCTTTCATTTTTTCCATTTTCTTTAATTCTTGAATAGGTTCTCATATAAACTAATTCACCTAAACCATTAAAACCAAATGGTGGTTTTTTTCTTTTATATTTATTCACAAAATTATTCGACAATGTAAACTTTTCAGACAACTTAAAATTTCTCCTTTTATTATATACGTTTTCTAATAACCAATAAACGTAACCACAATATTAAATATAATATATATTAAATCCTATTACTCAAACCCCTCTACTTTCTTACCCATATCTTTATATTTATTAGCTAATTCTTTTCTTAAAAATTCTTCTTTATTATCCATCTTACCCTGTACTATTTTTCCAGATCTTGAACTACTTTCGTGTATTTTTACAAGTCCAATATTAGTATTTATTGTAGAAGGATAAGTAATACCATCAATGCCAAATCTATTTTTTATCACATGAAACCTACCTGTGTTAGCTATTTTATCTTCAACTTTTCTACTCATACTCATTACAAAATCAGCTGTCATAACTTTACTATAATCTTCCGCAATTTTATCAGCACCAATCACATCTTCTTCCAACGCTGACCGATTTGCTTGTGAGGCTGTCCAAATAGGAATTTCTAATTCTCCAGCTACAGATCTCAAATCTTCATATATCGTACCAAGTGCGTGTCTCTTCTCTCTAAAATGTCCAAGTGGTAATAATATATCAGCATAATCAACAATAACTAAATCAGGTTTAACACCGCTTAATTCAATTTGTTTTAAATGTGCACTAATTGTTTGAACTGATGCTGATTTTGTTGGAAAATATTTTATTAATAATTTCCCTTTTAAATTTCTAATTTTTTTCTCAACTTCTTCTCTATAATATCTAATATTCGCTGTTGTAACTCCACAAAAAATAGAATCATATCTTAAACCAACATAATTCTCATTTAATTCTAATGAATAATGCACAACTGTTTTACCATTTTTAATAACACCAGAACCTAACGCTTGAAGTGTCCAAGATTTACCAATACCCGCTGGTGCTACAATAACACCAAGTTCCCCCTTACCTAAACCACCATCCATAATTTCATTTACAACATCCCACGGCGTTTCAATTGTATCTCTACTTGACTTTGTTAATCTAACTTCAAGTGATTCAATATAATCTTGACCGAGATCTCTTGATGCTCCTGCATTCATAGCAGTATCAATAATTTTCTTAATAGAATCATAATCTTTATTTTCTAATAAATCAACAGATTCTATAATAGCATTTTTTAACGCTTGATTTTTACAAAAATCCAAAGTTTGTTCTTGAACAAATTCTAAATCTGTAGCTTCATTGTGTTTCCAAACTTCTCTCAATTTATCTACTACTGAAACTTTCAAAACATCATTATCAAGTTCTCCAATCATAACTTTTAAAACTTCTAACGTTGGTTGTTTTTTATATTTATAATAATATTGTATTATAGTATTAACTAACCACTTATTCGCATCACTATCGAACATTGGTGGTGTTAAAATATCACTAATAGTCTGTATAAATTCTGTATTATTTAATAATAATGCTAAAATTTTAGACTGAAATGATGTTCCGTATTTTGTTAATGTTTCACTCATTATAAAAACTTCTCAATTCCAAAAACCTTAATTTTCTCTGATGGATAATCTAATTCACCTTCTTTTCTAAATACCAAAATATATTCGTGTATTTTACTTGTATATCTTTTAGATGCAACCTTACCAATTTGCATACTTGCAAATGGACTTTTGTTTTTTATAACTATTAAATCGTGAAAGTTAAAACCAACTTTTTTAAACAATCTAATACAATCCGAATGAAATGGCCTGAATTCTATACCATCTCTCCAATCTGCACATACCCAAGTTAAAAATCCACCTGATTTTAAAACTCTTTTTATATTTACCGCACATATTTCTATCATTCCCAAAAATGTTTCATAATCATTTATATCTGATAGTTGATTTTCTACAGATTCATATTTTTCTAATTGATGATATGGTGGACAAGTCATAACTAAATCTGCGAAATTATTTGGTGTTTGTCTCATATAACAACCATCATCCAAATAAATTGTAGCGTCTAAGTTATGTTTTGTCAAATGTTGATTAACTCTTTTAACTGTATTTGGTGCTATATCATATCCATAATATTTTCTACCAAGTTTTGAACTCACAAACGCTCTTGTTAATCTACCAGCAAACGGGTCAACAACTACACTATCCACTACAGACCAATATGACAAAATATCTTCAGTCAATCCTGCATGAAATTCACTAAAACCAAGACCACTTAAATATTTTGCATCATCACTTCTTCTTTGTTCTTTTATACCATCATTTAAATATGCATTCTTCCATTGTTTTTTACTTTGTCTTTCTGGTTCAATAATAGAAACTGGTAACCAACCAAATTGATCTACAACTTTTTCATTATCATCTAATGGTAATATTTTTTTATACATCTTCATTTGTTTTTTCAGCGTATTGGTTTAATTGATTAAAATTAGTAAGTAACCAACTATTAACATTTGGTAATGCACTATATAACTTATCTTCTAAAAACATTGTTTGAAATTTATATTTTATTAATCTATTAATCGGTTCATTAACTTTTTCTATTATCTTTGTTTTTGTAGAACCAGAAATATCTACGTCTGATAATTGCATCAAATTATAATTTCGTTCTATTATTTCTTTAGATTCTGGTAATTCTGTAATAACTTCATCTATCTCAACTATACGATTCTCACTCAAAAACGGTAATTTTTTTTGTATAGTTTTCAATCCTAATCCTTTTACACCAGGAATATTATCTGACTTATCTCCATCTAATACTCTATACCATATAAGGTTATGAGATGATATACCATACTCATCTAACACAGTATCTTCATCATACATTTTCTTTTTAGTTGGACTCCATACTTTTATTCTACTGTTTGCCAACTGAAGAAAATCTTTATCAGTAGACATAACTGTTAACTCTGATTCAGTAAGAACTTGTCTACAAATATAACCAATCGTATCATCTGCTTCAATGTTATCATAAGATAAAACAGTTACAGGAAGTGTTTCTAAATATTCAACCACTCTCTGTAACTGCATTATCATATTTTGTTTCTCATCCTCTTGGGATGCAAAATCATATGCTCGATTTACTCTATATTTTGTTTTTCTTTTTTGTTTATACTCAGGATATATTTTACGGCGACGTACAGACCCACCTTTACCATCAAATACAATAATACATCGAGTGGGTCTGATCATTTTAATAGTATAACCAATACTTCTTAGAAAACCAACTATTCCACCAACGTGAATACCATCATCATTAGTAGTTGGTATAACACTAAATACCCTTATAAAAGTATTCAGACCATCTATTATAAGTACTTTATCATTAGGTTCACCACTATCTATTTTACCGCCTTTAGATTTTATCTCTTCTAAAATAGAGAGATATTTTCTATTCATTATCTAAAATTTCTGTTACTGTTACATCATCTATACCAAAATTTTTATCATATTGTAAAATACTTTTCCCACATATTAATTTATAACAATGTTCTTTAAATTTCTCATCTTCTAATTGTTTTGACCAATCTTTAGATTGAAATTTTAATTCTTTTCCTTCATGATTTTCCATAGTGTACCAAGCACCACCTTGTTTCACCAAATTATGGTCTTTTAAAACAGTTAACCAACTACCATTGTTATCAATACCTGTTTCAAAATATAACTCAAAATCAGCATGTCTCATTGGAGGCCCAAGTCTATTCTTAACAACTTGAGCTCTCATTTTCATACCAATAGTATTCTTTTTAGTATCTTTAACTTGACCAAGATTTTTCAATCTAATACGTGTAGATGCATGAAAGGGTAATGCTTTACCACCACTTGTTGTCCACGGGTCTCCAAACATTACACCAAGTTTCTGTCTAAGTTGATTAGTAAAAACAAGAGCTATCTTTTGTCTACCAATCATTTGAGTAATTTTTCTCATAGCTTTTGATATAATAATTGCTTTTGCTGTAGCCCAACCATCTTTATCAAAATCTGCTTCTAACTCTACCTTTGTAGTAGCTCCAGCAAGAGAATCTACTAAAATAGTTACTAATCTATCTTTATCTGATTCACGAACTTTTACAACAATCTCTTCAATTGCTTCAAATACCGCTTCAACTGTTTCTAAATGTAAATATAACATACTTTCCACATCAATACCTATTGCACCAAGAAACTCAGTACTAACAGAAGTTTCTGTATCTATATAAACAGCTACTCCACCTTTACGTTGAGTTTCTGCTAATATATGAGCACCAAGTAGTGATTTACCACTTGATTCTAAACCATTTATTTCTGTTATTCTACCAACTGCAATTCCACCATTAGGTTTATTAGCAATTGCTAAATCTAACATTGTTGAGCCTGTTGAAACAAACTCCTTTATATCTGTGGGTGTTATATCCGTTCCATCCAAAAAATAAGCAACTTTCATATCTTTGAATTGTTTATTTAAGGTTTCAGCTAATACACCCGCCAATTCATCTCGTGTTGACATATGTTTTCTCCGATTAAATTATAACTTAGGGGAGTGTCCGGTAACCTTGACTAAGCGGTTTTATCCTAGCCTTCAACTCCCCCATTTTTTAGTTTACTTATTAAATAAGTCGTCAAATGCATCAGCTGTTTTCTTAGCATCAAAATTTGATGTTTCAGGTAAAGAAGTTGATTCTTTAGTAGCTGATTCTTCATCAGTAGAACCACCTTTTAGATACCCATTTAATGCATCCGTAAGTTCTTCATAAGTCATTTCATTATAAACCTCACGAATATCTTTTTGAGTTTCCTTTATGGTTTCTAAAACAGCCGCGTCTTCGGTAACTACGGTCTGATTTGGCTTGACTCTAATAGATGTTGATGGAAAAGATTTTCCAGTTTCTTCTGCTGTTTTAAATTCAACTACAACATCACGACCACTCGTTGGATCAGTAATATCTCCATAATCAGGGTCTGCTATAATACTAAGTAATTCCTGATAAACAGTTTTTCCGAATCCCCAAAATCTCACCCCTTGATTCTCTTCACCACGAACTACTACTGGTGTAAAAGTTCTCATTTTAGCTTCAATCTTTCTACCAAGACGATAATCATCCTTTGAACCAGTTGATTTGAGTTTCTGTGCAAACTCTTCAATTGGGTCTGGACGACCAAATGACTGTGGTGAAAGATAAGACTTTCCACCTATATCATAGTGAAAATATAATTCGATAAAAGGATTTTCCTTGTTATGTTTATAAGGTACTATCCGAATTACCTGTTGACCAGGTTGCGGTTTCCAAAGATTGGATGTGCGATTGTTTGTTGTTTTAAGTTGATTAAGACGTTTTTTTATTGCATTTAAGTCCATTATTCAATCTCCTATTTTTATTATTCATTTTTTAATTTTTAATCAAGTATAACCTTGATTCATATATAAGTATAATCGAACCCTCGAAAATACAATTTTATTTTTTATCTCTATCCCAAGTTTTTACATCTACTATGGTATAAATTCTGGTTGGTATTTTAGTGAAACCATTTTCATTTGTTAACAATAAACAATTTTTATAATTTTCCCAGGGTATCGGAAATGTTTTATCTAACTTACCATCATTTAATTCTCTGATAACATCGTTTAGTGCATTAATCGTATAAAGGGTATTTGTATTCTTTTTTCTATGTAATGAAATTGTATCTGGAATACCTTCAATATAATCTTCATCATATTCTACATTATAAGTACAAATTAATTGATGTTGATCAAGTTCATTCTGAAATACATATACCTTATCAAATACAATATCATTACATTCAATTATTATATTAACTGTTTCATAAAATTTATTTCGTTTAGTGAATGTACAAAGTAATTGTGTTCTCATTATTGTTTATCCTTAATAAGTTGTTGAAACTCGTTTGTCCATTTATAAACTGTTTGTAATTTACCTAAAGGCCCATCTTTAGTTCTATTTCTTTTTTCCATAATTGGAACTCTTTCTTCACCAACCATCACATAAACTATACCTGTAGAACCTGTAACTCTATCACCTTTAGATATTTGTTTTTCAGTTTTATCAACTTGTAATTTTTTCAAAAATTCTTCTTTTGAATTAACTCCTAATGCCTTTTTCAATACATTTCCATCCAATACAACACCAGCGTGATTTGTTTCAAACATACCTCTATATTTATGAACACCTTGTTCACCTGATATTGCTCCCATATGTCCTTGTTTCCAAATATTATTACCCTCAATATGTGTTCCTAAACCAACACCATCAACATCTATTTGGTCAAGTTCCTCTATTTGTTTATCAAGTAAATCAATTGATTCTTTTCTAATATCTTCAATAGAATTATCTACGTTTGGGCCACCTTTATGTTTATTTAAATCCGATATTACTCTTTGAACATTTTTAGGTGGATTCTCTACTTTAGTAGAATATAATAAGAAAGCTTTTGCCTGTTGTTCCTCTGTTGGTTCACTTTCACCATCCCAGCCAACCTCTTTAAGATATTCACCAGAATTATGTTTTTGTCCTTCTATTTTTTGTCCATTTTCATCAAATCTATCTGTTGACCAATTTGTATTTTTCTTAAACTTTTTAATTACACCCTTCTCACCATCCCAATATTTTTGATTTCCAGCACCTATTGATTTCATAAAATCAATATCATCGGATTCAAAGTTATCATTAACATATTTTGCAGGTTCACTTGTAACACTTCTTAGTTTAGTTTCTATTTCTTCTAAACTATCAGAATAATTTCTTCTCTCACCTGCAACCGCTTCCGACTCTTCTTGTGTTATTTTTCCACTATCTGCTAAAGATAAAATAGCATCATCTGTTTGTGTAGATTCTGCTTTTGTAGAAGATTGTGCAATTATAGCTGATGTTGAATCTTTATCAGATGTAAATAATATTGTAGCTTCACCAGTATCTTTATTTTTTATAATTGTTGCCGTATCTGATGGATTATCTCCGCCACCACCAGCTCTAATTAGTTCTACTATCTCATCCTTTGGTATTTCATTACCATCTAAATCAACTACTTTTGATGCAGATTTTATATCTTCTTCTTGTTTCTTTAAACCAACCTTATCACCAAAATATTCTGTAGTTTCTGAATTCTTCCATCCTAAATCTTTAGATGCATCTACTGACCTCTGATGTTTTCTCTTACCACTTCTTACTGCTATCAATGTTTTACTATATAACTCTCTTTGTTCTTTTGGTAAATCTTCAGGTAATTCTTTTGTTGATAACTTACCAGCCATTTTCACACTCGAATTATCTTTTGCTAATTTAGAATCACCATATTTATCCAAAATACTTTTTACTAATTCTTCTTCTGATGCATCAGGATTATCACGAAGTAAATCTGCAACTTCTCCACTCATAATCTCATTATACATTGAACCAGCATTTCCAGGCGCGGCACCTTTTACAAATCCACTTTCAATATGTTTTTGTTTTGATTTATGATCACCTTTTGGTTTTTTTTCTTTAGGTTCTCCTGGTTCTTCACCACCATCTCTTTTATAATCTGGATTTATATCTGTATTATGTGGCTTTCCTCTATCCGCTTTTGCATCAGGGCCCTTAACAGTTGTAGTAGGTTCTTTTGTTTTACCTGTATCTAATAAATCTTTAGCCTGTTGATGTGCTGGATGTTCTGGATTTTCATATGCTGATTTTACTGAAGTTTCCCTGTCATTACCTTTATCATCTTTATACTTTATTCTTGTTTTAAGAATTTTTTCTCTATCTTTTTCTTGTTCATTTAAATTGTGTAATACTCCATCTATAACCTTTTGAGGCCATCCAAATTCAAACAATATCTGTCTTAAATGTAACTGATGAGCAATGTTTCGAGTTCGAATTATACCATCCGATACTCTATAAGACCATTCTAATAAAATCTTATCAAAATCTATAATCATACAAATTTCTCCGTTATATCTTTCATTTCGTGATAGTCTACTCCCCAACTCACTTTAACAGGAAATTTACCATTTTGTTCTATTATCTCTTTCACTTTCTTCAAGTAATTTAAACCATCTTCCATATCAAAGTCAAGTAAAAAACTATCATAAGAATATAAAATTAATTTACTCTTATCATTTTTTATTTCAGGAATTAATTGACTTAACACCCTCATATTATTTTCAGTTTCCATAAGTTGTATTGTATAATTAAACAACTTATTTTTATTCATATCTGTCAAATTTTTCTTATATATTCTCTTATTATAAATATCTGAAACAATAAATTCTTTAGAATTATATTTATTCCATAAATTTTCTATATAATCATAAACTCTACTAAAATATGGATTTATTTGCCATACTTCTATTGGTATTCCACCATAAAGATACTGAAATGATTTTCTTTTTGATTCTTCATAATCACAACTATAAAATCTTGCCATATGCTCATGTACTGAACCTTCAGGAAATTTATAACCTATTTTATCAGCAATTAATCTTAAATGATATGCATCAAAATCCATTTCAACTAACACTCCATTTTTAAATCTACTCACATATGGTTTTCTACTACCATCTGTTTTATTTAATGCTGCAAAATTAATACCACCAAATCTATTTGATGGTCTACCAGTTGAAGTATATAAATTATATTCACTATAAACAAAACCATTTGTTGTTTGTAATCCATTTGATTCTATATAACTTAAATTATCCAACACATCATTATTATATGACAAATTGACATTACTTGAATATTTTTCAACTGTATCTTTAAGAACTGTTGATATATTACGACATTTTTCCAAATGTTTAAATACAGGAATTATAACATTTACATCATCTTTCATATAATATCTCATATTAAAAAATTGATGCGCGTTAGTATCCATCTCTTCCATATTCAATGGAATATTTGTTGTTACGTAATGTAAAAGATTTATATCAACAACATTATCTAATTGAATAAAATGATTTAAATATTTTCTATCGTAAGTGTATTTTTTTGTATTAGAATTAAGATTCGGTATATCTATATCAAGAGTTTCAGCATGATTAAATGGTAAAATAAACTCATCACCATCTAATGTTTGAATATATAACAAAGATAATTCAGTATCAACTGGATGTTTCTTACTGTCACAAGATATCGGTATTACAATACTATCTTTAGTATTATATACTTCAAGAAAATCTTCAATTTGTTTTTTATTTTCTAATAACACCTATAACCTTATCTATTGCATTAAAAACCATTGGTGGGTCTATTTCTTTTGAACATTCAAATTCTCTTTCAGTTCCCTTATGGTCTGGACATACATTCCAATCACCCTTTAAATGTAATGTCTCATCTCTGTGCCAACAACCATTACAAACTTCATCATTATGAACGTGAATACATTTATGTTGAAATTCAAACCAGGGTTTTGTCATTCCATGTATCATTATTACATATTTATTTAATGCCCACGCTAACCAAGATAATCCTGAACCTAATCCTATGAAAAATTCACAATGAATTAATTCATTAATTCTTTTATCTAACGATTTACCTTGACTTTTAATTACACCTTTCGGTAATTTATTTATATAACCATCTTGACTTTGATCCACATTCAAATCAATATCTAAAACTTTATAACCTTTATGTTTTAAATACTTTACTACATAATCCCAACCATTAGGATAGTTCCAATACTTTAATTGTGGGCCATTTGAATGTACACCAATACATACATACTTTTCTTTTATGGGTCTACCATAATTTTTAAAATGTAAGTTTGGTTTCTTTTCTATAAATGATAATCCAAGTATTTCTGTAGCTGATTGTTGTAAAGAAATATATTGTCTTCCATCCCACGAACAACCTATTTTATAACTAATTATATTTTCAGCACTAAATGGTAATTTAAAACATAACTCTCCATTACCAAATGGTTCTACATATTTATCTTCACTAAGAAATTCTATATCAGAATAATTCGGTTTTAATAATGGAATCATTTCTTGCCTTGGTAGAAATAACTTTACTTTACATTTATTTTCAACTCTAAATTGTTCCACATAAGGAAACCACGCGAGCGTATCTCCAAGGCCTTTTGACTGAAATATTATATAAACCACTTTACCCTGAATCGGATAGAACTGTTTCATTTATAACCTTTATTTAACTATATATATTAATAATTTTCTATAAACTTCAATTTTTTTACAGTATCGTCTTTTGAACCTTTTTTTGGTTTCCAATATTCTAATGGTGTTAATAATTTACTAATACCAGGTAATATTTTTTCTTGTTCTTTCATTACTTTTTCATTTTTACGTATAACATCTTCTTTTAAACCTGATATAGTCCAATCAAAATTTATATTCAAATATAGTGGATTTCCATTACCAGAATCTTTTTCTGAAACCTCGAAGACTTCTGCATTAATATCATTTGTTAGTCTTGTAAAAGATCTTCTAATATTACCTATTCTATAATCACTATCCGTTGGAGTTATTTTAAAATGTTGTGGATAAGTTAACCGAGTTGGATTTTTTAATATCTTATAATTTTTAAAAGAAGTAAATTCACTTCTATTAATTTTCTGCATCTCTCTTGATTTTAAATCACTTTTTAAACCAGTTAAATACACCTCATTCTTATTTAATGAATAATAAATAGAATATACTATATTAGGTTTAACTTTACCACCCATATCTTTATATATAAACTCATTTGGTAAAGTTACTAAACCTTGAATTGTTCTTTCAGAATTATTTTTTAGATTATTAAATTTTTTCATCATTAACCGTCATAGGGATTTGGTGGAGCAAGACCAACGCCAAAAGAAACTTTTTTTCCCGCCTTCC
>Ga0187833_10001390_pt1 | contig 27627 bp, 34 predicted proteins | sample ETNtaG_37_FD_167968 | JGI IMG/M metagenome (GOLD analysis project Ga0187833, IMG submission 167968) | Marine microbial and viral communities from oxygen minimum zone, Eastern Pacific Ocean - ETNP2014_SV_400_PacBio MetaG (Illumina Assembly) | ecosystem: Environmental > Aquatic > Marine > Hypoxic...
CTTTTCGATCAATATTTTAGTATGGTCAAAAGGAAGAGAGTCTATCTCCCAAAAAAATTAAAGCAAAGAGGAACTGGAAGAGAGATAGATAAAAGAGAAGTTATAGTCTATGATTTTATGCCTGTACTATTAGGAAACGAGTTTAGAGTAGATGGGATTTTATCTAGTCAACTTTTTCGTAGACCTCCTGTTCCTGGACCAGTGACATTGATGGAAGAAGCTTATACAACATTAGGGAAGAGATATTTAGATGGTAAAGATCTCACTCCTGCTCTTGAATGTTATAAATTTGCTTTAGAAGAGAAGATTGGGTTTATTAATTTTATTTCTTCAATGCAAGAAAATGCACTATTATCTCTTGAAGAGATTAATCATCTAAAATTAGAAACTTCTTTCGAGAAAGAGTTACTAATCGCAGTTTCAGGACAAAGAAGTCAAGAAGTTAACTTAGAGATGTATGATGTATGGCTTGATCGACTTAGGAAAGGGTATAGACTTGAAAAAGAATATAATCATGATAACAATGAACATTGTAAAAAGCCAGATTTAGAACTTCAATTAGAATTAGGAATGTGGGGCAATGAAATTCTTTTAGGTTTAGAACATAATATGAATAAAATAGAAGACCCAAAGTTTAAAAAAAGAGTTAGATTAGCAAGACCCAAAGAAATATTAGATGTTAGATGGTTGAAAAAAAAATCTTAAAGATAATCGTCCAGAGTCAACAATTGTTGGATAATTTTTATGATCATTTAAAAGAATTTAATGTTTCTTCTTCAAAAAAATGAAGTTCTCCTGGAATCAATAAACATTGAGGATATTTTTTTAATTTTATTTTAATAAGTTTTTTTATTATTCCAAATTTAATTTCAGACTTTTCCGAGCCTAATGCTGAACAGATAACTACTTTTGTATCTTCATTTACTATTTTTTCTTTTCTTTTTTTCTCAACTCTTAATAGATAGTCTAAAGCTTCACTTGTATTCATATAGTTATTATCTTTTATATCTAATAAAAATAAAGTATGTTGTTTTTTATTTTCTTTTAGAACATTATAGGGAGTCTCTAAATCTTTATTATCAAATGGAATAGAAGCTGTTTTTCCAAATTTATATAATGACAATCCAGTTTCAGCTACTGCAGTTAGTATAGAAGAACCATGAATTATTTTTGTTTTTATTTTTTTACTTTTTGCTTCATTAATTAAAGATAGATGTGTTGTAGCACTTATACAATCTCCTGGAATTAACACTCCAATATCTTTAGTTTTAGCCTCATTTATTAATTTTTCAGAATCTTCTTCTAAGCCTTTTCTTTCTAATTTGACAATCTTTTTTCCTATAAATTTTGATAGTTCATCAACTGATGTATTATAGTAATTAGTATACAACTCAATGTACAATTTATTACATTTCTTAGAAATTTCAAGAGCTTTAACACTCATATCTTTCTTATCATGTAATCCTAAGCTTATTAAGAAAAGGGCCATTTTAATTCATATATAAATCCACCAATCATCAATCCTATTAAAACACTTAGATTTGCTGGAATTAATAGTATTAAAAATGGAATAAAAAAGAATATTAAGCTTTTGATTAGATATTTATGTAGCTCTTTCTTCTTTAAATTAGATATTAAAGAACCATAAGGTAATCCTACTAAAAATATTACTATTCCAATTAGTAAATCTTGAAATATTAAAAAACTTAGACTCATTGCTATTCCTAAATAAAAATATAAATATTTGAATGAATATCCTAATAACAACCCTAAAATTATTCCTAATCCCAAAAATAATAGATCATTTCTAGAATAATATAAAAACACTCCAATTATTATGAATATTAAAACTTGTTTTAGCATTTCTAATAACTTATGTCCTTGTCTAACTTCTAGTTTAGTCATAGTTGCTATAAACAATCCAACTACAACCCCAAAATAAGCTAGTAAAGACACTAATAAACTATTAATCAATGCCATATACTGTTTTAAGAAGATTAGTTAAAAAAGGTTATTATCAAATTTATTTTTTCATAAAATCAAAAATTGGAGTTGTTTTATATCCTCCTTTCATATTTCCTAGAACTTTACATTTATCTGGATTTGTCCAATGATAATAAGATAAATAAGCACAAAACACCCCATCTAACAAATCTTCATAACTTTTTAGTGCATTTCCTCTTAATTTTCTAACATTTTTATTTATTATTTCATTAGGAAGATTTAATGAATTTATTTTCTTCAAATGATTTTGATATTTTTTAAATTCTTTCCATCTAAATTCATAATCTCTTTTTGGTTTTAATTTATATTTTAAAATAACATCTAAATTAAATAAAACAACCATAGATGGATGGGGATAAACCTCAAAGAATTTTCTTGTTCTTTCATGTTTTTTTATATAAGGATGATGTTTAAATCCTTTTTTTATTAATTTTTTAGATATTTCTTCCCCTCTAATTGTTCCAGTCCATTGACTTAATCTTCTTCTATTAGAGGGATGTGCTCCAGCATTATATTTTCTAAATAATTCCCCAACTTTTACTTCAGCGATCCTTCTTCCTTCTAGATTTGGAACTATTAATGGAGTGTCAATTGAGATAAATGCATTTTCATCCTTAACATTTTTTTCAATATAGTTAATAATTTCTTTATCTGAATGTAAAACATCTCCACAAACAAAATTAACTTTAGATTTATCTCCTTTTAGTATAACTATTCCAGATCCATTTCTTGTAGACCAAGCTAAATCAATTCCAACAAAAAACATTTTTATTTTATGCTGTTTTTCTTTCATTAAATGCATGTCCCCCAAATTCATTTCTCATAAGGGCTAAATCTCTCCCCATATCTGAAGGTTTTTTTCTAGTTTCTACTCTCATCTCCCTTGCTCTTTTTAATATAGGCATGTCTGCTAATCTTTCAAGATTTTCCATCTCTTCTTCTGTTTCTCCTTTAGGCACAGTTCCAGATACTTCTTTAAAATAAGGTCTTTTCATTCCAGTTAACAACCAACTTACTAATCTACTCTCAATAATACTTCCATTTGCATAAACACTAATAGCTTTTTCTACATTCATTCCAAATCTTCCACTATGTTTTCTTAAAGCATTTGCACCCTCTGCTATAGCTCCCATCATTCCATATTCAACTCCATTATGAACCATCTTAACAAAATGACCTGCTCCAGAACTACCCATATATCCATAACCATTCTTAACACTCATATCTTTATACAATTGTTCTGTTCTTTTGAAAGATTCTTCATCTCCACCAATCATCATACATGCTCCGTGTCTTGCACCTTCCATCCCTCCAGAAGTTCCACAATCAATGAAACTAATTCCAATTTCTTTTAATCTATTATATCTTTTAATAGAATCTTCAAAATAAGAATTTCCACCATCAATAATAATATCTCCTTTTTTTAAATTTGGGGTTAATTCTGAAATTATTGAATCTATAATCTCACCAGAAGGAACCATTAACCAAATAACTTTTTCATTTGGAAGTTTATCTACAACTTCTTTAACTGAATGACTAGCAATAGCTCCTTTTTCTCCTAATTTTTCTACAGGTTCAGGTGAATTATCATAAACTACAATCTCATGATTTTTTTCTAATAAATGTTCAACCATATTATTCCCCATCCTTCCTAATCCAATAAATCCTATCTTCATTTTTTCCTCCATCAAATAATTATTATTAAAATTTATTTTAAAAGAAATAAAAAACTATAAATATGTATGTTTGATCTAAAGATTATGTTATTAACAAAAATTGATCAGTTATTGGGGGTATTATTTTTAGGGGTGAGTGTTTTTTTTGTTGTAAACTCAAGTGTTAATATAACAGGATCTGTTATAGGGGTTGCTTTTAATTCTACATTATCTGGGGTGTTTGCCGTTATATTTTTTATCTTAGGAATGTTATTTATCAAAACTAAAAATTAGTTATTTTTTTAATTTTTACATTAATTTATACTAATAGGACATATACATAAGTGTCTCTATATCATAATGATAACAATAAAACATAACTTTTATAAACATAACAACACTAAGATATTCAATAATAGTTATATTTAAAAAAGGAGGTGGATATATTGCCCACAATTGCAAGTGCTGGAGAAGCTTTAGTTAACCCTTTAGTTAATCTTTGGTTTAAGTTCGTAGATGTTGTACCAGGAATAATCTTGGCAATAATAATTCTAATTATTGGTTATATTTTAGCATATATATTAGGACATGCTACTAAAGTTATTTTACAAAGAGCAGGAGTAGATAGACAAGTAGCAAAAGCAAAAATAACAAAATCTGTTGGATCCATTAATATTTCAGCAGTCTTAGGAGAAACAGTTAAATGGTTAATATTTGTTTTATTTCTAGGTGAAGCAGCTAATCAATTAAGATTAGGAGCTTTAAGTGATGTTATTATAAGATTTGCTAATTGGTTACCTCAAGTAATATTTGCTATTCTAATAATACTATTTGGATTGTTATTAGCTCATTATGTAGCATCAAGAATGGAAGAACACGGAAAAGTTAAAGGAGTTAGATTTGGAAGTTCTTTAGTTAAGGGTGTTATAACATTCTTTGTTGTAATAATCGCATTAGAGCAAATAGGAATTGATGTTTCAATATTAACATCTAGTTTCTTAATAATCTTAGCAGGATTGTCTTTAGCTGTTGGCTTAAGCTTCGGTTTAGGTGGAAAGAAAGAAGCTGGAGATGTTCTAAAACAAGTTAAAAAATATTTTTAACTTTTTTTCTTTAATTTTTAAATTCTAGCTAGAAATCATTATAAACACTTAAATCTCTATATTAAAGTATCCAAATGATACAAATAAGGAGAGGTGTTTGTAGATATCTAGTTCCAATTATAGCAACATATGCTATTTTTTTTAATTATAATGCTAATGCTGGAGAGAGATGTGGAGATATTCAAAATAAAATAAAAATCTCTCAAAATTCTATTTCTGGTGTTGAAAGAAAACTATTATTTAAAAAAAAGAATGAAAAACCAGGAACAAAAGTTACTGGATTACTTCTAGATATAGCAAAAACAGAGCTTGAGAGACTAGTAAATGAATATGAAAAGTGTGTACAACAAGAGAGTAGTTTTATGATTAAGAAAAATAATTAATAAATTTTTTATACTATATTCTATTCTTAAACTTATGAAAAAGACACCATGTTTAATATGTCAAAAAGCTACAGCTATAAACAATTGTAATATGTGCGGGACACCAGTTTGTAAAGAACATTATATTAATGGATTGTGTTCTGATTGTAAAAGAGGCAAGATAATAAATGAAGGATCATAGTAAAGAAATTAAAGAGATATTAGATGAATTAAACACTTCAGAAAAAGGTTTAACTAATGCAGAAGTAAATAGAAGAATAAAAAAATATGGCTATAATGAGATAGAAGAAAAAAAGAAAATAAACCCTTTAAAAATTTTCATATCTCAATTCAAAAGTTTTGTAGTGGGAATATTAATTGTAGCTGTTATTGTTTCTTTATTAGTTAATGAATATCTAGATGCAATAGTAATAGCAGCTATATTAATAATAAATGCAGTATTAGGATTTATACAAGAGTATAGAGCAGAAAAATCAATAGAAGCATTAAAAAAATTAGCACCCCAAAAAGCTAGAGTTATTAGAGATTCTAAAATCCAAGAAATATTAGCTAAATTCTTAGTTCCAGGAGATATTATTGAGTTGGAAGCTGGAGATAAAGTTCCTGGTGATTCTAGATTAATAAATGTTATAGATTTAGCAACCCAAGAAGCATCTCTAACAGGGGAGTCTAATGCTGTATCTAAAACCACCCAAAAATTAAAAGAAAATATTCAGATAGGGGACATGACTAATATGCTATTTTCTTCAACTGATATAGTAAGAGGAAAAGCTACAGCTATAGTTACATCTACTGGAAACAACACAGAAATAGGAAAAATAGCAAAATTAATAGAATCTGTAGAAGTTGAACAAACCCCATTACAAAAACAATTAAGTGTATTAGGAAAATTTTTAGCTATTTTAACAGTTATAGTAACAATTATAGTTTTTATAACTGGGGTGTTAAAAGGTGGACCAATAGTAGAAATTTTAATAACATCCATAGCATTAGCTGTTGCAGCTGTTCCTGAAGGACTTCCTGCTGTAGTAACAATTAGTTTAGCTTTAGGTGTTAGAAGGATGGTAAAAAGAAATTCTCTAATCAGAAAGCTTCCATCTGTAGAAACTTTAGGAGAAACATCTGTTATCTGTTCAGATAAAACTGGAACATTAACAATGAATGAGATGACTGTAACAAAACTTTATGTTAATAATAAGATTATAGATGTTACTGGATTTGGTTATAGAACAGAAGGAAAATTCTCAGAAGACCCTAAAAACTTTTCATTATTATTAAGAATCGGAGTTTTATGCAATAATTCTTCTATAGGCAAAAAAATAATTGGAGATCCAACTGAAGCTTCTTTATTAGTTAGTGCAGCTAAAGCTAAATTTTCTAAAGAAAGTTTACAAAGACAATTCCCAAGATTACAAGAAATCCCATTTAGTTCTGAAAGAAAAATGATGTCTACTATTAACAAAGTTGGAAATAAAAAAGTAATGCATACAAAAGGATCACCTGAAAAAATAATAAAATTATGTAATAAAATATTAATTAATGGTAGAACAACTATCTTAACAAATACAAAGAAAAAAGAAATCCTAAAAGTAAATGATGGTTTAGCTAGTAAAGCATTAAGAATATTAGCATTTGCATATAAAGAGAATAATTCTAAAGAAAACAATTTAGTTTTTGTTGGTTTGCAAGGAATGATTGATCCCCCAAGAAAAGAGGTTAAGGATTCTATCATTTTATGTAAAAAAGCTGGCATAAAAGTAATAATGATAACAGGAGATCATAAATTAACAGCAGTTGCTATTGCTAATCAATTAGGAATAGAAGGAGATGTATTAACTGGACAAGAATTAGATAAAACTAATCTAAATAGTATTGTAAATAAAGTTGCAATTTATGCAAGAGTAAATCCTATACATAAAAATAAAATTGTAGAAGCTTTACAAAAAAAGAAAAATATTGTTGCTATGACTGGAGATGGAGTTAATGATGCTCCTGCTTTAAAGAAAGCAAATATTGGGATCGCAATGGGCATTAAAGGATCAGATGTTTCTAAAGAAGCTTCTGATATGATTTTAGTTGATGATGACTTTTCTAGTATTGTAAGTGCTATTGAAGAAGGTAGAGGAATCTATAATAATATAAGAAAGTTTGTTAATTATTTATTATCAAGTAATTTTGGTGAGATTTTAGTTATATTTTTAGCTAGTTTGATGGGTTGGCCCCTTCCTTTAATAGCCATTCAATTATTATGGATTAATCTAATAACGGATGGGCTACCAGCTTTAGCTTTAGGTGTAGATCCTTCTAGTAAAGATATAATGAATGAAAAACCAAGAAAAAAAGACACCCCAATTATAGATAAAGATATGAAATTCCATATATTTATTATAGGAATCTTAATTGCTGCAGCTACTTTATTTTTGTTTAATAGAAGTTTAAGTAATGGATTAGTATATGCAAGAACAATAGCTTTTACATCATTAGTTGTGTTTGAAATATTTAGATTACAAATGGTTAGAGCAAGATTTCATACAAAAATATTTTCAAATAAATATTTGATATTAGCTGTATTGTCATCAATAGCATTACAATTATTAGTTATATACACTCCATTAGCTAATGTATTCCACACAACAGCTATTCAATTAGTAGATTGGGCATACATTATTGGAATTGGAGCTATAATCTATGTTATAGGGATGGGAATAAGAATTATTGGAAATAGAATAATAGTTAAAAGTTAATATTTTTTAACAGTATTCACAAATATTTTTCTTCTTTGTTTTTTTCTTACTTGTTTTAGTTGTTTTTTTTGGTTTTGGCATTGTATCACCTCTACTATATCTATGTTATATTGATTTAAAAATATTATTAAAATTAATTATTATGTTATTGGTAGCCCTTGTATATAAAATTGTACAATAATAAACAAAACATATAACATTAATAATGCTACACCCTCTCTCCAAGTTATTACACTCCCACTTCTTATGAAAGTCATAAATATAAATAAAGCAAATATCATAAATGCTGAACTAATAAGAAATAATGAAAAATTAAAGACTATTGGAGTTATTATTGCTGTTATCCCTAAAACAGCTGTAGAATTTGCTACAATGCTCCCCATAATATCTCCTAGTGCCTGTTCTTTATGTTTTAATAGAATAGCTCTAGAACCATAAACTAATTCTGGAAGTGAGGTTCCTATTGCAACAACAAACAATCCTATCAATAGTATAGGGAGATTTAGTTCAATAGATATCTCTTTAGCAGATCTAACTAAAAATTCTGCACTTCCTAATAATAATAAGATAGAGAAAAAAAAGATTCCGAAATTTTTGAATACGTCTGTATATTGAACATTATTAACAATCTCAGTTGATTTGTTTTTATGGATGATCATATACATATACAAGAAGAATATAACTAATAGAATAGCTCCATCTAATCTGGATAAAACATTGTCTAACATTAATAATACTGGAACTAATGCTATCAAAAACATATAAAACAAATCTTTGAAAATAAATTTGTTTTTTATTTTGATGTATCTTCCAAGTAATGCAATTATTCCCATAACTAATGTTACATCTGCAATATTACTTCCAATAACATTCCCTAAACTAATTTCAGGAGTTTTGTTTAATGCAGAAACTATGCCCACAAATAATTCAGGAACTGAAGTTGCGAAAGCTACAAGAACAAATGCAATCATATATTCTGATACTTTTAGAAATCTTGCTAACTTAGATAATGACCTAACTAATAATGTTCCAGATTTTGCAAGAACAAATGCAGATACGATTAAAATTAATATATTGATTGTTAAAGCCATATATACAATATAATGTATATATTCTTTATAAATTTTCTCGATAATTATCATTCTTGATAGAATTAAATTTATATAGGATGTTTTATTATAGCTATCATGGAAAAAAATTGGGTTATTTATTTACTATTTTTACTTACAATTATAGTTAGTTCTTGTGAAAACTTCACCCAAAATGAAAATATTAATGACGAAAAATCTTTAGATGATACTTTTGAAGAAGAACTCTTTGATGAAGAATTTGATGATGAATCTTCTCTTGAAATGACTAAAGAAGATTGTTTTGAAGATGAAACATATGATCCTATTGATAAACTATGTTATATTGATTGTGAAACAGAAGAAGAATGTTCAGAATTTGAAGAAAATTTTGATGATGAAGAATTTTATGATGATGAATATTTCTTTGAAATGACTGAAGAAGACTGTTTTGAAGATGAAACATATGATCCTATTGATAAACTATGTTATATTGATTGTGAAACAGAAGAAGAATGTTCAGAATTTGAAGAAAATATTATTGAACAAACTGAAGATATCGGAGATCCTTTCTTTGAAGGTGAAGAAGAATTTGATGAGTTAGATGAAGAAGAATCTATAATTTTAGCTACTTATAATATAATTGATGAAGAAATAATATTAAAAGAGAAACATGATTTAAGCGATTTAGACGATACTAAACTAAAACCATTACAAGATGATACTGAGAAACATAAGGTGATCTGGAATAAATTTAAAGAGATAGTTCCACTAAACAATATTCCTTTCTTAACAGAGTTTGAGATCTCAACAGATGGTAAAGAAGGAACTTTTGCAAGTGTAGGGTCCACTGTAGATAATTTTGATGAGTTATCGTTAGATATGGATATAGAAGATGCATTTCTTGATAATGGAGATTTTAATGAAAAAGAACTTATTTTTACTATTATCCATGAATATGGTCATATAATAACAACAAACAACAAACAAATTAAGCTTAGTGAAGAATTATCTAATGAAGATGTAGATGATTATGATGAATTATATGCTAAATTAGAAAAAGAATGCCAACCTAATTATTTTTTAGGTGGCTGTACAAAAGAAAGTTCTTACATTAATTTATTTTTTAAAAATTTCTGGAAAGATATTTATTCCGAATTTGTATCAATTAATGATCTAGGTGATAGTGAAGAATTTTATGAAAAATCTGATGAATTTTATTTAAAATATGAAGAAAGATTCATCTCAGATTATGCCTCAACTAATATTGAAGAGGATATTGCTGAATCATTTACTTTTTTTATACTAGAAGAAAAACCTCAATCTAATAGTATTGCAAAACAAAAAGTCTTATTTTTCTATGATTTTTCAGAGTTAGTTAATCTAAGAAAAGTTATAAGATCAAGATTAGGAAATGCTGTAGTAACGTAACTATTAAATAATCTACTAATTTATCTTAGATATAAAACAAGGAGGAATAAAATAGGATTAAAAAATATTATTGGAGATTGTTTAGGGTATGCAAGATGTCCAATTACAGCAGACACTTATTGGAGATCAAAGATTGCTACAGTTTTTTACGCACCCCATAATAGCATTGTTGTTTCTGCAAGATTATTAGAAGAGAGATCAAATGAAGAGATAGCATTAAATGTATTAAAAGAAGGTATGAGGACACCTGGTAGACCTTCTACAGTGTATTCTATTGAAGAGATAGCGGCAATGATTCCAGAAAAATGTTTTATCACATCAACAATATAAACAAGGAGAAATAAAATGAATAAAAGAATTAAGAAGAAAAAAGCAAAGAAACTAAAAGCTAAAAAATGATTTTGTTTCATAATTTTATATCAAACATTACAAATGAAATGTTTAAAATGTAACTCAAGGTTGTTGTTAAGATACTAAGAAATATTAATAACAAGATTTATTCTTGATAATAACCAGAATTTCCTAAAGCTAAAGCAATCTCAGCTTTTTTTAATTCTTTTCCTATATAAGCAATATGTTGTTTTTCTGTAAACCATTTAAGATTATGTTCTTTTTCATATTCAAAAATAGCAGTATATATGTCTTGAGGTCTTTTTCCTTTAAATACTTTTAAGATATCATGTTGATAATTACATACTGCTACTTGGATCTCATAAAACTCAAAATCAACTTTTATAAGAAGATAACAACCATCATCATTTTTATGATCTTTATAATCATCGTAAGATTTACATTGAATTACTTCAAAGTCTTTATGTAATACTTTATCCTTTACCCATTTAGGTTTTTGTGGTTCTGTCATGTTTTTGTATGATAATTTTAATTTATAAAACTTCCGCAGACAGCAAAAATCAATAAGTTAGGGTTTATAAAGGCAATTTCATTATACTATAAAGACGTATTAGGAATGAATTGGATAATTCTTATAACGGGGAGTTAATGAAAGATGGGAAAAGGTTGGAATTATCAGAATAAATGTAATTGCGGAGAGATATGGACTTCAAAAATAAAAGAAGGCATGTGCAAGGATTGTAGTGTTAAGCTCAAGAGAATGAAGAGAGCGGAATAAAAAGTTGTTTTTACAGATGGTGCTATAGTGTTAAACGCCGACAGTACGGGAACACCAAGAAATCTAACGCCTTAACTAACTATTAATGATATAATATACTAAATTATATAAAGTTTATTATATTTCATTCATTAAATAAGATTTGAGGCTTCTGCCTAGTTTCGCTAAAGGCAGAAGCCCTAACCTAACCAAAAGAAATCAGATTTTTCTTTTAAAAATTACCCTAATTTATGATATCCTTTTTAAATCTTTAAATATATATCCTTGATTCATAAGATATTTGTAGAGAAGAATTGTTTTATCATAATCATAAATTTCAACTTTTTTGCTTAATCTTAATTTTGCATAAGCAATACATATCTTTCTTAGACTATTAAGATCATTTGGATTTATGAGAATAGGTTTAATATCATATCCCCTTCCTATTTTTCTAACCTTAACATAAAATTTAGCAAATTTTTTTTTAATGGGATCTGGAAAGATAGGTCTAATCTTCTTGGCTTTTTTGATTAGTTCATTAATGTAAGATATATTAGTCTTATTTTCTCTAATCTTACTCACTTTTTTATTTAGTTTCTTTTTTATTATTAAAATAGTATCATATTTCCATAAATCTTTATGTTTCTTATTAACCTGAAAAACTAGAGGCATGTATGGATCTATTCTCCCATATTTTGGCTTAGCTAAAGTCGCATTACCTATTTTTTTCATTTCATCTGATAGTATATTCTCATCTCCTTCAACAAAAATAAATGTTTTTATCCCTAATCTTGATAGAAGTAAATTTTCCTTCACTTCTGATGGAAGTGGCAATCTAATAAGTTTAATAGGATTATCCATAAAAAGTATTTTCTCAACATTGTTTTAATCTTTTAATTTATCAGCCCATTCTTTCGCACATTTATTACTACACAAAAGAAATAGGTTATCATCTGAATCTTCATCTATTTCACTATAATCATCTTTTGAAAAAATCCAAGTACTTTGTTTTTCTGGAAGTTCCTCTTGTTTAATACCACAATTGAAACACTTATCAAATGAATCACACATATCAAATGAATCAATTACTGGTGAATCTTCTTCACCTTCAAAATTCTTTGCAGTATCAAACTTCTTAGCCATCTTGAAAATTTAATATTCTAATTATTTACTAAAAAAGAAGCTCTTTTTAGTTGTTTATATTTATTATTTTATCTTGACCTTGTTTTATCTTACCTTTTAACATAAGATTAACTGCTTCTACTATCTCTTGTTCTTTCTTATCTAATTGGTGTTGAGTATAACCACAATTTGAACATTCCATTTTAAACCTCCACGTATTCAAATTCTTCTTGTAGAGCAGCTTCTAAAACGAAGATCAAAGTTTCTTTATGTATTTCTTTTCCTTCTTTTAAATTTTCTAACATATTTTGTAATGCTATCCTTTGTACTTCCTGCATCTTAGAAACCTCCTTTCTTTAGTAAGATGTTTTTGAAGTATTTATAGACTTATATTTTTTAGTAGAATTCACTTGTTAGTAATCATAAATATTTAAAATTTACATCACCAACTATTTTTTTATCAACTTCACAACAATCACATAATTTTTTATATCCTTGATTATCATATTCTCATTTACAAAAAACACATTTTACAATTCCATCAATTTTCTTCATTTATCTTCTTCTCCTATTCTTCTTTCCATATCTTTTCGCAATTTCAAATAAGAAGTATATCAAAATTGCAATAAAGATTACTTTTACAATAAATATCAATACATAAAAAGCAACAATTACAATAAATATTCCTGCACCTATTGTAGCTATCTTAGTTAAATTATCTTGTTTATCAAACCATTTAGTAAGTTTGTTAATATATTTCTTCATTTTTTCTTAGATTCCTATTTACTATTTAGATAAGCCATTTCAGTATAATCTTGTATATCTATATGATCTTGTCTTTTTTGTTCTTTTTCCTGATCCTTTTTGTGTTTCTTTTTCATAGGCTTTTCATCTGTTAATGTTTTTACTTCCCTGGCAAACATTTTGAATGTATTAGTATTTTTTATATTATTTCCAAATCTATAAGCTTTACACATACTTTGATAATACCACTTAGTCTCTTCAGGTGAAGTATTGAATCTTTTCCAGAATTCTTTTTCATCACCAGTAAATTTATCATTAATAATGTCTCTTATATTGGCAAGCTTATCTGCGCAGCTGAGTAATTTAGCATTTCTATTCTCTTTTTTGATAAGTTCAATTGTATACTCTTTCCTTCCCTTCCAATTTTTTCTTTTCTCCTTTTCAGACTCCATCTTATGCTTTTCAGGTTCTGAAGCTGCTTTAACTAGAATCATTACTTTTTTTCCAAATTTTTTTTCAATATCTTTAAATGAAGTTTCAGTGTCTTCAACAACATCATGTAGTAAACCAGCCGCTATCAATTCATCTGATACTTTAGAATTATTTCTTTCTTTAATTAAAATAGAAGCAACATCAACTGGGTGGACTATGTATGGAATGGTTGTACCTTTTCTTTTATCTTTCTTATGTTTTTCATATGCATAAAATAATGCTTTTTGTATTATCTGATTCATTTTTCTCCTTTCTTTTTAGTCTCATCTTTTCTTGCCAATACGAACCCTTTCTTCAAAGCTCTTATTGTTCTATCATCAAGATCCTTTTCTTGTTTATTCTCAACTTTAGCTAGATAAGAATCAGCATCTAATGCTTCTTGTTCTGTTACGTCACCTATTTCATCCATAACTTTTTTTTCTTCTTTATCCCATTCATCTCTATATTTTTTCCATATTTTTTTATATTCTTTATCGTCTATCATTTTCTTTTCCTCCTATATATATTAAGTCATCTAGACTTATAAACCCTTTTAGTAAAATGGATTTGTTATGAATTAATCAGAATATTTAAATAGAGATACATATGTACATATGTAACATGAAAAAGAATACTTTACTTTATCTTGACACTAACATTGTCACAAAAGCTAAACAATGCAAGCTTAATATATCACAAATAACTGAGGAAGCCATCAAATCAAGATTGTTTCCAATGCTTTCTTATGGGGCAAGAGCAGAGATGGACTTTTGGGAATATCTTAAAGAATTAGAAAAAGAAAAATGTGTTTTTTTCCTTCCAGTTAGGATTAAACGAGCCAAACTAATAAATGTTGGCCCAATAAAGAATATAACTCTAGATTTTAGCAAATTCAATATTATCTTTGGGAATAATGGAATGGGAAAAACTACAATCATACGTTCAATTGCCCATATATTTGGACATCATATTTCTGAAGATAATTTTTCAGATAAAGCTATAATAGAATTAGATGTTCACCCAGAAAAGAAGTATAAAATTGATCTTTCTGTTGATAATAAAAAGAGTATTAGGTGTATTTTAGTTGATGATGGTGGATCAAGATTTGATAAAGAACATTATCAAAAATTCTTTGATTATCTGAAGAAATTAGATATGCAGGTGATAATGACTAATCATAGCTTAAGAGAACATACCCCTTATGGGAAAATCAATATCATTAAAATTGAAAAGAAACATTGGAAAAAATAAATTTCTGAATATTATCTTTTTCAATAAATTAACGAATAATTTATAAATCTAATTCACTTAATTGAATAATGCAACTATTAACTAAGTCTAAATACTTAATGGGTATAAATTGTTATAATCATTTATGGACATTTATACATGAAAATCATAATCATCCCACGTTAACTTATCTTTCCTAGCTTCTTGTCTTGATATATCTGTTTTTATCTTAAATTCTTTAAAGAAAGAAGGTAGCTCATCGTCATTGAATAACATTCTGCCTATTTGTCTTATATCTGATCCAGTTTTCTTTAAGTTAGAAGTAGCTGTTATTTTCCTTATATTTATTATAACATCCTCTTTTTCTATAGAAGTAGCATCTTTTAAATTACATTCAATGAAGAAGACTAATTGGTTTAATGTGTCTAATAATCTTAGTCTTCTTTTATAACTAAGATCATCAACTTCAAAAATTCTTATTAATCTATTATAGTATTTTAGATTAGATTCATTTTTACAATAATATTTTCTTTTATAGTCATTTGGTTTAGCTAGTATATTCTTATTATTGATATTATCAACTCTTTTTTCATATTGTGCTTTACTTTTGTATATATCATCTATCGCCATTTTATTACACTCCTTAATCGGTTTATATCTCTTAGGCGCTGTAGGCGTTAGAAATCATTAGGTTCGCCGACGGTAGGATTCGAACCTACATATCCAAAAGGATCCGGTTTTCTATTACAAAAATTCGAGACCGGTGCAATACCAGATTATGCGACGTCGGCAAAATATAAATAAGAATTAATTTACTTTTTCGATCTTCTTTTAGTTTTCTTAAAAATTTTAGTTGTTCTTTCTTCACCACTTTCTCTTAATCTATAAGCTATTCCTGCACTATTACTTTTGATTCTTGTTTGATCTTGTATAACTTCTCTAGCTTTTCTAGTTTCTACTTCTCCCCATTTAATCATTCTTTGTAAGGATGCTTGTACTGATCCAAGAGAGATCTTTGCTTTATGTGCTATTTCTCTACTTAGCAACCAATCTTTAGCTTTTTCGAGAACGTTTTTAACTTCTTCTTGCCCCATTTTAATTTAATAACATTAAGTTATTTATATTCTTTTCCTTTTTGTTTTTTTTCCTTTAATAAGTTTTCGTCAAAAGCAAAAATTTTACCACAATAGACACACCAATTCACTCCATTAAAGAAATTGTCAAATTCATTTCCACATCGATTACAATGAACCATTTAATCTAAAATTAATATTTGTTTTTAAACCTTACGTTTTATATATAAAATTAAAAAAAGCTAAAATAATCTGATTCTAAAGAAAGATAACATAAAGGACCCATAATGATAGAACTAACCAAATTATAATATAAATCCACATTAATCCACTAAAATTTTCTTTGTATACTCTCTCAACTAATGGCATTAAATCATTTGAATACTGAAAAAGCATCACACCCATAAGAATAGCAGAAAATGCTACTACTGCATAAATCTGAACAATAGTTAACTCTTGAATTAAAAAATAAAATATTACAATACCAATTATTATTAAAATAAATGAAATTACATTAATATTATTCAAAGCTGGTTTGATAACATTATCTAGATATCCTTGTTTAGCTATTAATATAAAAATTAATTCTATTATTCCTAATATGGCAAGTGTTGCAGCAATAATCTCAATAGCTGTAAAAGGCATAGTAATTAGAATATTTTAAAATATATAAATTTTATGACCTAAAGTATTATAAATTTCATTAATAATATTATTGATATGGGAATATGTATACTTTGTAAAGAAGAAAGCCAAGATGAGAATGTAACATTTTCAAAAATAAAAGGCGGAAAACCGGAATTATGTAAGAATTGTTTAAGAAAATTAAAAGAAGAAATGGACAAATTAAAATGACATCTAATCTATTAAAAAAGGAAGTTAGAATAGAAAAACAAATTCATTTAGTATTTCCTGCACCTAAAGGGGATGAGAAGAATAAAGAAATTTTAAAATCATTAGAAGAGATAGAAAGTGTTGGTGGAGAGATAATAGTAGTTAATAGCAGTGTAATATTAGAAGGATATGTAATCCTTCCTTTTTTAGAAACTCCTGAGGGTGGAAGAAATTATGGTGTAAGATCTATAGAAAGATATGCAACTAATTATTCTAAATCTAAAAAATAAAATACGCCGAGACTGGGATTTGAACCCAGATGCCCCGAAGGGCCTGGATTAGCAGTCCAGTGCAATACCAGATTATGCGATCTCGGCATATTAAAATAAATTCTAAATTTCTTTAAAAGCTTTATGCAAGAATTATTTAAGTTTTTTATAAGCAATATAGATTAATACAATTAATACTACTCCAGAAATAATAAATCTAAGATATTCATCCATATCACTCCAATATCTTGCTATTCCTATAAATATGTTGAGTATTCCACCAAACATCAATCCATTCACAACAGCAAAGTTATCTAAAAACAAACTAACAACTATAGATACAATCCCAACTATACTTAATATAATGAAAGCATTTCTATTATATTCTTCTCATCCCCTTTAGGTGCAGGAAATACTAAATGAATTTGTTTTTTATATTCCTTAGGAAGAATTTCAAAATTTTTAGAAGCTATTCCTTGAATAAATTCTTTTATTGCTTCTCCATTTAAGGAGGGAAAAGGATCAACACCTAATCGACCACTAAGAAATTTTAATATCTCTTCAAGTGTCTCTTCTTCAAGTAGACTTCCGATAGTAGTTTCTGATAATTGACTAGGCACTCTAAATTAAATATTAACTAATATAAAAAGATTTTTTAGAATACCAAAAGCTTAAAAATAGATTTTAATATATCCATATTATAGCGAGGTGGGGCAGTCAGGAGTGCCCGTCGGGCTCATAACCCGGAGGTCGGAGGTTCAAATCCTTCCCTCGCTAATTATATAAATATTAAGACTTTAAATCATAAATCTTTAATATCTATTAAAAAAACTTTACCACCATAACATTTAAATAGCCTTATTTTTTATTTTATATAAGAATCAGGAGGATTTAACAAAATGGTTAACTGTGAAAATTGTGGAACAGATGTTCCGGAAGAACAATTACAAGAAAAAGAAGGTAAAAAAGTTTGTACAAACTGTGCAGCTGCAGGTGGAGATGCACCTGAAGAATCAACTGAAGAAGCACCAAAAGAAGAATCAACTGAAGAAGCATCAAAAGAAGAATCAACTGAAGAAGCTTCTGAAGAACCTAAAGAAGAGTAATCTTCTTTTTCTCTTATTTCTATATTATCATAAGAATTAATGCAATTATAACAACAATAGAATAGGCTATCTTATTCCATTTAATTATTTTAGCTCCATCAAAAGGACCAAATGGAATCATATTAAACAATGCTAGCCATGAATTAATTAACAATCCATAACTAGATAGTACATTTAGATAACCAGAACTAAATTTTAATAAGATAAAGAATAATATTGCTAAAATTATGTTTGTTATAGGACCCGCTACAGATATCTTTCCATTTTTTTCTTTGTTTATATTACCTCTAATAAAGACAGCTCCAGGTGCAGCAAAAACAAAACCAAAAAAACTCATTATTATAGCTAAAATTAACATCTGATCAAAAGCTCTAAATTCTGCCCAACATCTATATCTTTGAGCTACTATTTTATGTGCTAACTCATGTAATAAAAATCCTACACCAACAGTTAAAGAAGCTAAAATGAAACTTTGTACAAATCCAAAATTACCTCTTAATACAATTCCAAATGCTATAGAAATAGCTAACCATGCTTTAATTAATTCTTTTATCTCTAATTGTGAAAATTTCATAGATTTCTCATTAGTTTATAACTAAATATTGGTCCAAATATAAAAATTATGATTACAGAAACAACTCTATCTAACACCCCAGCATAAACTCCACCTACAAATCCTATTCCAATAGCTTCTGCAGCTAATGCAACAACAGTTTCTAATACTCCCAATCCAGCTGGAGTTAAACTAAGAAATACGGATAAAACAGATAAAACAGCAATTAATGATATGAACAATATAGGAACGTCAAATGAAAATGCTTTGAAAGCAAAAAATAATCTAAAAGATCTTAAGACCCATACAATCACATCAATCATAATAACTTTATACAAAAAATTATGATTTTTACTCATAACTTTCCATTCATTTAATAGTCTAATGAATCTATTCAAAAATTTATTCTTATTTTGTTTAAATATTGGAGGGATAAAAATAGCAACCAATGAGATAATAAGTAGTATGATTAATAATAAAAATATAAATTTATTAAAAATATTATAATATCTTAATATTAACAAGCTTAGTACAACCCCTAATCCACCATACACTAAAAATTTTACCACATAAGAAGCTGCCATGGTTGTTAAAAAAGAAGTGTAAGGAAGTTTATGTTTCTTTTTTAGATAAATAGCTCTAGCACCATGTCCTGCTCTAAAAGGGGTTAAATGATTACCCATTATAGATACTGAAACCAAACCAAACCATTCAATCGGTTTTAGATTAATGTTATAATATTCAGCATATAGCTTTATTCTTAATCCATTAGCAAATATGTTTAACAAAATTAAGAGTACTAAAGGAATAATATAAATAAATGAAAATTTCGGAACTTTACTAAACTCATGTATATTTTCTCTTATGAAAAAGAATGCAATTATTATGATTACTATAAATACAATCCAAGACCAAATTTTTTTCATTTCAAAGAATTAAAAAATCCCCTTTATTAATGTTCTTATATTATTCAATTAAGTAGAAGTTTTTATAAATATATTGGGAGATATTGATTATATGACATTGATCTTAGGGATAGATGAAGCTGGTAGAGGTCCTGTAATCGGACCATTAATCATAGCTGGAGTTTATCTAGATGATTCTAAAGAATTTAAACTTAAAGAAATTGAGGTTAAAGATTCTAAATTAATACTTAAGAAAAAAAGATTCGAATTGTTTGATCAAATAAAAAAGATAGCTAAAGTTAAGGTTGTTAAAGTTGAGCCTAATGAAATAGACTCTTTTTTAGAACAAGATGATCTAAACTTAAATTGGTTAGAAGCTCATAAAACAGCTCAAATAATAAATGAAGTAAACCCAAAAAAAGTTTATATTGATGCTCCAAGTCCAAATAGAGAAGCTTACAAAGATTACATCAGAAAATTACTGAAAAATAAAGATGTTGAATTAATAGCAGATCATAAAGCTGAATCTAAATATTTAGTGGTTGCTGCAGCTTCAATAATAGCTAAAGTGAATAGAGATAGAGAAGTAGAAAAATTAGAAAAGAAGTATGGGGCTATTGGTCCAGGATATCCAAGTAATGAAACAACAAAAAAATTTGTAAAAGAAAATTGGGATAAACACCCAGAATTGTTTAGAAAATCTTGGAGTACTTGGAAGAAGCATAAAAATGCTAAAGATCAAAAAAAGCTAGATGAGTTCTAATTTAACAATATAACAAAACTTTTAAATTCAGAAAATATTTTATAGAGGAGAATGACAGTAATAAAAAGTATAATGGCTAGAGGGTTTAAATCCTTCGCTAAAAGAACTGAATTAATCTTTGGTGACGGTTATAATTCTGTTATAGGTCCAAATGGTTCAGGAAAATCAAACATAGTAGATGCAATAACGTTTGTATTGGGAAAAAGTTCTGCTAAAAGTCTAAGAGCAGAAAAATCTTCCAATTTAATCTATCATGGTGGGAAAAAAGGAAGACCTTCCCCTGAGGCAGAAGTTGCCATGACATTTAATAATTCTGAAAAAAGATTTCCTTTAAATGATCAAGAGATTAAAATTTCAAGAACAGTCAAACAAAATGGTAACTCAACTTATAGAATAAATGATAAAGTTGTTACTAGAACACAAGTTATAGATTTGTTAAATGCTGGAAAAGTAGATCCTGATGGACATAATATTGTTTTACAAGGTGATATTGTTGCATTTATGGAGATGAGACCAGAACATAGAAGAGAAATAATAGAAGAGGTATCTGGGTTGAGTGTTTTTGAGGAAAAAAAAGGCAAAGCATTGAATGAATTAGGAAAAGCTGATGAGAAATTAAATGAGGTTAGTATTGTTTTAACAGAAAGAAATGCTTATTTAAGAGAATTAAAAAAAGAAAGAGATCAAGCTTTAAAATATAAAGAATTACAAAATAAAATTCGAGATAATCAAGCTACTTTCTTAAATTTACAAATAAAGGAAAAAGATTCAAAGAAACAAGAATTTGAAAAAAGAGTAAAAGAACAAGATAATGAATTAAATAAATATAATAAAAAAATTAATGAGATAAAAGAAGATATAGAAAAAAGAAAAAAAGAAATTTCTTCAATAAATAAAGATTTAGAGGAGAAAGGAGAAGTAGAACAAAAAAAATTACATGAAGATATTGATGTATTAAAAACAGATTTAGTAAGAGATAGTTCAAGAAAAGAAACTTGTGAACAAGAAGTTAAAAAGATTGAGAATAGAAAAACACAATTACAAAGAAACATTAAAGATATTGAAGAAAAATTAAAAGAATTAGATAATGATAGACAATCATTAATAAAAAATAAAAGAGAATTATTAAAAGAAGATGCTGAATTTTTAGATTCTATCAACAAATATAAGAAAAAACATAAGATAAATCCAGAAGAATTAAATAAAATTGAACAAACTATTGAAAATTCTCAAACCCATTTAAATTCTTTAGTTGAAAAGAAACAAGGAAAATTAAGAGAGCTTGATAGAATAAACTTTGAATTATCAAATCTTAAAATAGATGATAATAAAGATGAAGTAGCCTTAATCAAAAATTTGAAACAAAATCATAAAAAAATTACACAAGATTTTGAAAAATTAACAAACGAATCAAATTTATTACAATCTCAACTCAATAAAACTAGAGGTTTTTTAGTAGAGAAAAGTGAAGAATTATTTAGATTAAATGCTAGACAAGAGGGAGTTCAAGAGAGATTAATTGATAATGTAGCTACACAAAAAATTCTAAAATTAAAAGACCCTAAAGTTCATGGAACTGTTAATGAATTAGGAAAAGTAAGTTCAAAATATTCATTAGCATTACAAGTTGCTGCTGGTTCAAGATCAAGAAGTATAGTTGTAGAAGATGATTCAACAGCATCTAAATGTATTAAGTTATTAAGACAGAATAAACTAGGTGTTGTTACGTTTCTTCCATTAAATAAGATAAAAGGAAGAGGGATTGATTCTAGAGCTGAATCTTTAACAAATAAGAATGGTGTTGTTGATTTAGCAATTAATCTAGTTGATTTTAATGATAAATTTAAAGATGTTTTTAACTATGTTTTTGGTAGCACATTAATTGTTAATAATTTAGATATTGCTAGATCCATTGGAATAGGAAATGCTAGAATGGTTACTCTAGAAGGAGATCTAGTTGAAGTAAGTGGAGCAATGGTCGGAGGATATAGAAGAAAGGGAGTTGGTTTTAAAGAAAAAGAGTTTACTCAAGATATAAACAAATTACAATCAGATGTAGATGAATTAAGAAAAAAAGTAGATGTTTTTGAAAAAAGAAAATCTGAAATTGAATCTAAAATACTTGATTCTAGAGAAAAGAAAGCAGAGATAGAAGGTGAATTATTAAAATATGAGAAAGCACTTGGTGCTATTGATATAAATGAATTAAAATTAAGAAAACAAGAATTAATTAATGAATCAAAAACAAAAAATAAAGAATTAAAAGAATTAGACAATGAGCTAATTAAATTAGTAAAAGATATTGAGAGATTAAAAGACATAAGAGTAAACATTAGATATGATGATAAAGCAGTAGAGGGTTTGAATAAGATAGAGAGAGACAGACAACAGATTAGAGAAAGAATATTACAAATAGATGCAGAAATTAAGAATTTTGATGTACAAATTAATGAAATCTATTCTCAAGAGAAAGATAAAACAATAAAAATTATTATAGATAGTGAAAAAGAAAAACAAGATTTTATTCAAGAATTGAATTCTTTAAATGAAAAATTAAAGTTAGATAAAGAAAATTTAAAGAAAAAAGAAAGTTTAGAAAAAAGATTTTATAATGATTTTAGAAGTTTATTTGCTAAAAGAAATAAAGTTAATGAAGAGGTTAATAAAAGAGAATCAAATATTTCAAGAGAAGAAGAAAAGATTAAAGCAGTTGAACATAGAAGAAATACTATTAATTTAGACAAAGCAAAAGTAATAGCTGAATTAGAAGGATTGAATAAAGAATTTGAACAATATGTGGATGCTAAGATAAGAAAAGGGGTTTCTTTAGAAGATTTAAAATATGAAATTAAAAAATCTGAATCTACATTAAATAATCTAGGTAATGTTAATTTAAGAGCTTTAGAGATCTATGAAACTGTTGAGAATGAATACACAAATTTAGTTGAGAAAAAAGAAAGATTATCATCAGAAAAAGAAGATGTGCTTAGTATGATCAAAGAGATTGAAGGAAGGAAACAAGAGATATTCATGAAGACTTTTAAGGTTATAAATGATAATTTTAGAAGAATATTTACTAATCTATCAACTAAAGGGGAAGCCCATCTTGAGTTAGAAGATAAAGAAAATGTCTTTGATGGAGGGATGGACATTAAAGTTAGGATTGTTGGCAATAAATTCTTAGATATTAAATCTTTATCTGGAGGGGAAAAAACTTTAGCTGCTTTATCTTTTATATTTGCGATACAAGAATTACAACCTGCTAGTTTCTATTTGTTTGATGAGGTAGATGCAGCATTAGATAAATCAAACTCTGAATTATTAAACAGATTAATCCAAAATTATGCTAAAAAAGCACAATATATTGTTATAACACATAATGATGCTATTATAAGTGGAGCTAATCAAATATATGGTGTAAGTATGCAAAACGAGATAACTAAAGTAGTTAGTTTAAAAGTTTAAATTAAAAATATAGAGAATTCTTAGAAGATTTATAATTGAAGATAATATACATTAAGAATACGTTAATTTTATATCTTTTATCAATATCATTATTTTATGGTACATGCTACTGCTTCTCCTAAAATACAATTAATGCAAGAAATTAAAAGTACTTTAAGATCTCAAAGAAAACAAATTAAATGTCCTTCTCTTAATGATTTAGTTGATCATTTAGTCATAGAAGATGGAAAACGAGATTTCGAAGAGAGAGTCTGGACTAAAGGAGGCATAAAGGATGTAGTAAGACAGATAGAGACTGGCAGCTTATTTGGTAGAATGAAAAATATTCAATATAAAAAATTAGCTGAGGAAAGAGTAGCAGATTATCTAAAAGCTTTAGGGTTTACTCAAGAAGAAAGAGAAAAAATTTATAGTAGAATTAGAGGAATATGTCCTGATTTTGAAGATGTTAATTCTGAAATTGAACATTATAAAAAATTAAAGAATAAGAAAAATAAAAAAAGAGAAAAGAAATTAATAGTAGTTTGTTCCTTCTTCTCCTTCGCCTTCATCGCCTTTCATTTTATTGAAAGCAACTACTAAACCAAGGATTATTAACAATACTACTAAAACACCAAACACAACTGTTAATGCTTTTCTTGTACCATCTCCGAAGCTAAGACTTCCGTCATTTACATCAGCTGTTAAGCTAATTTCTTTGACTAATTGATCTCCAGATCTTACTTTAGCTACAAAGCTATTTCTTCCCTGAGGAGCATCTTCCTTAACTGTTAATAAAGCATTTAATTCTCCAGTTTCACCAGGTCTTACTGTTACAAATAATGGATCAACTCTTGATGTAGCCCATAAGTTCTCTCCAGATACTTCTAAGCTGTATCTTTGGACTTCTTCACCCATGTTAGCTACCATTATTCTATAACCAGTTTGTTCACCAGCGTCAACTGATTTAGATTGAGAATCTACACTAATTATTGTATCGTCTAATCCAGCTACACTAACACCTTCAACATGTACTAATGTCTTAGCTCTTACAACATCGTGTCCTCTGTTATATGAAACTTCAACTAATACTTCATAGTCTCCAGTTCTAGCGTCTTTTGGTACTCTTAAGAAAATTTCATTACTAGATGCTGATGTTTCTTCATCGTCATCATCTGTGTTCTCTACAGGAACTAATTCATCTATATAATCTCTAGATGAAACACCTAATTCAGGTATAGCAACACTTATTTTGATGTCTTCTTCTTTCTTATCACCTAAATTCTCTACTCTAACAGTTGTGAATAATACTCTTCCTGCTTCAATTTGAGAACTTGGTCTTAAGATAACATCTTGAATGTCTAAGAAATGTCTTTTTTCTTGAACTCTTAATGTAAAGTCTTTGTCTACACTATTATCGTCATCAAAGATCTCTACATGTAATGTGTAATCATCAGAAGCATCTATGTCTTTAGGAATTCTTAATGTTAATGTTTTTCTGTAATCAACATTATTTTCAACTTCGAAGATTTCTGTTCTGTCTTCGATTGAACCATATTCATATCCCCCAATCCATGCTCTTACTTTTACATCGTCTGAACTTCCGTTCCCTTGAACGTAAACCTCAACTTCTACTGTAGAATCAGCTTCTACATGAACTGCATCACCTGACTCTGTTATAGTTATATCATCAACCTCAACTTTTGAAATATCGAAATCCGCAGCTGCAGCTACAAGATTAATGCTAAATAACATGACTAGCATCATTGTTAAAGCGCTTAACAATTTTCTCATTTTGAATCCTCCTGTGTTTATCATATTTAATTTTAATATTGTTGTTATTTTATAGTTTATAACTTGTTTATAAACTTTACGGTAGTGTCAAATCTTCCTTAATCTACTGAAAATGTTAAATAACCAAATGCATCAGATTTCTTACCATCTAATGTTATCTTCGCTAAGTATTCATTTTTAGTAGTATCTTTAGGAATATTAAATTTAACCTCTACCCATCTTGTTTGGTATGGATCTAAATTAAAACTTGATGTTAAAATTTCTTCCACATCCAAATCAGGAACTATCACTTTAATTTGTATTCCTTTCTCTTTTAAGTTTCCAACATTTACTATCTTTAGATAATTTTCATATTGGTCACCAGGACTATAAGTTTCATAGTCATAAATTTTTGTAGCAATTGCAAATTTATGTTGTCTTGTTAATTTATCTCCCACAGTATACTTAATACTCTGAGAATCACTTAATCCGTCGTCATCTGTAACAGTTAATGTAACAGTAAAAGATCCTTCATTACTATAGTTATGATTAAATTTTATTTCTGAGGAAGTTGTTCCATCTCCTAAATCCCATAAATATGAAACTATTTTTCCGTCTAAATCAAAACTTCTTGCACCACTTAATTCAAACACTTGTTCTTCTCTTACTTTTAAATTATTATAACTAATAATAGCATGAGGTGCATTTCCTACAACTAATGTTAATTCATCTGAATCAGATACTGCAAATGAATCAGTAGCTGTAAACTTTATTTTTTCAGTTACTCTATCAAATAATTTTCCATCAAATAAAGTTCCTAAATCTGTAGTAAATTTAGCATTAACAGCTTTTATTGTCGCTACACTATTTTGTATTGCTACACTAAATACTGAATTTTCTTCTGAAGTAAAAGTTATTGAATCATTATTAGTTGCAATATCTGGATCTGTTGTAAAATTATCTAAATCTAAATCTCTTTCAGGAACTCCATTTCCTGATAATACAAATGATAATCCTAAGAAATCTAATATTGGGTTATCATTAACTGCATTTACAGTTATTAATACAGCATCTGAATCTGATGCTCCAGCTGAATCAGTAGCTGTAAATGTTATTGTTTCTTGTCCATTAAAATTAGCATTAGGGGTTAATGTAGCTACATTACTTGGGTTAATTGTTACTGAAATTTGAGAATTTCCAGTTATACTAAATGTAATTACATCGTTATTAATTACAATATCTGGATCTGTTAAAAAATTGTCTAAATCAAAAGTTTGGGTGTTATCTTCATCAAAAGTTTGATCTGGAATATTTAATACTGGAACGTCATTAACTGCATTTACAGTTAAAGTAATTGAATCTGAATTTGTTAATGAACCATCTGAAACTGTAAATGTTATTGTTTCTTGTCCATTAAAATTAGAGTTAGGAAATAATGAAACTTGATTGTTTGAATCTATTGTTATTACTACATTATTAGATGATCCTGTAAAACTTAAAGAATTTCCGTCTGGATCACTTGCAAAACTATCTAAATCAAAAACATTACTTAATGAAGTATCTTCATTTGTAGTTTGATCAGTTAATCCACTTAATGTGGGAGCTCTATTAGTATTAACAACAGTTATAGTAATAGTTTCAGAATCACTATCTTCAGCATCAGATGCTGTAAATGTTACTGAAAAACTACCAGCTTGATTAAAATTTGGTGTCCAAGAGAATGTTTGTCCTGAAAAACTAGCTCCACTTGGTAAATTAGAAGCTGAAAAACTTAATGAATCTCCGTCTTGATCTGATCCACTAATACTAAATTGTAATAAATTATTTTCATTAACTTGTTTATTC
>Ga0187833_10001393_pt1 | contig 27582 bp, 25 predicted proteins | sample ETNtaG_37_FD_167968 | JGI IMG/M metagenome (GOLD analysis project Ga0187833, IMG submission 167968) | Marine microbial and viral communities from oxygen minimum zone, Eastern Pacific Ocean - ETNP2014_SV_400_PacBio MetaG (Illumina Assembly) | ecosystem: Environmental > Aquatic > Marine > Hypoxic...
TAAAAGCACTTCGTCTTATATTAACTCCTCGGCTCGGCAATCTGAAAAACTCCACTTCGTTTCGTCTTTCAGATTGCTCTCACTCTACGTCGCTTATAATTGAATTTTCAAAAGAGTGTGGTACAATCTTTACGAAATACGTATTTTAATACGTATTTTAATTTTACCGCCCGTAGCTCAGTTGGTAGAGCAGCTCCCTTTTAAGGAGATGGTCGGGGGTTCAAATCCCTCCGGGCGGATTTATAAAAAACACGAACCACGTTGCAAAAAACAAAAAGTAATGTTACCTTCACTAATAGAAGTATCTAGATGGAGGAAGGTCATGAAAACAATCTATTTGTTCCCTACAGTAATTTTCTTTTCTGTAACATTGGTTCCTGTTGTATATGCTGGTGGCGATGCAGAGCAAGGCAAAGAAGTTTTCAAGAAATGCAAAATGTGTCACACCATTAAAGAAGATGGTAAGCACAAATTTGGTCCTAATCTTTTTGGAACTTTTGGACACTCAGCAGGCACTAATAAAAAAGATGCTAACAAGAAATACGAAAAATACTCAAGAGGCCTGAAAAATTACGGTGAAAAAGGCAATATGTGGTGCGAAGAAAATTTGAACAGATTTCTAAAAAGCCCCAAAAGAGAAGCTAAAGCTAAAATGCCTTTTAATCTTAGAGAGGAAGAAGACCGCAAGAACGTAGTTGCTTATCTTAAAGAAAATTCAAACAACACTGCTGCATGTGAAAAAAGAAGTATATGATTAAGCGTTGTTTATAAAAGCATAAACTTTAATTAGTTTATGCTTTTTTCATTTGATTTTAATTTTTGCTACAAAAAAGAAACCCGCAAATGGGTTTTGCGGGTTTCAGCAATCGGGCTTTTAAAAAGGAGTCAAAAAATGACTTTAAGAACAATGAAACATTACTTTATGTACTGAACGAAATATTATAGCCTTAAGTGGCAAAACGTTTTCAGTAAAGAAATGCTACCAAATCTATTTTAATTGTAGTCCTGTTTTTTACATTTGACAAATCTACCTGTGGATAACTTGCTAATGAAAAAATGAGGTTTTGTTCCTTAATTTTTATCATATCTTCAAAATAAACTGTTCAAGCGCAATACCCATGTCGTGAATACCACGCCGAGCATCGTGATAAAGAGAGACAAGGTCGGATGAAAACCCTTTTAACTCATCCTGAGAATAGTGCTGTAGTGCTCGTTTTGTTTTTTGAAATACGAAAGGTGAAAGACCTGGATTTTTCCCTTCTGCAAGTGAAACGAGTAGCATATTTTTTATCTGCCAGAACAAGATACCGTGCACATTTTCAGGAGCAATACCTTCCTTAAGTGCGCGGCAAAACAATACCCACGCTCTTTTTTTATCCCGCCCTCCAAACGCATCAGCGAGCAAAAATACATTAAAATCTTTTTTAACTGCTTTTTTCTTGTCATCTAATTTCCATACACGAACGGCATGTTTAATGAGCGCAGTTTCTACACCCTTCTTCATTTTTCGCTCAAGAAAAATAAATACGTTAGAAGAATCCGCAAACAATTGAATGTGCTTTAAAATGAAGTTTTCAGCATCGGGAAGTTCAAAAATTTCTTTCAAGAGAACAACGTGTTCATTTTCAAATAAACCACGGCCAGAAATCAACTCCTCAACGCGCGCGCGCTCAAAATTCTCAGGAGTAATTTCAAAAAAAGACGCATTCGGCTTTTTCGCGAACAACTTATCCAAAAACACGTCGCATTTCTTGCGCACATCACTAAAATTATTTCCGTGGAATAGATAAATCATAAAATAAATGAAAACTCAGACCCATTTGAAAAATGTGTCCTTATCTTGTTGCTGTTCTACATATCCTTCTGGTTTGTATTGATCTTCTCCTAATTCAACTTCAAAAAAGTATTTTATTGCTTTCATTTTTAATCCTGGGTAACTTGGAGAATCTTGAATTACTTCTTCTTTTCCTTTGCCAATAGAATGCATTTCTTCGCAATTTACTCCGAGTTCTTCACAAATCGCACGATTTACAGTTTTTGCGTCAGGACTTTCTTCAACTTTGAGTTTCTCGGCAATTGAACCCCCTAAACTCTTTCTTGTACGCTCTCTTCCATCCTTGAACACCTGTTTTTCTTCAACTAATTTTAAGCGATTACCTGTATTTTTATCAGCATAATAAATATCAACATACACAATAGATACTACGCGCATAAGCTCGCCTGATCCATCTTCCTCAAGAACCGTCTCTCCATCCGCGACCTCTCTTACTAAGTGTTCAATGGTCTTTGCCGACCCCTTGCCCCAACCTTCAAGTGAGACATCGTGTTTTTTAAGTATATCAATTATTTTTTGCTTCTTTGTTTCAAATGCATTTTCCAACTCTTTTGGTTTTTCTTCATTATTCATACAAAAAGTGTATCAAAATTATAATTTGTTATACAGTAATTTAAATATCTTCTTCTGAAACTCCGCAATTACTTTGTTTTCAATCAGAATTGCTGTTTCTGTATTGTAATCAATAAACGCAACTTTATTGCCATAAATAATTTGCGTAATATCGTAGTCAAATAAATCATAATCTGCTGGGATCATCTTTACCGCAAGTTCAAGTTGTGGTTTTTTCTCTTTTGCGCGCACCTCACTCGTGATAACAAAACGCTCTAGCTGTTTTCGGTCTCGCATGCGCTGATAATGTGTTGGCAAATAAGTAAGACCTCGTGCGGCATCTTTTGCAGAACTATACCTGTAATAAATATCTCCTTTTTTAAGTAACGATACCAAATCTTCAAATACAGACATAATTCCCTTTTCCCCTTCTAAAAATTTTACTATTGGCCGTTGCTCACGCGACTGATACACACTTTTTAATTGAGGGACAAGATTGTCTATTTCTTGAGACAAGTTTTCGACAAGGAGCTTCAGTTTTGCGGGAGACTCTGCGTTATACAGCTTCTGTTTCCCTTTAGGTGTTATGGTAACAAGTCCACTTTCCCGCAAAGACGGTAATGCTTTATAGATTAAAGGCCTATGTATACCCGTCAGTTCTGAGAGATTAGAGATCGTTATAGGCCCTGATTTAATAAGAGCAAGATAGATTGCCTGTTCATTAGATGTGAGTCCTAATTTTTCTAAAATATTAACGTTTTTCATGTATATGTAATAAATATGTTACAACTATTTTTACTTATAATATGCTTACAGAGCAACGCTTTTATACAATAAATTATATATTATGCTTACAAAAAAGTAAATACTTCATGACAAACTACAAAACATATTGTATAATGTGTACAGAAGGTGAGCATGGGGCTTGCCGAGAACATTGAAAGGGAGGCAGAGAATGGAGCAGCAACGCACCATCTTTGTTCGGCGATATCAACCAAGGCATAGATTGTACAAAACTCGCCGAGTCAAGGTTGAGGTGAAAAGTAAGAAGCGTTCGCTTCGCTCTTCACTGCAACCATGTGAACAGATTGTCGCCGAGCTTCTTCCCGAGGGTCCATGGATCCAAGGAGAAAAGCATGGCGATACCGAGACGACCGATAATGCCTGGCCCATCTCGGTTCCGGATCCGGAAAGGCTTTCTTTCTTGGAGAGCCTCGCACCTGAGACAACGCTCATTGTTAAGGGCGCCCTTGGGACACGGAGGATCTACCAACCCTTCGTGTATCGCCGACCCGACGGGCGGAAAGTGGCTATAGTCGCCACCGACCGCACCCAAAACGCCGACTACGCGTTTTGGGCGGACACACCGGAATGGATCGAGGTAGCTCAGCGGACGAAACTTGACGTCCTTACTGGTCCCTACCCTGAGTTCATCGCACGTGTGATCCACCGCGGGAATTGGCGAACCCGGATTCTGAAACTGCTCCAGACGGAGCCGGAACGATAGCCGGCTTGGCAACAGAAGTTCTCCGCCAAGGTTCTATACCAAGGCCAGGGAACAAAACTATCCCAGCATATCTTTGCTCGGCTGGATAAACATAAGGGCAAAGTGCTCGGGCGAGATTCTCTCGCCCCCCTTCTAGGGCACTTGAGCTTTCGCTCGAGTGCCCTACGAGGAAACCCGGAGTTCTTTGAAGAAGAAAATAGAACGGCCAGACCAGGCCTCCTGTAGAGTCAATTGGACGACCTTGTTTGGAGGTTAATCAATCGACAAAGGAGAGGTTTTTAATACAAAACTAAGTATTAGAAATTTTCTCCCAGGGAAATGGTGTGGAGTGCACATCCACCGCTTGACCAGCGAAAACAAGTGCAAAAGGTGGGTTTTGATTATATGTGCCAAGCATATATGATCGCAGAAGAGACATGCCGTGGGGTCGGCAATCTCATGTACCACCTTGGGCACGGGTCAAAACAACCGAGCTCAAAAAAATTAATACCCCCAGCGGCAGAGCTGGTTACTCTGTCGCTGCGGTAAGACTAGGGGCGAGCTACAGCTCGCCCCCCTTCTGGAGCACTCAAGCAATTGAGAATTCCAGAGGGGAATGGTCCCCTGAAGTTCTTTGCAAAACCCTGGCCCAGCCATGACAGATTTTAAAAATGAAGTTTGTCATGGCTGAGAGACTAGAGAAAGCAAAATAGTCTTATAGGCCAGGGTCCGGCTAAAGTTAAATAAGCCAAAACTGTCAGGATCGCTTCCCAAAGCTAAAAAGAGGATGTGCTGCCTTAACAGACAAATGTCAGGAGAGGAATCCGTTTGAGTCACAAAGACGAGGATGACCGAACTGACAAGAGGGTAAGAGTCTATAACTAAAGCACACCTTGGTTATAGGCAAAAGACAGTTTACTTAACTTGCGGGAACGAACGGTTTACCGTTCCCGCTATCTTTTGAGAATTTCAGCTTTTGTTGGAATTTTCAAAGAGATAGATGTTCTTTGAAAACATTCCGCGCTTCGCGAAACCCGCGCCTCGGGGATTCAGAGGTTGGAGAAGGAAATGACAAAAAAAATCATTCTCGACGTGGACGAGTATGAGCAGTTGAAGAGCGACGCTGCTCGCGCGCCTGCCAAAAAAAAGAAGACACCTCCATGGTGGACGGTAGCAACACCCGCTAAGGGTCCGTGCAAAAAAATATACGGCAATGGATCTGGATATCGGGACAAATACGGCGATATCTACGATTCCGACGGGCAAGATTAGCGGAGTAACCTACCGTCCCCACTTACCTAACAGGGCGAGCTACAGCTCGCCCCCCTTCTGGAGCACTCAAGCAATTGAGAATTCCAGAGGGGAATGGTCCCCTGAAGTTCTTTGAAAAAAGACACATTCGGCTTTTTCGCAAACAACTTCTCCAAAAACACATCGCACTTCTTGCGCGTACCACTAAAATCATTTCCGTGGAATAGATATATCATGATAAAAATTTCTAATTCACCTAATTCACCTAATTTCTAATAAAAGGTCAAATGCCTAAATTCTAAAAAAACCGTTTTGACATTGGGCATTATTGAATTGGACCTTTTATTAGGTGAATTAGAAATTAGGTGAATTAGGTGAATTTTGGGCATGGTGAACTGAATGATTTTTTGACATAGTCAATTGGAATATTTCTCCATCTCTCCCCAATTTTTTCCCGTTGACACATCAACAACAAACGGCACTTCAGCTTGTTCTTTGCTCAACGTAGGCGCTTCTGTTTTGACAATATTCTCCATGATATCTTTTATCAATGGAATCGCTTTCTTGTCCGTCCCTTTTTTAATTTCGTATACCAATTCGTCGTGAACTTGGAGCAAGAGAAAAACATCTTTGTCCAAGTTTTCTTGTTTGAGTTTCTCGTCAACCTTCACAATTGCAAGTTTAATAATATCCCCTGTCGCCGTTCCTTGTATCGGAGCATTAATAGCCATCCGCTCGGCGGCGCTCTTTATATACGGAATATGGGAGTGAATCCCTTCAATGTAGCGTCTGCGTCCAAACAATGTTTCCGTATACCCTCTTTGTGCTGTTTCTTTTTTAATATGCTCCATATAATCGGCAATGCCTGGAAATTTTTGAAAATATTCACTGTAAAACTCTTGCGCCTCCTGCCGATTACTCTTCAGGGCGCGCTGTAAACTTGTGATACCCATGCCATAGACAATACCGAAGTTTATTACCTTTGCCTTACGCCTCATCTCTTTTGTCACATCTTTTGGAGAAACATCAAACATGTACGTCGCAACAGTATTATGAATATCCTCTCCATGTTTCAAGGCATCAATCAAACTTTTTTCTTCTGCAAGCAGTGCAAGTATTCTAAGTTCAATTTGCGAATAATCAAGCGCGGCAAACATAAACCCGTCTGCAGCAACAAATGCTTTTCGTATCTCATCCCCGTATTCTCCTCTTGCGGGAATATTTTGTATATTAGGATCTTTCGAAGAAATGCGTCCTGTTGTTGTACCAGTCTGTACAAAAGTGCTGTGGAGCCGCCCGTCTTCACCAACCATATGCGGAATGTTATCAATATATGTTGAAAGCAATTTTTGCAATTCCCTAAATTGCAAAATATGCGCAATAATAGGATGTTCTCCCTCTAATTTAAGCAATTCGGACTCACGGGTTGAACGAGCGCCACCTTCCGTTTTTTTTAGCCCTTTTGTACTTAAACCCAAGTGGTCAAACAATACGCGAGCCATCTGCTGAGGAGAATTAATATTAAATCGCTCACCCGCCTCTTTCCAAATTGCTTTCTGAAATGATTCAAGTTTTTTGTGATATTTTTGAGAAAGTTTTTTAAGATGCGCGTTATCAACGACAATTCCCATTTTTTGCGCTTTTTTTAGAAGCGGAATAAGCGGCAATTCAATTTCTTCGTATACCTTCTCAAGCCCTTTTTCTTTTATTTCTTTTAAAATCTTGTCGCGCGCTTCTTGAAATGAAGTAGTATTCGCAAATTGTAAGATATCTTCAGTAGTTGGATTGGTAATACTTGAGTCAACGAGCCATAGAGCTACAGCAATTTTCTCAACTTCTTCCGCCGAGACAGGTTCCTCTTTTGCTTCTTTTTTTTCATCCTGAGTCTGCCGAAGGACTTCATCCCCTCCTACACCCATTATTTTCTTCGCCCGTTCAGTTAATGTCCTGAACTCAAGCTCAACAAACAAAGAAGCAACTTTTTTAATATCAAAAGAGTCGCGCCATTTTTCCTGTGGGATAGAAAAAGAAATAGGCACATCGTATCTAATAGTAGCAAGTGTCTTTGAAAACAACGCTTCTTCTTCACCTTCTTTAAGGAGATTGATAATGCGCGCCTTGACGCCTTTTTTCTCAAGTTTTTCCTCATCTTTTTTAAGCGTTTTGTATATATCTTCTATGTTTCCAAAATTTTGAATAAGAAGCGTCGCAGTCTTCTCACCAATACCCGCAATCCCCATAATGTTATCAGACGGATCTCCCCTTAACCCTTTAAAATCAACGAGTAACTCCGGCGCAAATCCAAAACGATCGCGTACTGCTTTTTCGTCATACAATATAGTGTCATTAATTCCTCTTTTCAGTGTGTAGACCTGTACTTTTTTACCCTCTACAAGTTGAAGCGTATCCATATCACCAGAAGCAATAATGATTTCAATCTCACCACTAGTAAGTTGTTTTTTCATCTTCTTTACAACCGTTCCTAAAATATCATCTGCTTCAAATCCGCTTTTTTCGTATATTGGTATATCAAATGCTCTAAAAATATCCCGTGAACGATTCATTTGGTGAATCAAGTCATCTTTTGTTTTTGGACGCTTTGCTTTGTAGTCTTCATAAACTTCGTGTCTGAATGTTGGTCCCGGCATATCATAACAAGCGGCAATATAGTCTGGTTTAAGTTCAGTGATAATCTTCATAAGCATTGCAGAGAGACCATAAAGGGCACCAGTCGGCTCACCTTTGCTTGATGAAAATTCCGGCAATGCATGATAACCGCGATGAAGAATCGCATGCGCGTCTAGTAGTACCAATCGTTTCTTTTGTGGTTTTTTGCTTTTTGATGACATATTTTATATCAGGCTCTAGGCGTTAAGCATTAGGCTCTAGGTTTAAAATAGTAATTATTTATTCCTAAAGCCTAGCGCCTAAGGCCTAAGGCCTAAGGCCTGATTTTTATTTTTCTCTCCTCCTCATCTACAAATTCAAAATAAATCCTAATCACATCTTTCGGAAGTAAATCCTCGACTTTCTCCGCCCATTCTATGGCGATAAAATTTTTGGGATCAGAAACTATGTTTTCAAAGCCAAGTCGGCGTAATTCATCAGCGTTTTCCAAGCGATACGCGTCAATGTGAATAAAATGTGTGAATGTACCTGCGTCAATTTTATAAACTCGCTCAATAACAAATGTAGGGCTTATAACTGTTTTTGAAACACCCAGTTCACTGGCAATTTTCTGCGCGAAAGTAGTCTTTCCACTTCCAAGCTCTCCGTATAGTGCAACCACAACAGCTTGTTTTTCATCTTCAGCTCTGCGTTTCAACATGTCGTGTACAAGACCCTTCGCAATAGTATGTGTCCCTTCAACAGTATGTGCTGTATGCTCCATTTTTCAATTGTAACACAGAAGAAAGGCGCGATACCTGGGTAGGTTCGCGCCTTTGCAAAAAACAAAGTGATCACGATAAGGAACTTTTTCATGACAAGGCCCTCCTTAGGCCAAAAATCATCAAAAATCAAATACTGCAAAACCATTAACTGTGCAAAACACAACATTGTTTCGGAACCTCAAAAAAGCTAGCATTGAACTAGGCTTTAGATATTAGGCTCTAGACGTTAGGGTTTATTTTCCCTAGCACCTAATGCCTTTTCGTAAGACGCCTAGCGCCTAAAACCTATGATTAAATTCGACGAAGACAAACAAAAAAAACAAGTTGAGGAATTACACCTCGCAGAGGAGGAAAGCGTGGTGAAAATACTTTCAAAAAGATACGACTTGCCATACCTTGAGTTAAGCAGTATTCCAATAAATACCGATGCTCTTCGCTTAATCCCCGAAGATATGGCGAGGAAAGCGGGAGTTGCCGGCTTTAGATTGATTGGGAAAAAAATAGATGTCGCGCTTACCCACCCCAAAAAAGAAGAGACAATAATGGTGCTCAAAGAACTTACGCAACGTGGGTACAAACCGATGCCATATATGGTTTCCCAAAGAAGCGTGCGCCGTGCATGGGAGCGATATGCGGAAATTTCGTTTGCAAAAGAGACCGAGGCTGGAGTACTTGAGATTGCGCATGATCAGCTTGCTAGTTTCATAGAAGAACTTAAGTCCTTTGCTGATCTACAAAATCTGATTAAAGAGTCACTTTTAACTAAAAAGAAGTATCATGTCTCGCAATTGCTTGAAATATTACTTGCCGGAGGGATTACAACAGGAGCATCTGATATTCACATTGAGCCAGAAGAGGAATCCGTAAAATTACGCCTACGACTTGACGGTGTATTGCAAGATTTGCTTTTTGTAGAGCATAAAATTTACATTCTGATGCTTTCTCGCATCAAATTACTCTCTGGATTAAAACTTAATGTAAAAAATGACGCACAAGACGGGAGGTTTAGTATAAAAATCGGAGATGCTGACATCGAAATCAGAACATCAATCATTCCGGGCGCGTATGGCGAATCAATAGTAATGCGTATTTTAAATCCAAGTACGCTTGCTGTTACATTTAAAGATCTCGGCATGCACCCAAATCTTATTAAGATAATTGAACGGGAAATTAAAAAACCAAACGGTATGATTTTAAATACCGGACCAACTGGATCAGGAAAAACAACAGCACTCTACGCATTTTTGAAAGAAATTCAAACGTCAAAAATTAAAATTATCACCATTGAAGATCCTATTGAATATCACCTCCCGGGCATCACGCAAACACAAGTAGATAAAAAAAGTGAATATAATTTTGCCCAAGGTGTACGCGCAGTTGTTCGCCAAGACCCAGACGTAATTATGGTCGGCGAAATCCGGGATTCTGATACTGCGAAAACAGCAATTCACGCCGCTCTAACAGGTCACCTTGTGCTTTCTACTCTCCACACAAACAACGCGGCGGGAGCAATACCGCGATTAATTGATCTTAGTGTTAATAGCAAAGTTATCAGTTCGGCGGTTAATGTGGCGATGGCGCAACGTCTTGTTAGAAGATTATGTAAAGTATGCAAGAAAAAACATGAACCAACGCCAGAGGAGAAAAAAATTATAGATAACATAACAAAACACATTCCTGCAAACTACAAAACAAACACTGACGGAACTTACACATTATGGGAAGCAGGATCATGTGTAGAATGCAACAACACCGGCTACAAAGGAAGGATTGGAATTTTTGAAGCAGTGCTTATGGATGGAAATATTGAAGTAGTGATCAAGGAAAATCCAAGTGAGCGGGAAATTAAAAAAGCGGCAGAGCCGCAGGGAATTCCAACGATGCGCCAAGATGGAATGCTCAAAGCATTTGGAGGTATCACATCGCTTGAAGAGTTAGCACGCGTCGTCGGCCTTGAATAAATTAGGCTTTAGGCGCTAGGCATTAGGTTTTAGGAAAAATTATTTTTATTTTCTTCATCCCTAACGCCTAGGGCCTAATACCTAGAGCCTTATTAAATATAAGGCCGTCAATTCTCTAAGCAATCCTTTAAAGTTGTAAACAAAAAAGGCAGGAATACCACCAAGGAACGTTTCAGAACATTCCGCGTAAGCAGGTGCCCAAAACGTACTTGCAATAGACCCTAAAGCCCGATGGGACCCGATTGCCTAGAGAATTAACAGTCCAATATAATACGTATACGATATTGCAGGAAAATATCTCTCTATATTCCTACAAAAGCATCCTATCATAAATGATAAATAATGTCAAGTAGTCCTAACGAAAACAAAAATAATACCAATTCAGAACGTCATTTCCTTGACTACACTCTCCGTCCGGAAAAATGGGATGAATATATAGGACAGAGAAATGTCAAAGAAAATCTGCGCATCCTGCTTAAGGCAGCAGAAGAACGTAGTCAATCTCCTGAACATATATTGTTCTACGGCCCTCCAGGGCTTGGTAAAACGACCATTGCGCATTTGATCGCGCATGAGACAAGCTCCCAAATAAAAGTAACCTCTGGTCCAGCAATTGAGAAAATAGGTGATCTTGCCTCGCTTTTAACTAATCTCTCCGCTGGAGATATTCTTTTTATTGATGAGATACACCGATTGAGCAAGGTGATAGAAGAAGTTCTTTATCCGGCGATGGAAACTGGTTCGCTTGATATTATCATCGGCAAAGGGCCTTCAGCGCGCACCATACAGCTAGAATTATCCCCATTTACACTAATTGCCGCAACAACACGCATTGCGCTCCTTTCATCACCACTTCGCGCACGTTTTTCAGGTGGTGTATTCAGATTAGAATTTTACAACGAAGAAGAAATCGGACAAATACTAAAACGCTCCGCCTCGCTTTTAAAAATTGAAATAGATATTGATGCAGAAAAAGAAATAGCGCAACGAAGTCGCGCTACACCGAGAACCGCGAATTATTTACTGAAACGTTGTCGTGATTTCGCGCAAGTTAATAAAGAGACAAAACTTTCAAAAGAAACGGCAAAAAAGGCGCTCGCTCTCCTTGAGATTGATGAATTAGGACTTACAGCCACAGACAGAAAGACACTTGAAATAATTATTGAAAAATTTGGTGGCGGTCCCGTCGGTTTGAGCACGCTTTCCGCGGCAACTTCCGAGGAGACAGCAACAATTGAAGAAGTGCATGAACCATATTTACTCCAAATCGGCATGTTGGAGCGCACGCCACGCGGACGAATCGCGACAAAAGCGGCATATAAGCATTTAGGTTTGGAACTACCGCAAAATACACAAGAGAAGTTGTTGTAATAAATTATTACAAAAGCACTTCGTCTTATATTAACTCCTCGGCTCGGCAATCTGAAAAACTCCCCTTCGTTTCGTCTTTCAGACTGCGCTCGCTCTACGTCGCTTATAGAAAAACGACGACCGCAGTCATCGTTTTTAGTATTTCATCTTTAGGAAAAATATATCGCCACGATTAAAGAAAAACACACACAAACACCCACCGCGCACGACGCGAAGATGCGATGTTTGGCACAAATCATCAACTTTCCACCAAACGAGGAACATCCACATTTTTCCATTTGATGACCTGGATTACAACAAGCTTTATAACTGCCATCTAAACCCCGCTCACAACCACAATTATATATGATTCTGCCTGTGTTACCTTTTCTGTCGACCATCTTGCATTTCCTTTTTGTACAATTATCTAGATATAAAGATATGGTAAATACAAAACGGAGTCAAGAAGAGGTGCGCGAGTTTGTAAAAGTAGCAATTTTGGTGTTAAATATATATATTCTTAATTCATAATTCCTAATTCTTATTTATGTCTGGACACAATAAATGGTCAAAAATTAAGCACAAAAAAGCAGCCGACGACGCGAAAAAGAGTAAGGTTTTCTCAAAATTCGCGCGACTCTTAACGCTTGAATCAAAAAAAGCAGGCGGCAACGCCAGCGCGCCGAGTTTGCGCTCGGTTATTAATCAGGCAAAAGCGGTAAATATGCCCTCAACTAATATTGAGCGCGCAATCAAAAAAGGAACCGAGAAAGAAGCAGGAGCACTTGAAGAGGTTGTGTACGAAGCATATGGCCCCGGAGGAAGTGCTCTTATTATAACGGGACTCACAGATAATAAAAATCGGTCTGCGGCAGAAACAAAACACACTCTTTCAAAGTACAGCGCGTCTCTTTCTGCGCCAGGTTCTGCGGCATGGGCATTTGAAAAAAAAGAAAGCGAATGGATACCAAAAACAACGATTCCCCTACCACAAGAGGACATGGATAAGTTAGACAAACTTATTAGAGAACTGGAAGACAATGATGATGTACAAAATGTTTACACAAACACGAATTAGTTATTGGGCTTTAGGCGCTAGGCTTTAGGAATTTTCGTTTTTCCTAGTGCCTAGTGCCTAACGCCTAGAGCCTAAACTATGAAAATTTTAGCTATTGATCCTGGATATGAGCGCGTTGGAATTGCAATTATTCAAAAGGATACCAACACAGAAAATCTTTTATATTCTGATTGTTTTACCACATCGCCAAAAGATGAATTTCCTAATCGCCTTCTTGCTATTGGAGATGAAATTGAAAAAGTTATAAAAAAATACAAACCGGAGGCGCTTGCCATTGAAACACTTTTTTTCAACACAAACCAAAAAACAGCGATGCGCGTTTCAGAAGCGCGTGGAGCAATTATATATAAGGCAAAAGCGATGGGTGTTGAAGTTTATGAATATACACCGCTTCAGATAAAGATAGCTGTTGTCGGATACGGCAGGGCAACAAAAGAACAAGTAAACACAATGGTAACAAAACTCATATCCATGGACATCACAACAAACAGAAAGGACGATGAATTTGACGCCATCGCCATCGGCTTGACACATTGCGCTCACAAAAAACTTTAGGAAAAATAATCCCAAACGCACAAAATAACTACCCTGTGGAAAAGTAGATCAGGAAAGTATGGACAAAAAAAATAAATTTGATACAACTAGTGTCAGTGTAGAAAACGCTGACCGCAAGACAGTCGCAGAAAATTAATTCTGCGTGTTCTGTGCTGACACTGAAACCAACAGATTTCAGTGTCAGCAAAGGTCAATTAATTTTTATCAGCCGTTATATTACTACAATGAACGATGAACTTGATGTCATAGATGATGCGTTAGAGACAAAAGAAGGAGAAGATAACGAGGATGAAGACGACATGCCGGAAATAGAAAACATGGACGACAAAGACGACGCATAACAAAACACTCCGCTTGAGCGGGGTGTTTTGTTATGCAAAATCGTATGATGTATTCTAGAGCCTGTTCACGATCTCGCCGCAAGAGAAAAAAATGCTGCTCGCCGGCCAAAATCTCGAAATTCAGGCTGCAAATTATTCAAGACTCGTCGACATATCTCGGATATGCCTCCTCGTCTTTCATAATTTTCGCTCTGAATTTCGAGATTTATAGCTCGGCGCGAGATAGTGAACAGGCTCTTAAAAGTATCTTCATTTTAATTTAACTTTCAAAAACGTTCGTTTTCCTATTTTTAAATTAACTGATTCAACTATTTTAAAATTAATGTCATTTATTTTTTCATTGCGCTCGACGTCTCGTATTGCACCTTGTTCAACAAGACGTTTAAACGCTAAATGTGATTCAACTATCTGTTCGTCAATTAATATATCTTTTAACAATGTTTCTTTTTGCGCAACAATTTCTTGCGCATCATCAGGAAACTCCTTTTTACTAAATATCTTATCGAAATTAATTCGCGCTGCTTCCGCTTTTGTTTTACCAAAAAACATCTTGACTATTTCCTGCGCAAGTTTTATTTTTGCACCTTTTGGATCTCCAGAGACAATGGCTTGTATTTCAGGAAGCGAAATTCGCGTTAGATGTGTAAATAAGATCTCTACCATTTCATCTGGTTGAGCCATAATTGCACCAAACATTTTTATATTATTTGTATCTAAAAATACTCCGTGCCCTTTACTTTTTGACATCATTTCACCTGTCTTTGGGTTTTCCATAAGTGTCGCCACAACAACAAACTTATTTTTATTTTTTATTTTTTTAAGAAGTGTTCTCCCTGCGAGAGCATTAAATGTCTGGTCAACACCACAAAGTTCGACATCAATGTCCATGGCAACACTATCATACCCCTGCATAAGTGGGTACAAAAATTCGTGTAGATATATTGGATCACTCGCTTTAATTCTTTTATCAAACATATCCCTCTTGAGCATTTGCTGCACAGTAAAATTTGAAGCTAGCGATACTACATCTCCCAACGTTAGTTTGGAAAGCCAGTCATGATTGTTGCGAATTTCAGGTGGATTTATTTTATCCTTAAAATTCATAAGTGGTGATATTTGCTCCTTCCATTTTCCAATATTTTTCAAAACTTCATCTCTACTAAGAACACTTCGGGTTTCATTTTTATCGGTCGGGTCCCCTATTCTAGCGGTAAAATCACCAAATAACACAATCACTTCGTGTCCAAGTTTTCGAAAATCTTCAAGTAATATAAAATTTTTTGCATGACTTAAATGAAGAGTCGGTGCTGTTGCGTCAAATCCAATATAAAACCTAAGTTTCTCACCACTTAAAAGTTTTTCTTTAAAAGCTTCCTTCGTTGGATATATCTCTACAATGGTGCCTCGGTTTAATATCTTGTCAATCACTTTTTCATCAGTATTCACACTAGATATTTTTGAGAAATTAAACATACGTAAACTGTACCATACTTGCAAGAATTGCCGAAGATAATATATTTTTTTGTCATATAAACTTGCGAACTTTTGAGTTCTGTTTTATGATACGATACATATTATGCGCCGAAAAAAAAGAAACAGAGTAAAGAATTTTTTGTTCTTTTCCGTAGGGGCGGGGTTTTTCGGTATAGGTGCCATTCTTTTATGGGCAGCAATCTTACCCATGCCAGACTTAAATACCTTTGACGCACGTGTTGTTAAACAATCAACTAAAATATACGACCGAACAGGCGAAGTGCTTTTGTATGACTTCCATGAAAATATACAAAGAACCGTTGTTCCGTTTGAAAATATTTCGCATCACTTAAAAAACGCCACGGTTGCCATTGAAGACGCGGAATTTTACGAACATCTAGGTATTCGTCCCCTTGCAACACTTCGAGCAGTATTTTTACAACCCCTACGAGGAAAAGGTGTTCAAGGAGGTTCAACAATCACACAACAGGTTGTAAAAAATTCTCTGCTCACTCCAGAGAGAAAAATATCACGAAAATTAAAAGAGTGGGTACTTTCTCTTAAACTTGAACATGCTACAAGCAAACAAAATATTCTTGCGCTTTATTTAAACGAGGTACCATACGGAGGAAATATATACGGAGCAGAAGAAGCAAGCAGAGCATTTTTTAGTAAAAGCGCGCGCGACCTTACGCTTTCTGAATCTGCGTATCTTGCTTCACTCCCTCAAGCCCCAACTTATTATTCTCCATATGGAAGTAATAGAGACAAACTTGATGAGCGTAAAAATCTGGTACTCTCCCGCATGTATGACATTAATTTTATAACGGAGAAAGAATACAACGCCGCGCTTAATGAATCAATTGAATTTCAACCACGCAGTGTATTCGGTATTCGTGCGCCTCATTTTGTTTTCTTTATTCAAGAATATTTAGAACAAACATACGGAAAAGATATTCTTGAGCGGGAAGGCCTGCGTGTCATCACAACACTTGATACAAACTTACAAGAAAAAGCAGAGAAAGTTGTCGCGCAATTTGCAGAAAGTAATACGGAAAATTTTAACGCGAACAACGCCGGACTTATTGCGATTGATCCGAAAACCGGACACATTTTGGTTATGGTCGGCTCACGTGATTATTTTGCGGAAAGTTTTCCTGAAGGATGCTCTTCGGGGATAGATTGTACTTTTGACCCACAGCTCAACGTTACGACAGTAAAACCCGGCCGACAACCTGGATCCGCTTTTAAACCATTCGTTTATGCCACTGCGCTCCAAAAAGGATTCACACCTGACACTGTGGTCTTTGATCTTGAAACACAATTTCATTCCGGCTGTGATCCTGAGGGAAAACCAGTTGATCCAACTGTTCTAGAGGAAGAATGCTATACACCATCAAATTATGATGATATCTTTCGCGGACCTGTTACATTCAGAGATGCACTGGCGCAATCAATAAACGTTCCTGCTATAAAAGTGCTTTACCTCGCTGGACTGCGAGATTCCCTTGAAACAGCGCAAAAAATGGGAATCACATCCCTTACAGATATAAACCGCTACGGGCTCACACTTGTGCTTGGAGGCGGAGAAGTGTCATTAATTGATATAACAAGCGCATATTCTGTCTTTGCAAATGAGGGAGCAAAAAATACCCATACTGGGATACTAAAAGTAGAAGACAGTGTCGGAAATATTTTAGAGGAATATACTCCACAACCAGAGAGAGTTATTCCAAAAAATATCGCTCTTCAAATTTCAGATATTCTCTCCGACAACGAAGCGCGTGCGCCTGCATTTGGAGAATATTCCTATTTACGTATTCCTGGCTATGATGTTGCCGCAAAAACTGGTACCACAAATGATTACCGTGACGCATGGATTATAGGATATACTCCTACGATATCTGTTGGCGCATGGGCAGGAAACAACGATAATAGTCCGATGGAGAAAAAAGTTGCTGGTTTTATTATCGCTCCATTGTGGAGTGCGTTTATGAAAGAAGCGCTTTCTGTTGTACCCGAAGAATCTTTCAAAAAACCAGACTATAATCCTAAAGAAGTAGAGAAACCAATCTTGCGAGGCGTGTGGCGTGGCGGAGAATCATATTTTATTGACACCATATCAGGGAAATTAGCAACGGAATACACACCAGAAGAAACAAAAGAAGAACGTGTTATTGCAAATGTACATTCTATTCTCTATTGGGTTAATAAAAAAGATCCACTCGGCGAAAATCCCGAAAAACCTGAAACAGATTCTCAGTTTAATTTATGGGAAACATCAGTCAGCAAGTGGGTTGAGGATCAATATATTGGAGAACAAGAGAAAGAGATACCACAAGAATATGACAATATCCACAAACCGGAATTTACGCCGCGTATATCAATCAACGGGATTAACAGTACGCTTGCTTATAATCCATCGCAAAAAATTACATTTACAGTACTTGGTTCTGGAAACTTCCCACTTACAAAAGCAGATATGTTTATAAATAATGTGTATGCCGGCTCATCAAGAGTATTTCCGTTTGTATTTTCATTTGTGCCAAATGACATTGCAAATATAGGAAGGAGTAATAAAATTAAAGTGATCGTTTACGACTCTGTTATGAATAAAAGCGAGAGTACGTTTATTCTTAATTTGAGTTTGTAACAGTTACCGAATATCAACGACACTCCTTTTTTCTAACGCATCATTTAACCGCTCTAGAATGAGCGGTTTTTTCATAAAAATTTCATTTTTTATAGCAGGAGAAATAGAGAGATAAACAATCTGTCCATTAACACGAATGTCAGATCTCTTTATTGACACACTGATTTCTTCTTCAAGAATAGGTATGAGTGTTTTTTTTAAAAAATCATCAGGCGGAGTTAGTTTTTCAAACTTTTTTAAAAACGTTTTAATATTAAAATCCATGTAAATTAGGCTTTAAGCGCTAGGCATTAGGCTTTAGGAAAAATTATCTTTTATCTTCTTCGTTCCTAACGCCTAGAGCCTAAAGCCTAGCGCCTTATTTATTAAGTGGCATCACAAGGTACATAAATGATTTATCTCCCACACCCCTCATGACAAGTGGTCGTGCTTCTCCACTGAATTGCAATATGACACTATCTTTTGTAATAGACGAAAAACAATCAACTAAATAGCGATAATTAAAACTAAGTTTCAATTCACTACCAGAAAGCGCCGCATCAAGGTGTGTTGTGTTTTCTCCAATATCGGCATTACGTGAACTAATAGAAAAGATATTTTCTTTTGGATTAACATGAAAATCTATTTGATTTAATTTATCAGAGAAAATATTTGAAATTTTAAGTGCGTCAAATATGTCCTGTTTTAAAAGTGTTGCTTCAGTTGTAAATTCCTTGGGGATAATCTGTTTATAATCAGGAAAAATACCATCAATGAGTCTGGATGTAATATATATATTATCTGACAAGAAAGAAATCTGATTTTTATCAAAATGAATATCTACATTACCAGAGATAGTATCTAAAATTCTAATGATCTCCAAAGCGTTTTTTAATGGAACAATAATAGATGGAAATTGTTGATTGTCTCCTATTTGTATTTTCTTTTCAGCAAGTCTAAACGAATCAGTTGCGGCAAGTATAATGTTTCCAGAATCGGTATAAATATATATACTTGATATTTCAGGTTTAATATCAGACAGAGACGCGCTATACGAAACAGATTTTAGGCCTGCTACAAACTTTTGAGCATCAATACTAAACGGATTGTTGTTTTTTATATGTGGGAGTGTTGGAAAATCCTGATATGGAAAGGATTTTATTAAAGTTTTTATGTTTTTTGTTGAAACAAACAAATTATCATTTTTTAATTCAAAATGAACCGTTTTATTATGTATACCCGATAACAAATTATTTAAAATATTCCCTGGCACCGCTGTTATTCCTTCTTGCTCAATCTTTGCAGGAATTTTAATTTCAATACCAAGATCCAGATTTGTAGCACGTATTCGCAAAAGTTTATCTTTTACGATGAACAGTAATGAACTTAAGATTGGGAGTGTAAGATTTTTTCCAGTTGCTTTTTCGGCAATTCCTACTGCATCTTTAATTTTATCTTTTACGCATTCTACTTTCATGTAGATTAGGCCTTAGGCGCTAGGCATTAGGCTTTAGGAAAAATTATCTTTTATCTTCTTCGTTCCTAACGCCTAGCGCCTAATATCTAGCGCCTTATTTTTTATTAACAGTATTAATTATTTCTTTATTAATATATATGATTATTATAATGACTCTGTTGATAAGTGTATAAAACATTTTTTTCTTTATATATAACAATATTTTTACTAACTTATTTTTGACTTTTTGTGGAAAATAAAAAATGAAATGTGTATAAATTAAATTTTTAAAATTAATAACAAAAGATATTATATTGTATTCACACTTTATTCACATGATTTTAGTATCTATTTCATTAGTTTTATACAGTATATTAACAGGGTTTTGCACAAATATTCTAGGCTTTAGGCGCTAGGCATTAGGCTTTAGGAAAAATTATTTTCTTCATTCCTAACGCCTAGAGCCTAATATCTAGAGCCTAAAACTAAAACATCGACCGTATCTGCTCTACTTCATTAAGTAAAATATTATCATCTTTTATATTACCTTTTATTTTTTCGCACGAATGTATAACTGTTGTGTGATCTCTTCCACCAAGTTTTTGTCCAATTGTTGGATACGATATACCAAAATCCTCACGAAGTATATACATAATTATTTGTCGTGGTTTTACAATTTCTTTCCTTCTTGTTTTTTGATAAATACAATCTTTTTCTATGTTATAGAAACCGGAAACAATATTAACAACATCTTCAACTGATACGATCTTTTTTGGTTTCTCATTGTGTTTTATGAGTAATTTTACCTCATGAACATTTAAATCTCTGTTTTTAAGTTGTGATTGATACACAATCATATTCAACACACCTTCAAGTTCTCTAATACTACTTTGTGTTGCTGAAGATATATATTCAATGACTTCATTTGTAAAAGTAAAATTAATTTGATTTGCTTTTGATTGCAAGATAACTACTTTTGACTCAAAATCGGGTTCAAAAATATCAACAATCATCCCTTGTCCAAGCCGTGACTTCAATCTATCTTCTAACTCTGGTATATAGTTATAGTGTTTATCAGAGGAGAATATCATCTGCTTGTTGTCGTTGTATAATGTGTTAAATAAATGGAAAAACTCTTCTTGTGTTCCTGCTTTTGATGATAAAAATTGAATATCATCCATGATTAATACATCATATTTTCTATATTTTCCTTTAAAAACACTTATTTTGTTGGTTTGTACAGAATTTATATAATCAAGGTAAAATTTTTCCGCTGTTACATAATAAATTTTTTTATCGTTATCTGCTTGTTTTATTCCATTTCCTATCGCCTGCAGTAAGTGAGTTTTTCCAAGACCAGTTTTTCCGTAAATAAAAAGCGGATTATACGCACTTCCCGGCTTTCGTACAATTGTTTGTGACGCCGCGTGCGCAACTTCATTAAAGGGTCCAACTATAAATGACCCAAAACCATACCGTGGGTTTAAATTATCCTCTTTGTTGATGTATAGATCTTTTAAGGGTAATTCAGATGAATAGACACTTTCTTGTTCTTGTGGTTGTTCTGCCACTTCCTGTTCAATATTTTTAGCGATGACATATTCTACATTACGTACATCATCACCAATACTGCGCAGAGATTTTAAAATAGGTTTATGATATTTATTTGAAAGCCATTCTTTAACAAAGCCGTTTGGAACTCCTAGAACAACAATACCATCCTCTTGCTTAACAACGTGGGTATTTTTAAACCATGTGCTGAAGTTGGCTTTTGAGATATTAAGCTCTATCTCGCCGAGTACGTTGTTCCAAAGTTGTTTGTTATCCATAAGTACTTAATTTAGAAACAATTACTGTCCATTTCATTATATACGAGATGCAATCCATGGAAACTTGTTAAACAGATAGTATTATGTTGATAACGTGTGGAAAGTGGTGATAAGTATTGTTTTGACATTAAAATAAGGCTCTAGGTGTTAGGCTCTAGGCGTTAGGAACGAAGAAGATAAAAGATAATTTTTCCTAAAGCCTAATGCCTAGCGCCTAAGGCCTAAGTATGGTATGCTTCTTGTCATGTCAAAAACATATAACCCAAAAGTAAAAAAGAGAAAACGAACACACGGATTTTTGGTTCGTGCAAAGTCTGCGGGTGGTAAAAATATATTAAAAAGAAGAAGAAGGAAGGGAAGGGCAAAACTAGCCGTTTAGCAACTAGCAACCAGTAATCAGTAACTCGTAACTAGTAATTATTTTACCAATTACTGATTACACATTACTGATTACTTATTTCGTGCTTCCTAAAAAACAAAAAATCCAACGAAGTTTATTTCCAAAAACCTTTTCTGGGAGTAAAACATTCCCCTCTCCTTTTTTTACCCTCCGGGTTTTTTTTGATAAAAAAAACAGCACGACATCGTCGCGCTTTTCTTTTGTGGTCTCTGCAAAAGTTGCCAAAAGTGCGGTAGCTCGAAATATATTGAAACGCCGCGGGTATACAGTTATGAAGAAAAATATATCAAGTATAAAGCCTGGATATATATGCGCTTTTTTCTTTAAGAAGGAATCTATTAAAGTGCCATTTAAAGAATTAGAAAAAGAAATTATTACTACATTAAAGCGCGCAAATGTCTTCAACAATTAAAAAAACAGCACTTTTCTTGATAAATGTGTATCAAAAAATATTTTCTCCTGATACTAGCATGTTCGCACGTCAGCGTAGGAATATATGCGTTTTCTATCCCACATGCTCTGAATATATGAAAATTTCCATAAAGAAATACGGTTTTTTCCGCGGCGCCATGAAATCAACACAACGAATCCTCTGCTGTCATCCATGGCAGAAAAACCACATAGATTTGCCTTAATTTATCTCGATTAACCTCAGAAAAACACTTCAATCCCATTTCTAAATGGGATTGAAGTGTTTTTTATATGGGATGAGTTAAGAATTCTTGATTGTATAAATATTATGAGAGAAATAGGGATTATATAAGTAGTTTAGGTAACCAAATTTCATTACCTTCATGCATCTGATCATACGGCAAGGAATCTAATTGAAACCATTTAATTTCTTTGATGCTAAATTCTTTCGGAGTAGGTTCTCCTTCCCATTTTTCAATTATAAAAACATCAAATATGTCATGTGTTCCAACATGACGCACTTCTTTTAGTTTAATATTCACTCCTATTTCTTCATTTACTTCACGGATTGCGGCATCAACTGCTGTTTCGTTCTCTTCAATATATCCGCTTACTCCACTCCACACTATTCTATTACCATAATCAGTGTGAAGCAGTAGGACAGAGTCATCTTTTTTAAGGAAACACAGAACAGCTTTTCTCATGGCTTTAGTATAACAAAAGTTCGAGTTTTGTTTGCTGTGTACTAATAAGCGTTTTGTAGAAGTTATTGTAGGTTGTTCCATTATTCTTGACAAACCGCCGCAATAGAGTTATTATAGTAACCAGTTTGTTCAACACATATAAGGACCATATGTCATGGTTAAAAAAACCAAAGAACCGCTTTGTGTCGCGCTTGGTAAAGCGCTCCAAAAAGCGCGCAAGCAAGAGGGCAAGAACTCTCTTGAATTAGCGGCTGATGTTGGGTTAAGCGCGTCATTATGGAGGCTGATTGAGGTAGGAGCTTGCACACTCACCTCTTGCCATGCTTTGTCTGTAGTGAAAGCTCTTCCGTGTTCACGGATAGAGTTTACACCGCTTGCAGTATTGTTGACAGCGATTGAACACGTAAAGAAATGTGAAAACAAAAAAGAAGTGTGCTCAGATCTTGTTGCAGTTGAGCCGAGCTTAAAACATGTTCTCCTACAAGTCGGCAGTGTTAGCGAAAACGAGGGAGTAAATCTTGTTTTGGATTATATCAGACGGCCAAGCAGTATGGATCGTTTTATTTCTATTTCCACAGAAGAGTGGGCGGAGCGCTTGATAAAAGGGATATTCCCCCTTCAGCCGTCTGATGAAAGCCGTGAACAACTTAAACCTGTTGTCAAAGAGCTTCTTGAACCGCTAATGAGAAATATGTCGGAACAGGCGTTTGACAACGAAAAGCGTCAAAGATAATCTTGTTCTGCAATCTACACAAGGCCGTTGGGTAGCACCCAATGGCCTTTTTTTGATCAAAATCAAAAAAACTCTGTTTTGAACGCGAGTTTGATTTTGGCGCCTAAATCTCGTACAATACGAGAATGATTGGAGACATATTCAATACTCTTCTTTATGAACCCTTGCTTAATGGGTTAATTTTTTTGACCTCTGTGGTTCCCTACGGGGATGTTGGGCTTGCAGTTATTGTTCTAACGCTGCTTGTAAAAATTATCCTCTTTCCTTTTTCCCACAAATCAGTCAAAACCCAGCGGCGAATGAAGGAAATTGAGCCGGAAATTAAAAAATTAAAGGAAAAGTATAATAAAGACAAACAAGAACAAGCGCGCAAAGTGATGGAACTGTACCAACAGCACAGCTTGAATCCGTTTTCCGGTTGTTTGTTTTTTCTCGTACAGTTTCCCGTGATTATTGCACTCTATTGGGTATTTTGGCGTGGGCTCTCAAATGGAATTGATCCCAGTGCTCTTTATTCTTTTATTACAGTTCCTGAATCTGTTAACTTCAACTTTCTTGGTTTTATTGATATGACAGGGAAAAGTTATGTGCTTGCCGCGATTGCCGGAATCTCACAATATTTTCAACTTCAACTTTCTCTACCAGCTACTCCCCCGAAGAAGGAACAGGCTACGTCATCATTTAAAGATGAATTTGCGCGGAATTTTTCTTTTCAAATGAGGTACATGTTTCCAATTTTTGTATTCATCATTTCCTACACAATTTCCTCTGCGGTTGCGCTTTACTGGGCAGTATCAAATATCTTTATGTTGGGACATGAGTTGTGGGTACGGCATAAAGCGAAACAAATTACAGGAAATCAGGAGAAGGAAGGAAATGTTTGATTTTGTTGGGCAATTATTATAAAGTGCTGCTAGGCACTAGGCCTTAGGCATTAGGAAATAAGAAATGAATCTGACGTTTGACGCCTAGCGCCTAAAGCCTAACGCCTAGAGCCTAAACTATGGAAACTGCTTTTATACAAAAAACAATAGAAGACATTCTTGACAAACTCTCGGTGAATGCTGAATTTACAGGTATCAAAGAATTGAACAACGGCACTATCATCAAGTTTGCAATTAAAACGGAAGAACCATATATCCTTATTGGAAATGACGGCCGTGTTTTAATGGCACTTAACTATTTAGTTAAGAGAATATTTGAATGTCAGGCGAAAAAACAGAACTTCCAGCCACTTAATTTTATTGTTGATGTCAACGATCACCAAGAACAACTGATTGAAGATATTAAAAACAAAGCGCGCATGATGGCAGAGCGCGCGCGATTTTTTAAAAACAATGTTGAGCTTCCAGCAATGAACCCCTACGAACGAATGATTGTACACTCATTTTTTACTGACGCAGAGGACATAGAAACCGAATCAACCGGCATGGGCCTCCAAAGGCGGGTGGTGATTAAGTATGTTGGAACCGTAGAATAGGCTTTAGGTACTAGGCTCTAGGCGTTAGGCAAAAACAATTCAATTAAATAATAAAAAGCGGCAACCGAAGTTGCCGCTTGTTTGGTAGATTGTTAGCCGAACAATCTACCAAAAACCATAGGGAAGCTTTTTGTCGGCGCTTCCCATAAGCCGTGAGAATTTGGTCGGGAATCTCAATCCCGGACACCCGTTTCTGTTGCCAAGCCGGTGTCAGCTACTCCGATTACTTCTTCCAACCCCCAAAAGCATCTGCACATATTCCCCGGAGCTTAAGGTTTTCTGTGTGGACTCTTATGTTGGAACGCATTATCGCAAGTTCCTTCTCTGTGAAGTCCATCACGTTAATCCCGTGTTTATCACATATGAGGGCGATAATCTCGTCTGGGGAACTTGCGGCAATTTTCTTCAGATCAAGGTGTTTCATGAGTGCCCTCCTTAGGCATGGCTGAATGCGCAGGATTGCGCAAATCTGAAAAGAACAAATCTCAATGAAAACTCGAATAAATACTCAAGTTCTCAATAGAGGGGGCAAACAGTTTTGCCCCGAATATTTTATGTTCCGGCTGGTCGACGAGTCGAGAACTTTTTAGCGTAAGTTGTCGAAGTCTACCCAGCCGGTTTTCAGGAGCCACCTTATGACGAGGATGACATAGACACCCCCGAGCACTTAAAGTGCTCAAATTATGCCTTGCGTATTTTACCGCAACACGTGCGTAGCTAACACACTCGAGGTAGGACGCGTTAACGCGCTAACCGTCCTACCCGACATACAAAAGAACAAATCTCAATGAAAACTCGAATAAATACTCAAGTCCTCAATAGAGGGGGCAAACAGTTTTGCCCCGAACATTTTATGTTCCCGGCTGGTCGACGAGTCGAAAACCGTAAGTTGTCGAAGTCTACCCAGCCGGTTTTCAGGAGCCACCTTATGACGAGGATGACATAGACACCCCCGAGCACTTAAAGTGCTCAAATTATGCCTTGCGTATTTTACCGCAACACGTGCGTAGCTAACACACTCGAGGTAGGACGCGTTAACGCGCTAACCGTCCTACCCGACATACAAAAGAACAAATCTCGATGAAAACTCGAATAAATACTCAAGTCCTCAATAGAGGGGGCAAAAACCAATTGCCCCAGTTGATGATAGTTTTGTTCACACCCTCGCTTACGCAAGTTGGCGAACTTCTGTTGCCAAGCGGGATATCAGCCCGCTCCGGATCTGCAGAGGTCTATACTGCTGAAGGGAATTCCCATTTCAACTTGTATCGCGTCCTTTCTATCGGAAAACCAAGAGGGGTCATAACCATCGCCTCATATGGTGTCGCCGATACCGCGCGCGCAACAAGTTCTCCTTTCACGGAGTATATCCGGGGGAGGTGTCCATCTTTTGGAAGCTCCCAAATTTCTATCGGATCTGGGTGTTTCCCTTCCCTTGTTGCTTTTGAAGCAACAGCGATTGCTTCAGGCAATGTTTTAGGATGAGACCACCTGTCTGCTCCGTATAGGATTTCGTATGTTGTGAATTTTCCAGTTCTTTTTGGACAATGGCGATCCAAATCAAGCGGTGTGCTTTTTTCGAACGGCTGTCCAGTTTTTCTTCCGGTAAAATCATAAGTATATTCCATGTCAGTGCCCTCCTTAGGCATAGCTGAATGCGCAGGGTTGCGCAAATTCAATGAACTTAATTCTGATTACAGTATATACCAAAACGTATTGACAGTTAAATCTATTTAGCGTTTAGTTTTTTGTTGTCAAAATACCCATATTCTAAAAGAGATTTCTGGTACATAACATGTCGGAAAAACTTGACAGAATGGGCTGTTTTGCTATACTTTAGGTATGAAACTATCAAATGAGCAAATACGCCTGCTTGGTTTATCGCGCAAGGAAATACGCGTTTTTGACGCATTGCGTTCTGGAGATACTACTCCGCTTACCATCTCGGAACATACAAAAGTATCCCGACCGGCAATATATGAAATTCTAAAGCGATTGAAGAATCGTGGGCTTATTAAAAACAACATCATAAACGGCAAAAAATATTGGTCGCAAGCAAAAGACAGAGATTTGGAGGAGGAACTATATAGTACGAAGCGGCAGTTGTTGAATATTGAGAAAGGCGTTGAAGAAGTGCGCGGAGTGAGTGATTCCACTGTGGTGGTACACAGGGGAGGTCCGGCAATCCGCAAATTATTGAATACTATTATTAAAGATAATAAAGACGAACGTTTATACGGCATTCAGGGAGATGTTGTCCTAATTGGATGGAATAAAGTATTTGGAGTTGAGGGTACAAACGAGCTTAATAGAGAGATTAAGAAAAACAGAATCATTGTTGAAGCGATTGTTCCGCATGGTTGGCTTGAAAGACAAACAAAGTTGCTTGGGAAAAAATGGGCAAAAGATTTTGAGGGTCGCATGTCCTCGACACATGAAATCGACGAAGAATATTTCAAACACGGAGGACAGGTTTGGGTGCTCAAGAACTCATTGTATCTAATTGCCATGAATGAGGAGATTATTATTGAAGTGCGAAATTCAGAAATTCAAAAACTTATATTATCCATGTTTAAATTTATTCAGGACAATTCAAAGAAAATTGATGTGAATGCGCTTTTGAGGGGTTTGATTGAAAAGTGAATGACAGCTTATTAGCTTGTA
>Ga0187833_10001394_pt1 | contig 27572 bp, 29 predicted proteins | sample ETNtaG_37_FD_167968 | JGI IMG/M metagenome (GOLD analysis project Ga0187833, IMG submission 167968) | Marine microbial and viral communities from oxygen minimum zone, Eastern Pacific Ocean - ETNP2014_SV_400_PacBio MetaG (Illumina Assembly) | ecosystem: Environmental > Aquatic > Marine > Hypoxic...
ATAGGTTGAAAAGCTACCTCCATAACCGATATCTTCAATTTTTCCTTTCAAGATATTGCAATCAACTTCTGGTAATTTTCTTGTTATTTCAAGTTTTTCTGGTCTTAATGCAAACCATATTCTATTACCAACTGGTACATCAACTTTTTGAGTTGCATAGATAATCGACTTTGAATCTTCAGAGAGTAATTGAGTTCCCTTTTCATCTTGACCCTTGTAGATACCTTTAAAGATATTAACGTCACCAATAAAGTCCGCAACTTCTCTGTTGATTGGTGCTTCGTAAATCTGTGTAGGTGTTGCAACTTGGATCAATTTCCCTGAATCCATTACACCTATCCTACTAGAAACAGTCATTGCCTCTTCTTGGTCATGGGTGACGATAACAAAAGTCACCTCCAATTTCTCCTGAATGTCCATTAACTCAAACTGTGTTTGTTCTCTTAGGCGCTTATCTAGTGCACCTAATGGTTCATCTAAGAGTAGCAATTTAGGTTGTTTAGCTAGGCTTCTTGCGAGCGCAACACGTTGACTTTGACCACCAGAAAGTTGTCCAGGTTTGCGTTTGGCAAAATCAGTCAGTTCAACCAATTCCAACATCTCTTCAACCCTTTGATTGATGACATTGTCTGGTAATTTGTCTTGCTTTAAACCAAAGGCGATATTCTTTTCAACCGTCAGATGTGGGAACAGCGCATAAGACTGAAACATCATATTGATAGGTCTTAGATGGGGTGGGATTTCAGAAATATCTTCACCATCAACAAGAACTCTGCCTTCGGTAAATCTTTCAAACCCAGCTAGCATTCGAAGTAGTGTTGTTTTTCCACATCCCGAAGGCCCTAACAATGAGAAGAACTCGTTTTTATATATATCTAAGGATAAATTATCTATGGCTGTAAAGTCGCCAAATTTTTTTGTAACGTTTACTATTTGAATGTAGGGCTTCTGGTTTGAATCCAGCCATGGTTCAGTTGTAGTAGTCTCTGTCATAACCTATAACATAAAAAAAATTACCTCCAAGGCAATATAGCCTTGGAGGTAATGATAGCGCAGTTTTAGTATCCTGTTGTAATCTTAGTCCAAAGACGAGTCACAACACGTTGTGTTGCAGCATCGTATGTTGGCACGGTATACAAACCCTCAAGAACTTCAGGTGTTGGGTAAACCGCTGGATCATTAAAAAGCTCTTCATCTAGAAGTGGCTGAGAAGCTAAATTACCGTTGGCATACCAAACCCAGTTTGTTGCTAAAGCAATCTGTTCAGGATCCATTGTCCAGTTGATGTACTGGTGGGCGTTATCAGGGTGAGGAGCATCTTTCGGAATTGCTAACTGATCAAACCACATAAGCGCACCTTCATCAGGTATTGCATAAACAATTTCAACACCATTCTCAGCATCCCAGGCTGCGTATTGAGCCATAAAGATATCACCTGACCAACCAATAACTAAACAGATATCGCCATTGGCAAGTGCATCAATATATTGCGATGAATGAAATTTCTGAATATATGGACGAATTTTTTCTATAACAGGCTCAGCTTTTTTCAACACTTCAGCATCTGTTGTTGATGGATCTTCACCGATATAAGCCAAAGCTGCAGGAATGATTTCTGTTGGTGCATTCAATAAATGAACACCACAATCAGCAAATTTAGATACAACGTCTGGATCGAAGATCATCGCCAGAGAAGTTGTTGGCGCATTTTCCATTCTTTCATTGATCATGCCTTCGTTGTATCCAATTCCTGTTGTACCCCAGTGCCAGTTGACAGAATATTCATTGAGAGGTCCATACTGTTCTACACGTTGTTCAACAACATCCCACATATTGCCAATATTAGGTAATTTTGATTTATCAAGCTTTTGGAAAACACCTGCTTGAATTTGTCTTGCCAAGAATCCGGCTGAAGGCACAACTACATCGTAGCCTGAACCACCTGCTAAAAGTTTAGCTTCTAGTACTTCGTTGGAATCAAACACGTCATAGACCACTTTAATACCGGTTGCGGCAGTAAAATTAGCGTTCACCTGTTCGTCTTCGTCGATATAGTCCGACCAATTATAAACATGTACTACATTTTCTTCTGCCACTGCAATTTGCGCTGAGCAGGTCAGTGCAATAGCGATGAGCAGACTTTTGATTATTAATTTCATTGTTTCTCTCCTTTATTATTAAACTTTTAATTATTGCTAATTAAAAGGCTCTTTTGTAACCACAATTAAGAAGTCGTCATCAAAGGCACCTCAAATAAGAGTGGTATTCAAAATCAGTTATTGTTGATTCAAATCTCTTTATTTCTGATTCTTTAACACATTTATAGCATTGCTGAAACTGTTCTCCAAAAAAACCCTTTACTAGCGATGATAAACTTGTTTTCTCTACGGCTTCCCTCCATGTAACGCCTAGTGATGGCGGATGTTGTGCATGGGCATTACCGATAGTTTCTTTATCAAGCGGAAGTTTGCCTTGTATGCCAGCATACACGCTTGCTAGCACTGATGCAAATACTAAGTAGGGGTTAGAGTCGGCACTGGCGACACGGAACTCGAGCCTAGTCGCTTTAGCGGAAGCTTCTGGTAGTCTTATTAGGGCGGTTCTATTTTCATTACCCCAACTTAAAGTTGTTGGTGCGTGATCAGCATTGTGGATTAGACGTCTATATGAGTTTGAGTGAGGGGCATAGAAAGATAGAAAGTCAGGAGTTGTCTTCAGAAGACCGGCAATTGCATGTGCAAAGATTCCTTGGGGCTGCTTATTATTGTCGGTTACGAAAACATTATTACCATCCTTGTCGACGATACTTAGATGAACATGCATACCATTTCCAGCTTGATTAGGAAATGGTTTTGCCATAAAGGTTGCGTTCATATTGAATCGTCGAGCGCAATTTTTTATCAGACGTTTCAAAAGGAATGTCTGATCTGCCATCAAAAGGGCGTCATCATGGTGTAGTAAGTTAATTTCGAATTGACCAGGAGCGCACTCCTTGATTGCCGTTTCGGCAGGAATTCCTAAGGAATGTGCGCTTTTCTCAACAAGGGTGAAAAAGCCCTCGAAATCATCCATCTCAATTAAATCAAGCAATTGTACTTCTTGATATCTTTTCTCTGAACCTGGAATCAAAGGTCTTTGAGGATGCCCATTGCGAAGAAGATGTTTGTCTACAAGATAGAATTCCATTTCCGGAGCCATAACAGGTTTAAGCCCTAGCTCTCTGAACTTGTTTATTACACTGTTAAGTATATGTCTTGAATCGGCAAATATTGGGTTACCATCGCTATCCTCCATGCTAACTAGGCATTGAGCAGTTTGGCGATTATTCCATGGCGTCATTGCAAGAGAACTCTCAACCGGCCTACAGATGCCATCACCATCTCCCGACATTACCAAACCTGTACCTTGAGGGTTATCCCCCCAAATATCAAGAACGTAGCTAGATACTGGCATCCTAAGGTCGCCGTTGAATGCTTTAATTAATGTTTTCGGTGAAGTATTTTTACCTCTAGGTATACCGTTTATATCTACAAAGATAAACTCAATTTTTTCTAAATCAGGATGCAAATCCAAAAAATTAGTGGCAACTTTATCCATAGATTAGTTTCTAATTGTTTGTATAAAAAAAAGAACCAAAAGGTATCTATAGTTCTTACAATTTTTTAGTTTACATAAATTTTGAAAGTGGCAATAATAAAAAATTATTGTTAAAAACTAAAAATGGATTACACTATATCACTTAATTAATTATGAAAAATCTGATTCATTAAAAATATTTATTATTAATTTTAAGGAAAAGTTATGACTGACAACACTTTGAAGCTCCAGAATCGCAATGCACAGCATCACATGCAATCATTTAGCGATTTTGCCTACACAAAGAACCCAACGGCAACACACATCATTACCCGTGCAGATGGTGTTTATATTCATGATAGCGATGGCAATAAAATACTAGACAGTATGTCAGGGTTATGGTGCGTTAATATGGGTTATAGCCAGAACTCAATTATCAATGCAGTAAATAAGCAGATGAAAGAGCTTGTTTACTATAATAATTTTTTCGGTACCAGTCACCCTTCAGCTATCAAGTTATCTGAAATGATTACAGATTTAACGCCTGAAGGAATGAACAAAGTCTATTTTACAGGTTCAGGTTCTGAGGCAAATGACACTATGATTAGGCTTGTAAGGCATTACTGGGCCGCTAAAGGCAAGCCCTCTAAGTCAGTAATAATTAGTCGGAAAAATGCCTATCATGGATCCACTATGGCCGGTGCCAGTCTAGGAGGTATGAGCGCGATGCATGCTCAGGGAGGACTGCCTATACCCGACATTGAACACGTAGACCAGCCCTACTATTTTGAAGCATGCGTTGAGGCTGGAGAAAAGATAGATGTTGATGAGTTTGGTAGAAAGGCGGCCCAAAGTCTGGCAAATAAAATTGATGAGTTGGGCGAAGATAAAGTGGCAGCGTTTATAGCAGAACCTATACAAGGTGCAGGTGGAGTTATTCTCCCTCCAGAAAGCTATTGGCCAGAAATAAGTCGAATTTGTCAAGAACGCAACATTTTGCTGGTTGCTGATGAAGTAATTTGCGGCTTTGGAAGGACAGGTGAGTGGTTTGGTTCTGATTATTATGATATTGAGCCAGACTTAATGCTTTTTGCAAAAGGGGTAACTTCAGGATATCTCCCAGTAGGCGGTGTAATTGTTCGTGATGACCTAGTGGATGTTATAGTATCTGCGGGACAAGAATTTGCTCACGGTTATACCTATTCAGCGCATCCAACCTGCATGGCTGCGGGAATTGCTAATCTCGAATTGATGAAGGAAACAAATATTGTGCACCAAGTGCAGAGCCAAATAGCTCCTTATCTAGCTAGTAAGTGGAAAGCTCTGGAAGAGCATCCGTTAGTGGGCGAGGCTCGCTGCCTTGGAATGCTTGCAGCCTTGGAAATAGTCGAAGATAAAAATAATTATAAGCGATTCGAAAATAGTAAAGAGATTGTTATAAGTTGTCGTGATTATTGCTATGACAACGGTCTAGTCATGAGGGCAATAGTCAACAAGATGGTTATTGCTCCGCCGTTAATCTGTTCCAACGATCATATAGATGAGATTATTGAAAAGGTTTGGAAGTGCCTTGATTTGACCGCAAACTCTATTAAATAATATTTTTTTTGTGCAATCTTATTATCAGGCAAGCCAAAACATAGAAATAAGTCAGCCTAAGCTTTCAGGAGGCATCGAGGCAGATGTCTGTATTATTGGTGGCGGTTATACTGGCCTATCGAGCGCTCTTTATTTGGCAAAAGAGGGTCTAAATGTAGTACTACTCGAGGCAAATAAGTTGGCATCTGGAGCATCCGGAGTCAACGGAGGGCAAGTATCGGGAGGGATGCGCAGAGATCAGTTCTATATAGAAAAAGCACTAGGCAAAGAATATGCACGCGCTCTGTGGAATATAGGCGAGAAGGCTAAATACCATGCCAGGGACTTGATGGATGAATATCAGATCCAGTGTGACTATAAAAAAGGTATTGCACACCCCAACCATAAGCAGAAATTTTGCGAAGATTCTCGGCGTTACGTTGAACATTTAAATCAGAACTATGATTACCACGATATTGAGTATATAGATGACAATGAGATGAAAGAGGTGACTGGCTCAGAGACCTATTTCGGTGGCAGTTATGACAAAGGTGAGGCGCACTGTCATCCACTTAATTATGCCCTAGGTATAGCAAAGGCAGCACTATTAGCTAACGCAAAGATTTATGAAAATAGTGCTGTAACAAGCTATAAAGTGACTAACGATGATGTGAAAGTTAAAACCGAGTATGGCTCTGTTAAAGCAAAACGAGTGGTGCTTGCCTGTAATGGTTATTTGGAGAATCTTGAAAAGCGTCTAACTTCAAAAATATTACCAATGAACAACTACATTGTTGCGACAAAGCCTTTGGATGATAAAACAGTTGAAAAAATTAATCCAAGGGATATTGCCTTTGCTGATTCAAGGTTTGTTATTAATTATTTTCGTTTAAGTGCTGATAAGCGCCTTCTTTTTGGTGGCGGTGAAAATTATTCGCAAAACCTTTCAACTAATATTGCTCCAATTGTGACCAAACCCATGGAAAAGATTTATCCATTCCTCAAAGGTATACAAATTGATTATGCGTGGGGCGGTAAACTAGCGATAACGATGAATCGACTGCCATTTTTCAAAATTCTGCATCAAGATAAAATTATTTCGGCACAAGGTTATTCTGGCCAGGGAGTAGCACTTGCAAGTTTTTCTGGAAAATTAATTGCAGATAAAATTAACGGTAACGGAGAAATTTTTGACACTTTGGCAAAAATACCGATCTATAGCTTTCCCGGCGGTAAATTATTTCGAAGCCCAAGTATGAAGCTGGGTATGCTCTATTACAGCCTGCTTGATCGCCTATAATTTATAATTACAGTAAATCTGATTTTGTCAATAAAAGGAAATTCATGAGTATAGATGATTTCGAGGAAACTAATACAGATCAAGCTTTTATGAAAAATAGCTTGTACGGTAGGGCTAATGAAATGACCTATGGAGGGGCGCTTAGCTTTTTACGGCGCAAATATACCAAAGATCTAACAGGGGTTGATATTGCAGTAAGCGGTATACCTTTCGATGCGGCAACGAGCTTCCGTCCTGGGGCAAGATTTGGTCCAAAAGCAATAAGAGAGGCATCAGTTCAGCTTGCTGAGCTTTTAGCTTATCCAGATGGCATCGACCCTTTTAAGACCTTAGCAGTTACCGATTACGGAGATTGTGAGTTAGACTATGGCCTGCATGATAAAGTTGCCTCCCAGATTGAAGCGCATGCAACAAAGATTATTGATGCTGGAGTGGAAATGCTCACTTTTGGAGGTGACCACTTTGTAACTTACCCTTTGCTCAGGGCGCATGCCCAAAAGCATGGCCCTATGGCACTTGTTCATTTTGATGCACATACAGATACCTGGCCAGATGAGGGCGGCAGGCTTGATCATGGGACCATGTTTTCTAGAGCTATCAAAGAAAACCTGATTGATGTTAAACATTCTATCCAGGTAGGCATAAGGACCCATAACAGTAATACAAAAGGCGTAACAATTCTTGACGCCCCATGGGTTCATAAGAACGGTGCTGATAAGGTAACAAAAAAAATAATTGAAGCTGTCAAAGATCGGTCTGCCTATCTAACGTTCGATATAGATTGTCTTGACCCTGCATACGCCCCAGGAACTGGCACGCCTGTCACTGGCGGCTTAACATCTGCACAGGCATTATCTATTGTGAGAGGACTAGGGAGTCTTAACTTTATCGGTGCAGATGTAGTCGAAGTGGCTCCTGCTTATGACCATTCTGAAATCACAGCTATCGCTGCAGCAACTATAGCGCATGACTACTTGGTGCTTCGTGCAAAGCAAAAAATGAGCGCCAAATAACAGCTTGGATTGCTTAAAGTGATGTCAATTCAAAATAATATAAAGACAATAGGGATTCTGCAAACTGGAAAAAATCATGAGGAATTGGTTGGCCAGTATGGTACTTATGCTGAAATGTTGGTTGCTCTAATTGACTCAGATGAGAGATTATTTGAATTCAAGACATTTGAAATTCTAGATGAAGAGTTCCCTAAAGGCCGGCTTGAATGTGATGGCTGGATTATTACTGGATCCAAGCACGGAGTATACGAAGAGCTTTCTTGGGTTAAAAGTCTCAGTCAGTTAATTAATGATATTTATGATGCCGGTAAACCTCTCTTGGGTGTCTGCTTTGGTCATCAAATAATCGCCCAAGCGCTCGGTGGTGATGTCGAGAAATCGCAAAAAGGCTGGGGATTGGGTTTACATACCTATCGAATTGATAATAAATCCGCTTATATGGCTAATCTGGCAGAACAAATCACTTTAAATATTTGTCACCAAGACCAGGTAATCAGGCCTCCTCAGGACGCCGTTGTTTATGCCCAGTCTGATTTTTGTGAGTGCGCAGGTTTCTACATCAAAGACAAAGTATTAACTATCCAGGCTCATCCTGAATTTTTAGTTGACTTTACCAAAGACCTGTTGAACTTTCGAAGCGAAGATGGTGGTGGATATATACCGCAAGAGGTTGTAGACAAGGCAATCTATGGTCTTGAAGATAATCCTGGTCGGGTTGAGTCGAAACACTTTGCTGAGACTATTCGGCGTTTTTTCTTGAACTAGTCTAGCTTATTAAAGACCGATGTTGCTTTTTCACTAATATATTTACCAATAGGTATTGCTGAAGTTGCTGCAGGAGAGGGGGCATTGCAGACATGAATGGAGCGCTCACTCTCGACGAACAGGAAGTCATGTACCAAGGTGCCGTCATCCAATACCGCTTGAGCGCGGATACCTGCAGGGTATGGCTGGAGGTCTTCAAGTTTAATTGATGGGCTATATTTATTCACTTGCTTTAGGTAGCCCCGTTTATATTTTGAGTTTATCATTTCAGTCATTCCCGACTTGAAATGACTCCTAAAAACTTTATAAAAACCTTTAAAACTTAACATTTCAAGGATATCTCTTGGACTGAAATTGATTTTGCCATAACCCTCGCGTTTAAAGCCTAGTACTGCGTTTGGGCCGACAGTAACCGACCCGTCAATCATCTTTGTAAGGTGTATACCGAGAAAAGGCAGCTCAGGGTCAGGTATAGGATAGATTAAGTGTTTAACGAGTGTATTGTGTTTCTCGGGTAATTTATAATATTCACCACGAAATGGCACAATTCGAAAATTTATTTCTAAATTAAGCATTTTTGCAATTCTGTCTGCCATTAATCCAGCGCAACTGATTAAATACCTTGACTTGAAAGTTTCATTGTTAGTTATGATTTTTATAGCGTCAGAGTCTTCCATAAGGTTCACTACTTCAGTATCGAGCAAGTATTCCCCGCCCAGCGCTTCATACTGTTCAATCATTTTTTTTGTAACGCTTTGATAGTTAACTATACTCGTTGATTTAACCAGTATGGCTCCAACCCCTTTAATATTGGGCTCGATTTTTTGGAGTTGTTCCTTATCTATAAGTTCAACCTCAATACTGTTTTGTTTGCACCTTTCAAACAAAACATTCATCCGTGCCAGTTCGACTTCAGAGGTGGCCACCAATAATTTCCCACACTTCTCATAAGGAATCCTGTGTAGGTCGCAAAAGTTGATAGTTTCCTCTAAGCCTTCTCGACAAAACTTTGCCTTTAAGCTTCCAGGTTGATAATAAACCCCGGCATGGATGACGCCGCTATTGTGACCAGTCTGATGACTAGCAAAGGATTTTTCTTTTTCCAGTAATATGGTGCGTTTTTCAGGGTGCATTGTGACGAGTGACAATGCAGTTGAAACGCCCACAATTCCGCCACCAATAACAACATAGTCGTGCATATATAATTTAGATAAGGTTTATTTAGAAATAAAGGTTACACGTATTTATTGTTTTTAATTTGGTTATTATCAACAATAAGCATAATCCCTTCAAGTTATTTGAAATCCAAGTTGTTTGGCTATATTTCCAAGTACTCACTCATTCAGGGATTTGATTATTCCAAGTCAAGAAAGCTCTGAAATTGATACAGGTCAAATACTTGTATATCACATACAAATATAATTGTGTATTGCAACAATATTGGAAAAATATAACCAACTTAAATAACGCATTTGGAAAATTCTGTGAATGACTCAAATCAAAATACAGCTCTAGAAACGCTTAACTCTTTAACCAGTGACATTGTGCAGGGTAAATTCTTACCTAGAGAGAAGCTGCATATTAAAACTCTCTCGGAGCGTTATCAGGTTGGAATGAATCCTCTACGAGAAGTTTTATCTCGGTTGATCGATAAAGATTTAGTTATTTGTGACAATAAAAAAGGTTTTTTCGTCAGCGATATTTCTATTGATGACTTGACAGATATATATCAGGCTATAGCAAAAATAGAGGTACTTTGTGTTGAAATGGCCATCCAAAAAGGTGACGAATATTGGGAGGCAAATGTGCTTGCCACTTCTCACCGTTTAAAAAAGTCTGGCGTATCAACTCGGATTGGCGCCGATAAGTGGCAGAGTCGTCATTTAGCTTTTCATGGAGCCTTGGTGTCAGGTTGTATGTCTCCCAGGCTGTTTCAAATTCGACATTCGTTATACGAGAAATCTACTCGCTACCGCAATCTTTGGTTGAAGGAAAATGTTAATAAATCGAGTAGAAATGGTGTTAACCAAAAAGAACATGTAGAGTTGACTAATTTAGCTCTAGATAGGGATATAGATGGTGCAACAAGACTCGTTGAACAGCATATGTTGAAGCCTATTGAATTAATAAAAAGGAGCTTGTCTTAGCTATAGCTTTATAGCGCTGAAGTGAAACGGTCGTGACAATTTCTCAGGTATAGTGTGTTCATTTTCAAAAAGGATAGGCGCTAAAGCTTTCAGCATATCTTCATAAACATTCTTTTTGAAATTAATGACCTTGTCGACCGGATCCCAATAATCAACCCATTTCCAATCGTCAAACTCTACTTTGGCATGCGAGTCAAGAGATATTTCGCTATCATTTGATGACAATTTAAGCAAAAACCAAATCTGTTTTTGGCCAACACATAGAGGTTTCTGGCTTCGCCTGACATGTTCCATAGGTAAATCGTAGCGAAGCCATTTAGGAGTTTTAGCAATTAATTCAACCTGATCAGGGCCAAGCCCGACTTCTTCCTCAAGTTCTCTGTAGAGTGCCTCTAACTCGGTTTCACCTTTATCTATACCTCCCTGAGGTAGTTGCCAGGCGTCCTGTTTATATCGCTTCGCTAACAGAATTTGTTTTTTTTCGTTTGCTATTACAATGCCGACGTTAGCGCGATAGCCGTCGCTATCTATCACTAGTCCTCGCCTGAAAAAACACCCAATATTTGCAGCAAGCTGAGGAACAAGTTATAGATAGAAATATAGAGTGTCACAGTTGCCATAATATAGTTAGTTTCACCACCACGGATAATATTGCTAGTCTCAAAAAGTATCAGGCCACTCATTAACAAAATGAAGGCTGCTGAAACCGTTAAAGACAAGGTAGGGATATTGAAAAAGTAAGCAGCAATACCAGCTAAGAAAGCGACAATAATTCCAGCAGTTAAAAATCCAGAGAGAAAACTAAAGTCTTTCTGTGAATAAAGCGCATAGAATGACAGCGACAAAAATATTGCAGCCGTCCCTGTCATTGCCATAGCCACCAACTCAGTTCCATTTGAAAAGAAGCTAGTATAGGCACTAATAATTGGCCCTAGGGTTAAACCCATAAAACCAGTTAAGGCAAAAACCGCCAGAATTCCAGATGCAGAGTTTCTCAGTTTTGTGACTAAAAATAACAGCCCGAAATATCCACCAAGAGTGATCCATATACCAAAGAATGGTAACTCAAGAGACATTGAAAGGAAAGCCATCAATCCACTAAAAAGAAGTGTTGCAGCAAGGAGTTGGTAAGTGTTTCTTAGGGTGCGATTGATAACAATTGCATTTGTTGTTGTTTGAACGTTTGGACGCATAATCGTAAAGTTTTATTTAAAGTGTAAAATATAGTCATTATTGACTGAAAATTCAAGGTTTTCATGAAACTTATTTTGGGTATGGGTCTTACTGGCTTGTCGGTGGCTCGTTTCTTTTCATCTAATAATATTGACTATCGTATCGCGGATTCACGTTTATCGCCGCCAATGCTTGGAAAATGTAAAAAAGAAAACCTACTCTCAGACTATCATCTGGGAGACTGGCAAGAATCACTTTTAGATAGTATTACTGAAATAATTATTAGCCCAGGGATTGCAGAAACCGAGGCAATTGTCGGCTGGGCAAGATTACAAAAAATTCCAGTCATCAGTGATATTGAGCTTTTCGGTCGCCATGCAAAGGCACCAATTATAGGCATAACAGGCTCTAATGGCAAATCTACTGTGACTCAACTATTGGGAGAAATGGCCATAGGTAGTGGCAAGAATGCAGTCATTTGTGGCAATATCGGCAAACCAGTTATGGAGAGTTTGAGTGACGAAGCTGAGTTATACGTTGTTGAACTGTCTAGCTATCAACTGGATTATACAAACAACCTTAATTTATTAACTGGGGTAGTAACAAATATCACTCCAGACCATCTAGATAGATACCCAAATTACGATGTCTATATTGCCTCTAAGTTAAACCTTTATCGATACTGTCAATATTCAGTTATTAATCTTGATGAATCCTTAGTGCAAGGTATCAAGGGAGATAGTTACTACGCGATTGAAGAAGTTACTCAGAGTTGTGACTTTAATGCCAAGAAGATTGATGGTATTTATAAAATCTACCAGGGCAAAGATATCCTAATGACGAGTGATGACTTGATGGTACTTGGGAGACACAATGTTGAGAATGTGCTTGCAGCTTTAACACTTGGTCAACAAGTGGGGCTATCGGTACAGGAAATGATACAGGTCGCAAAGTCCTTTACAGGTTTACCACACAGATTGGAGTGGGTTATAAATCTTAACGGAGTAGATTACTATAATGACTCAAAATCTACTAGTGCTATTTCAACTATAACAGCTATTGAGGCTCTTTCAGATAGATATAAATCGATAGTTTTAATTGCCGGCGGGATTGCAAAAAAAGAAGACTATTCAAAACTTTTTCAGTTAATAAGTGAAAAGATTGATGCTGTCATTTTGATTGGAGAGTCTGGAACATTATTTTCTCAGCAGATTAATGGTTGTCCTGTTAGTATTGTTGAATCAATGAAACAAGCAGTCATCTCTTCAAAAGCTATTGCCAAGGAAGGGGCAATATTGCTTTCACCTGGTTGTGCAAGTTTTGATATGTTTGTTGATTTTAATGAACGCGGTGAAGTTTTTAAACGCCACGTTTTTGAAGGAAATTAACCACCTCATTGATACTTGATTTCTCAAGAATAAGCGCATCATTTTCATTTCGTAGCCATGTGCATTGACGCTTACATAGCTGTCTAGTGGCTACAATAGCTTTGTCTATCATCTCATGTTTATTGAATTCACCATCAAAATATTTCCAAGCTTGGCGATAGCCAACACAACGCATTGACGGCAAATCCAGGTTTAGCTTTTTGTTTTTTCTAAGAGCCTTGACTTCTTCAAGAAAACCTTCATTCATCATTTTGATAAATCTTTTTTCGATTCTTTTGTGAAGCTCTTGGCGATCCGGCATGAGGATTATTTTCTTAATAGATTGTGATAGCTTGTTTATAGATTTGTGACCTTGAAGTTCGCTCAATGTTTGGCCAGATAGGTAATGGACTTCAAGTGCACGGGTAATTCTTTGTGAGTCGTTAGGGTGGATACGTGCAGCAGAATTAGGATCAATTTCTAATAATATTTGATGTAATCTTTCACTACCCTTGCTATTCAGAAGGTTATTGAAATGTTCCCTAGATTCACTTGTTGATTCGGGCAGTTCTGACAAGCCATGCTCTAGTGCATGGAAATAAAAAGAGGTCCCACCAACCAAGATAGGCAACTTATTTTCCGCCAAAGCCAAGTCAATATGCTTTTTTGCAAGTGAGATAAATTTGTTGACCGAAAAATCCTCCTCTGGATCACAGATATTAATCAGTTCGTGTGGGTACTTTTCGAGCACTTCTGTGCTTGGTTTAGCGGTACCAATATCCATGCCACGATAGACCAATGCCGAATCAACACTAATCAGGCTAGCTTTGTAGTGATTATAAATCTCAAGTGCCAATTCAGTTTTTCCTGAGGCAGTTGGTCCCATTAAAAAAACAACTGAATTATTAGGCGATATTCTCATAAGAATACTAGGCATATATCACTAAGACCTACATTATAATAGCAGCTTTGTATTTTTATATCTAAAACAATGTTTACGGTATTGAATCAGAAAACCGGCAAATCTTTTCAGATCAGTGAAGATTCAGCTGTTTTAGACGGTGCTCTTAGTCATGGACTAAACTTTCCTTATGGTTGTCAGAATGGTTTTTGTGGCAAATGCAAAGCAATCATTCTTAACGGTGAAGTTGAATATGAAGATGAAATTCCACCGGCCATTACTGATGAGGATCTTGAGGCTAATATGGTGCTACTTTGCCAATGTAGAGCTAAAAGTGACTTATATATCGCGGTTGATGAAATAGATGCTCTTGCTAACATAGAGGTAAGAAGCCTACCATGTCGAGTGGAAAAAATTAATCGTTTAAATCATGACGTTATTCAAATATTATTGAAAATTCCTGGCTCACAGTCTATGCAGTATCTGGCAGGCCAATATCTAGATTTAGAGCATTCTGATTTTGAGCCGAGGGCGTATTCTATCGCTAATGCACCGGTCAATTCAAACATTGTTGAGCTCCACGTTCGTTTAGTTGAGGATGGTGAATTTACTAATTTCATCTTTAACACGCTAAAGGAAAAGACCATTTTAAGAATTGAAGGCCCAAAGGGTGACTTCTTTTTAAGAGAGGAGAGCGATAGGCCGATTATTTTTATTGCCGGTGGAACTGGTTTTGGCCCAATTAAGGCAATCCTAGAGCATTTAATTGCGATTAACTCAGAAAGAGATGTGCATTTATATTGGGGAGTGAGAGATGAAGTAGACTTGTACTCAAGCTTGCCAAGTGAATGGGCGGGAAAATATCCAGCAATCAACTTTGTGCCTGTCCTATCGGAAGCTAATGGGGCTTGGAAGGGTGAACATGGTTATGTTCATGAATCTGTCATCAGGGATTTTGATGACCTGTCGGATTACGAAGTTTATGCCTGTGGCCCACCTGTGATGGTCGAGGCTGCAGCGAAAAGCTGTCTAGAAAAGGGACTAAATAAGGATAACTTTTACTCCGACGCATTTGAATATGCTTTTGAGAGTAGTTGAGATGGCTAGTATGGAAGATCATTTAAGGAGTCAATTGGAGCTAGCTCTAGAGCCCGATTATTGCGAGGTCGTCAATGAGTCTGGTCAGCACTCAGATCCAGCAACCGAGTCGCACTTTAAGTTGATTGTGGTGAGTGGGAAATTTATTGAAATGAAGCTCATTGACAGACACCGATTTATCAATAAGCTATTTACCGAAGAGCTAAAACATATACATGCTTTAGCTATGCATGCATACACACCCGATGAGTGGCGTAAACGTTCAGGAGCACCATCGTCACCTCAGTGCCCTAGTAAGTCAAATTAAGTGAGATTTGTTGTACTATTATTGGTTGTGTTTTTGTCTGCTTGCCAGAGTGTTTTTGACAATGTAAAGAGTAGTAGAGATGTTGCTTTAGAAGCAGTTAGTGAAGGAATATCTGTCGATGAATCAAATCTTTGGGACTACATTGCAAATCAACAAGCGCTTGGAATAAAAAACAATCCAAGAATTCAGGTGCAGCTTGACTGGTTTAAAAAGCATCCGGATTATCTTACTCGTATATCTGGACGTGCCCAGCCCTATCTTTACCTTGTGGTTGAAGAGATCAAAAAAGAAGGCCTTCCTATCGAGATTGCATTACTCCCTATTGTTGAGTCAGGATATTATCCGTTTTCATATTCGCATGGGACTGCTGTAGGGATTTGGCAATTTATCCCTTCGACGGGAAGGCTATATGGACTAGAACTGGACTGGTGGCATGAAGACCGCAGACACATTCTAAACTCTACTCGAGCCGCAGTAAGATATCTCAAAGATCTTGGTCAGATGTTCAATGGCGATTGGATGTTGGCAATAGCTGCATATAACGCTGGACCTGGTCGAATTCAAAATGCAATCAAAATTAACCAAAAAATGGGAAAACAAACTGATTATTGGAGTCTGGATTTACCCAAAGAGACGGAAAAATATATTCCAAAATTACTAGCCTTGACAATGATAGTTAAGGAGCCTGAAAAGTTTGGACAAGAATTATCTTTGATAGATAACTCTAGATTGCTAGAAGTTGTCGAGCTTAATTCCCAATTTGATCTCGCTTTAATTGCTCAATGGACCGGCCTAAGTATTGACGAAATATACACATTTAACCCTGGTCTACGTCGTTGGGCAACCCCAGTTTCTTTGCCTTATGAGTTGTTACTTCCTGTATCGGTTGTCAGGAGCTTTGAAGACAATCTTATAAAGGCTGGTGAGGTGCCTCGAATCAGTTGGGCGCGCCATCAAATCAAATCTGGAGATAGCTTGATTTATCTTGCAAAAAAGTACGAAACCACTGTCGAGCAAATCAGAAGCGTAAACGAGCTCCAGTCTGACTTGATTAGGATTGGTGATTACCTTATTGTCCCTGTAGCACAGAAAATTGATGGATATTATTCGCTTTCTGAAAAACAAAGAGAGAAAAGTAGGTTAAATAATGAGAAAAATGCTGAAAAAATTATTTATAAGGTGGTTTCAGGGGATAGTTTATGGAAAATAGCAGTACAATTTGATACTAATGTGAATAACCTTGTTAGATGGAATCAGATCGACCCTTCTAACCCTCTTTCAATTGGCAGGGAGATAGTTATTTGGATTGAGCATAACAACAAAACAGAGCTTGCTGAAATAACCAGGACAGGCATTGATATTGATAGGAAAATAACATACATGGTTAGGGCCGGCGATAATTTGTCAAAGATTGCCAATAAATACAGTGTAAAGGTTAAAGATATTCTTTCTTGGAATGACATTAGAGAATCTCAAGTCTTAAATCCGGGACAAAAATTACTAATTACAGTTAATGTGATAAACTCAAATTTATTATGAACAGTATCCCTATTAAACAGACAATCCTTGCCAGCCTAGCATTTGCATTTTCATATTGGAAAAACTTGCTAGAAGCCAGTATTTTCCCGTTATTAATGGCGCTACCCTTGATCAGTATCTTTCCTGAACTTGTCAATGCTTTTCAAGCTCAATTTTTTGGTATTGGCCAGAGTCAGGGTTATCCTGAAAATGCCCAGCTCTACATGTTGATGTTTGATTATGGTTATATTTCACTTCTAATAAACATATATCGTTTAGTAGTTACGGGCGCTAACTCCATTACAAGGATAGGCATTGTCTTGCCGAGCCTAAGGTTGGGCAGGTTTTTTATATTGTTCTTGTTTTTGTCATTGATTACGCAGATACCACTATTTATCGGCTATCCATTTTTTTCTATAGTGGTCTATTTTCTCGTTATTCCAATGTCACTTAATCTAGTTTCTTCAGCTAACGACAGGCCCTATCAAAGAATAAAGCTCCGTTTCACTACTCAGTTCAGTGTCTTCTTTCTTAAATTGGGTGTGCCACTGCTAGTCGCGGCGTTTTTATCTTTTGTTTTTTCAATTCTTGGGTTTATTGATTTTTTGTTTTGGCTGGCGATGGTTACGATAGTTTATTGGATGGCGATCAGTTTCGCTTTATGCTATCGCGTTATTATGGCGAATAACTCAGCGCAAAACCTTTAGGGTATCGCATATCGAATATTCCTTTTGATTTAACTCTTAAGGATGTAACTTTGAGTTTTTCGTAGACCTTAACAAATCTCTTGAGACGTTCGTTCTGCATTTGATTGCCGAGAATGATTTGCACATTATCATCAAGCCAGATTTTATCTATATGATTTCTTTCAAAGCGAGAAATATTGAGCGGATCAACAATTGATTGAAAATTTTTGTAGTCCTCGAAGAAAACTTTAACTTGATTCTCTGGGACGATAGCTATAGGGGTGTCAGAATCTACTGGTTCATTGGGCTTAAAAAGAATCCCATTGTTCGAGATGTATCCATCCTCACCCCAACGCATTGCGATGTCATGTGACTCTAATTGAATATGAATTTTGTTCCAAAATATTCTTTTTATTGTAGCTCTAGCAACCCACGGATGGCTCTCAATTTTATCTTTTAGCTGTGACAGTTCAATTAAATATTTATTGCCCATTAAGGGTTTAATTGAGTTTTCGTAATGTCCAATATTTGCTGAAAGTTTTTCGTCGCTTTCCCAAGAAATTTTCGGGTCAAATATGTCGGAGTCATCAGCTATATAAAATAGGCCCGCCAAGGAAACAAGCAACAATAGGTAGAGCAGTCTTTTAACCAGCTTCAGTAGATTAAATTTGACTGGTTTTTCTTCTTTTTTTAGGCGATTAACTTTATTGTTAGGCATTTAGTATTTTTATCACCAGTTGTTCGAAGCTAATTCCAGCAGCTTTTGCGGCCATAGGCACCAATGAATGAGATGTCATTCCGGGAACAGTGTTTATTTCTAGAAGATATGGATTCCTATCTTTGTCCATAATAAAGTCAACACGACCCCATCCAGATGCCCCGGTTGTTTTGAATGCCTCTAGTGCAATTGTTTTAATATTTTCTTCCTGGGTAGTCGGGAGATCTGAAGGGCAGAGGTATTTGGTTTTGTTGCTGAGATATTTTGCATCGTAATCATAGAAATCTTGGGCTGAAAAAATTTTGATACTTGGCAGGGCATTGTCACCTAGAATTGCCACAGTATATTCGTCGCCTTCAATCCATTGTTCAACCAGGGCGTTGTCGTCATATTGCCAGGCAAGTTCAAGAGCGCCCATCAATTTTTCATTGCTGTTTACTTTTGTTATGCCGATACTGGAGCCCTCCAATGTCGGCTTCACTGCCCAGGGAAGAGGAAAATTAATTTCGTCTATAACTTCTCCTTTAGTGGCAACAATGGAGGGCGACAAAGGCAGGTCTTGTTCACTGCAAAGATCCTTGGTTTTTGCTTTATCCATACAAAGGCTAGAGGCATCAACGCCAGAACCGGTGAACGGTATATTTCTTTTACCTAGCTCTGTTTGGATATATCCATCCTCGCCGCCACGTCCATGAAGGACAATAAAGGCTTTATCAAAATCTTTATCCCATAAATCGTCAAGGTTATCTCTTGTTAGGTCAAATGCAAAGCAGTCAACGTTGCTTCTAACTAGGGCGTCATAAACCGCCTTGCCACTTATTAGCGATATTTCTCTTTCGGCGGAATAGCCACCCATTAAAACGGCAATCATATAATTATAATTTCAGGTTCGAGTTCTACTTTATGCAAGGTTTTCACGGTGTTTTGAATATGAAGAATCAATTTCTCTATATCTGAAGAGCTTGCATTGTCTTGATTGATAATGTAGTTTGCGTGTTTTTCTGAGACACAGGCACCACCAATGCAATAACCTTTTAAACCGCTTTCCTCTATTAATTTTGCCGCATAGTTACCATTTGGATTCTTAAACACACTGCCGCAGCTAGCGAGACCTATTGGCTGGGTAGAGTTTCTTTTGTGCAGTAAATCGCGAACATTGTCATTGGCCTCTTCAAGGTCAAAATCAAATTGCGCGCTAATAAAAAACTCATCAACATGGTTGTGAGTCACAGAACGATAATCGATAACAAAATCACTCTTGTCTCTTTGTTGAATCTTGCCAGCCAGATTAATAGTTCTAACCGAAACGACATATTGCCAAATTTCAGACCCAAATGCACCAGCATTCATGGCAAGGGCGCCACCAACACTGCCAGGTATTGCGCTTAGAAACTCCGCTCCATGCTTGAGATTGGTTTGGGCAAATCTGGAAAGCTTTGCCAGTGTTGCACCAACTTCAGCCCCGATAAGTCCGTTTGAAAGGGTCAGTTCATTTAGGTGCTTGGTATGAATAGTAACACCATTGAAGCCATTATCACGAACCAGTAAGTTGCTTCCCAAGCCAAGAAACAGAACAGGTAAATGGTTGTGATTTAAAAATTCTGAGAGCTCTTCGATATTTTCCGGTGAACAAAATTCACGAGTGATTCCTCCTGCCCTTAATGAGCAGTGTTTGGACATTGGTTCGTCGTATTTCAGCATTCCTAGGGCGAGGTGAAATATTCCTTTAATTGGTGAGGGATTTTATTAACGTCTCCGGCACCAAGAGTCAGAATGACATCATTCTTATGAATAACGTTCGGCAATATGTCAAGGATTTCAGTGCTATTGCTGACCACAATAGGGTCAATCGAGCTTCTTTGCCTAATCGAATTGGCAAGCGCTGATGAGGTGATTTGTTTGATTGGCTTCTCGTTGGCAGAATAAATATCAAGCAAAATCAGTACATCAGTTTTGGAAAGGCAACTCACAAATTCATTAAACATGTCCCTGGTACGTGAATATCTGTGTGGCTGAAAAATTACCACCAGACGGTTGGTAGGGTAGGTATTTCTCAGCGTGCTCAGAACGGCGGCAATTTCATTAGGGTGATGTCCATAGTCGTCAAACAGTGGAACAGTCTTCTTATTCACCGTTATTGTTTGATGGTAATCTAATCTTCTCGAGACGCCACTGAAATTCGCCAGCGCCTTTTGAATAAGTTTTGGCTTTATTTCTAGCTCAAGAGCAACACTAATAGCTGCTAGGGCGTTAAGTATGTTGTGTTTTCCTATTAGGTTGAGTGTTACAGGAAATTTCTTTTGAAAACTGTGACAATCGACATCAAAATCCATTTTCATTTTCTTTTGGACCACATTCGAAGCTTTTACATCAGCATCATCGCTGAAGCCATAACTCAATATAGGTCGGTGAACCTTTGGCAGTATATCTTGCACTCCCTGGTCATCAATACAGGCAACACATACTCCGTAAAATGGCAGATTGGAGGTAAAATTAACGAAGGCTTTGATGAGGTTATTGTAGTTGTGTTTGTATGTGCCCATATGGTCTTCGTCAATATTGGTAATAACACTCAACATGGGCTGTAGATGAAGGAATGAGGCGTCACTTTCATCGGCTTCAGCGACAAGATAGTCGCTTTTCCCTAATTTTGCGTTCATCCCCGTCGCGTTTAAAATGCCACCAATAACATAGGTTGGGTCTAGCTTCGCTTCGCTCAGTATATGAACTATCAGGCTGGTTGTCGTGGTTTTTCCGTGCGTCCCAGCTACAGCAATACCAAAACGGAACCGCATTAATTCTGCCAACATTTCGGCTCTTGGTACGACCAATAGTTTTTGTTTTTTAGCTGCCTGAAGTTCAGCATTATTTTTATTAATGGCAGAGGAGACAACGACGGCCTGCTTGCCAACAACATTGTCGGCATGTTGCTTGTAAGAAATGCTACAACCCATCTTTTCGAGTCTTTTTGTGGCTTCATTTGACTGGATATCAGAACCAGACACTTCATAACCTAGATTATTTAAGACTTCAGCAATGCCGCTCATTCCTGAGCCTCCAATGCCTATAAAATGAATTTTCTTTATTTTTGAGCGGGTTGGATTGTCAATGATTGTCATTTTTTGCTAAGTGTTATGATAGTTATTGCTTGGATTCCTTGGCCTTTTCCAAAGGCAGTAAGTCCTTCGCCTGTGGTTGCAGTGATGCCTACATCATTTATGCTAATGCCGCATAAGTCGGCAATATTTTGTTTCATTGCGTCAATATGGGGTGAAATTTTTGGTATTAGGCATTCAATTGAGATGGCGATATGGTTGATTTTATATTGTCTGATATCTTCAAGCGCCTTTTTCAAATAGACACGACTGTCTGTGATACCTTTTTGACAAAGTTCGTCTGCAATTGGGCCGATTATATTAATACCTGTAACGCTAGAAATGGCGTTTGTTAATGAATGAAATACAACATCTGCGTCACTATTGCCGCTTAGCCCTGTTTCGTCATTAATAGTTATTCCAGCCAGTATTAAAGGTTTTCCTGGAGTTTTTTCGAAAGCATGTGAGTCTTGCCCAATACCGGTTTTTATTGTCATTCTTTATTTAAGTAGTAGTTAGCTAATTGCAGATCATCTGTGTGAGTAATTTTAATGTTGCTTTTGGAGCTAGGTATGATTTTTATTGAACAACCTAGTCGTTCTATTGCCTCTGCTTCGTCAGTAATATGGACCTTGTCTTGAGCTGCTTTTTCAAGTGCTCGCTTTAGAAGTCCAATGCGAAACATTTGAGGGGTTTGCGCGTGGATTAAATTATTTCTTTCAATGGTCTTAACAATATGCTCGTCTTTGGCCATTTTTAATGTATCTACGATTGATGTGGCGAGAATTCCCCCGACGGGGTGGTTGTCAACCATTTTTATTAGTTGCTCTACATCTTTTATCCTTATGCAGGGGCGAACAGCATCGTGTACAAGTACCCAGTCACCTTCTCTGGCAAATTTAACTAATTCATTGAGTGCATTTAGAACCGAGTGAAATCGTTCACTTCCGCCAAAAGTGGTAGCAAGAATTTTGTCGTGAGTGGAAAAGGGTGACATTGCAAAATGCTCATCATCTTCTGCTATGGCGATTACGCAGCCTGATATTTGCCTCATATTTAACAAAGTCCCAAGGCTTTGATCAAGAATGGTTGAACCATTATCAAGTTCCAGATATTGTTTTGGTAAAGATGTATTCATGCGTGAGCCTTTACCACTGGCTGGTATGATTAAGAAGTAGTTATCATCATGCATGATAGCTAGATTTCCTTTTAGGAATGAGAGATTAATGGTTATTATTATAAAGTAGACTCAGCAGGCTCTTGTATATTATCAGTGTCCTTTATTTGCTCGATTTGATAGTAGACTTCACCTTCTTTAATTAGACCATATTTAAAACGCGCTTTTGATTCAACTAGCGTCATATCTTCTTGAGTGTAGCCGTGGATTTGTTTTGTTAAGTCTTGGTTTTCAATTTCTAATTGTTTATTAGTCAATACTATGTCATTGATTGATTTTTGCTTTTGTTTAATTACATTGGGGAAATCATTAACAAAAAAATTTTGCTTGATTAATGCTGCCGACATTATGACAAGCAAGAAAGTAACCTTGTACTTAACAATAAAACCAACTATTCCTTTATGAGTGCTGTCTCGCATAGTTTCGTTTAATGATTTAAATAACTAGTATATTATTTTATAGTTGATGTTAAGTAGGTTTTTGAATAATAATCGTGCAGCGGGATTTTATGTTTATTGAATAGTTGAAAAACAAACCCAATGCCGACTAATGAAATGCTCGCGAGAAAAAATCTGATTAAAGATTGACTGTATGTAATATGTGTTCCATTACTTTGTACAATTTCAAATTTCCAGGCCTTCATTCCTAGTGTTTGTTTGCCTTTTACCCAGGATAATGCAAAATAACCGTATGTAAGCGGTAATGGGCAAAGAAAAAAGAATATAGGGCTTGTTATGGCTTGTTTATTTGAAATTATTATGATAACAATGCCTGAGACGAAAAAAACCAATGAAAAAACCAAAAATAAGTCATAGCTCATGGAGCCTAGACGACGAACAAGAGAAACATTAGATTCCATGATGGATACAGTAATTATTTAGGTTTAATTTCAAAATCTTTAACAAGGCTAAATAAAAAAAACTCAGTTGAGTATAAAACGGTATGCATTTTACCTAACTCCTGTGTTCTAAGAAAAGGCTATTTTCTGTAGAGCTAGGTGTCACTTTTCTTTACAACCTTTGAAGAAAACTGACCTTGCTTTAGTTTGGTACCGACAATATCACCTAACTCAACATCATTAGTTGACAATAGAACGCTCCCTTGGTCATTATGGGTAATGCTATAGCCCCTAGAAAGAGTGCTTAGAGGGGACAGTATATGGAGTCGGTTCGCCTGATGATTTAATTGCTTTGATTCATTCTTAATTGAATATTTCGTACTAAGATGAAGGCGACTATTGAGTTGATGAAGCTGCGATCTATAGATTTGACAGGCTCCAGTGACATTTTTTAAGAGTCGCTCCTTGGAGGTTTTGCTTTGTTCTAGCCTGAAATCAATGAGACGGTAGGGAGAGTGTTGGTTTAATTCAGTTTTTAGCGCCCCTAGTTTAGAATTTAAAAGTACAAATATGTTACGAATGAAGTAATTAAGTCGTAATTCGTAATCGTCCAGTTTTTGAGCGTTTTTTTGTAGTTGGTCCCTAGGGTCAGATATTCTGAATTGTAATTGTTTCAGTATTAGTTTGTTGTTTTCAATGGTTTGCTTAACATGTTCTAATAACTGTTTCCTGAGTTTTCTTGAAAGATCTAACAATGTTAGTCTGTCTGGTGTAGCAATGACAGCTGCAGCTGTCGGTGTCGGCGCCCTAACATCTGCAACAAAGTCGGCAATTGTGGTGTCTGTTTCGTGCCCTATAGCGCTTATGAGTGGAGTATGGCAGGAAAAAACAGCTCTCGCTAGCTCTTCTTCATTAAATGACCATAAATCCTCTAATGAACCCCCACCTCTAGCCAATATAAGTACATCACAAAGTTTTGAATTATCAGCACTTTCAAGCGCATTTATTATTTTTTTATGTGCATTTTCACCCTGCACAACTGTATCGTAAAGCAGTATATTTGTATAGGGATATCTTTGTTTCAGGACATGGACAATATCTCTAATTACTGCTCCACTAGAAGAAGATATAACACCTATGGTTTTAGGTGATACAGGCAGTTTCTTTTTATTTGCCTCGTCAAATAGACCTTCATTTAGTAGTTTATTTTTGAGCTGATCAAAGGCAAGTTGAAGATTGCCAACTCCTGCAGGCTCCATCTGTTGAACAATCATTTGAAAATCACCTTTAAGCTCATAAACTGTAGGCGCTCCGCGCATGACAACAGACATCCCATTTTCAAGGGTAAAACGTATATTGCGTTGACTTAAACGAAAGAATGCACAGCGAATCTGTCCAGTCGAATCTTTTAATGAGAAATACCAGTGACCGGAAGATGGTTTTGATAGGTTTGATATTTCTCCCTGAATCCAGCAATGGGGTATATCTTTTTCTATTGAATTTTTACATAAATGTAAAAAATCCGAGACTGTATAGATTTCGTCCTGATTGAACATCAGTTCTTTAAGTAAACAAACACAGCGCCGGTACCACCGCTATTTTGTGGACAGGAGCTAAATGCAAGAACCTGTGGATGCTGTTTCAAGTAGTGCACAACTTGAGACTTCATAATTGAGAGATCTTGTTCTGAATGAAAGCCTTTTCCATGGATAACATGAATAAAGTTTTCGTCCTGATGGTAATGGATAAAATTTGACAAGGAACGGCAAGCCTCTTTGATGGTTTGACCATGCAAGTCAATAGATGGTGGGCGGTCAAGATTTCCTTGTTTCATTTTCTTGATTGTTTTAGGGGAAACGCCACTCTGGGAGTGACTTACAGGCTCTGCGCCTCTAAGGTTGGGTTCAGATAAATAGCTATACGAGTCGAAAGGTCTGTTCCAGTTAGTTTTGTTCGACTCTATCTCTTTATCTGCATCCTTATCAATCGGGATTTTTTTATCTATAGCGTTTCTAAATAGAGATTTGTCACTTTCACTGATCATAATAAATTGCCGGTTAGATAAAAAAACCCTCGATTGAGGGCTTTTATTATAGCAATGATTTGCCGTTTAGAATCTAACCTTAACAGCGAAAATTAGAGCTCTGGGTTAGAGCGCCTTGATTTGAGCAGATAAACGAGATTTTTTTCTAGCAGCTTGGTTTTTATGAATCAAGCCTTTGTTTACAGCCTGATCTACATTTTTTTGCATTGCTGCAAAGCCGAGGATTGCCTCTTTTTTATTTCCAGCTTCAATTGCGTATGCAACTTTTTTTATAAAAGTGCGAGCCTTGGCTCGGATTTGTGAGTTGTGTTTGTTGCGCTGGACCGCTTGTCTTGCGCGTTTTCTTGAACCTGCTGAATTGGCCATATTGTCTTATATATTGCTAAATTACAAAAACCCTGAATTATAAAGTCTCGGTACTAATTATGCAAGCGTTTGTTTGTGTAAATACTATGCACTTAAGGTATTTACGTATTGCAATGTTTTTTTCTTATTTAGTAGAAGGTGCCATGTTTTGCCACCCTGCGATTTCCATAAAGACACAGCTCGCACTCCTGCAAGAAGTAGTGCTCTAATATGGTTAGCCGTATTTTGGTTTGTAAGGTAGATTTGTTCCCCCCTTACCATAATTGTTGGGTTAAGGCTTCCTAGCGTGTTTTTATAGAGTTCAGCGAGCCTAGCGATGGTGTTGGTATGATAAATATCAAAAAATTCCTGCTCCTTTATGGCTTCAATTTCGCTTGAAATTTTGTTTAATAAATGAGGCTCCTTCATTAGTTTTTTCTCAAGATTAATCAGTGCGGTGGTGTAAAGCATGATATTTTTCATATTTATAGGTTTAGGAGCCAGCACTGTTTTCAAAGAACTTATGCCAACCTTTAAATCATCAGGTGAGCGAAAGATTTCTTTAATAGAGGTACCCTGACTGACAATACTATTTAAGCTTGCTTTATTGCTATGAGTATCACATCGACCTGTGGAAGCGAGCTGATGCACAAGGGCTGTTGTTTGGAATATACTTGCAAGTGCAAGGGTTTGTTGTTCTGATTTATTCATTTGATCTCGACTCAATAACGCTACCACCTAAACAAACATCATCATCATAGAAAACAATTGACTGCCCAGGTGTGACAGCTCTTTGAGGTTGACTAAAATTGACCTTAATGCAGCCTTTGTCTTTGAACTCTATATTGCAATCTTGGGATGCCTGACGATAGCGTATTTTGGCACTACATTGGTGTGGTAAATTTGGTTCGTTTCCTATCCAGTGTACACTATCAGCGACAAGTGTTTGGTGGTAAAGTGAAGGGTGGTCGCCTTGAACGACAACAATTTCATTCGAATCTAGGCGCTTTTCAGCAACAAACCACGGTTCAGAAGAGTCACTATAACCGCCACCAATTTCTAGACCTTTTCTTTGTCCGATAGTATAAAAAGGTAGGCCCTGGTGGTGTTTAATGAATTGACCTTTCTCATCAATAATGTTTCCTTTTTCTTTTGGTAAATAGGTGGTTAAAAATTCAGAAAAGGGTCTTTCTCCGATAAAACAAATTCCGGTAGAGTCTTTTTTGTTTGCTGTAACAAAGTTATTTTTTGTTGCTATGTCACGTACTTCTTTTTTATTCAATTCACCCAATGGAAAAAGACTCTGAGAGAGTTGCGCTTGATCCAGCAGGTGCAAGAAATAGCTCTGATCTTTGTTACCGTCTATCGCGGCTTTTAAAAAATGTTGATCATTGATTTTATCTATCCTTGCATAATGACCTGTCGCTATCTTGTTTGCGCCTAGATCCTTTGCATAATCCAGGAATGCTTTAAACTTTATTCTCTGGTTACATAAAACATCTGGGTTTGGAGTTCTTCCCTTCTTGTGTTCGGAAAGGAAATGTTCAAAAACATCTTCCCAATATTCATGAGAAAAGTTAACGGTATGGAGTTTAATGCTGAGCTTTTCAGCTACCTGCTGAGCATCAGCAAGGTCTTCTGCGGCACTGCAATATTCATCGTCATCGTCCTCATCCCAATTCTTCATAAACAAGGCTTCAACATTGAATCCTTGTTCGAGGAGTAGAAGGGCGGCGACAGATGAGTCAACACCGCCGGATAAGCCAACAATGATTTTAGGGTTAGCGGAATTCATTTATTGTTATCGTAAGCGTTGACAATAAGTTTGACGAGTTGGTTTCTAACAACATCCTGGGAATCAAAGTCACAAAAAGCAATCTCGTTCATATCTTTTAAGATATTTGTTGCGTCTAGAAGTCCCGATTG
>Ga0187833_10001396_pt1 | contig 27559 bp, 31 predicted proteins | sample ETNtaG_37_FD_167968 | JGI IMG/M metagenome (GOLD analysis project Ga0187833, IMG submission 167968) | Marine microbial and viral communities from oxygen minimum zone, Eastern Pacific Ocean - ETNP2014_SV_400_PacBio MetaG (Illumina Assembly) | ecosystem: Environmental > Aquatic > Marine > Hypoxic...
GCAGCTTCTTATGTATCTTTGAATTATCCAGATATAGAACTAGGAACTCAGCTAAATGAAGGTGGAATATTCATCTATCCTTGTAATCCTAATAGCTGTTTAGTGTATGGAAAGAAAGAGCCAGGTAAAATAAGTACGAGGAAATTAGGTACAGGAATTAAATTTGTCCCCATCAAAAAATCTGGCTAAAACTGAACCTTTTTATACCCACTCAAACCTATAGTTTCTATGCGAAATGTAATAAACATAACAAAGAAATCAGGTATCCCATTAATGGGCACCATGTACTTTGGAGTCTTAGATAGAAATACAAATATCTTAGAAGTAAGACCTACAACATTATGTAACATCAATTGCACATTCTGTAGTGTTAATGCAGGTCCGAAAGCAACATATAAAACTGATTTTGTCGTCGAAGAATCCTACCTAGCAGAAGAAATAAAAAAAATAGTAGAATTCAAAGACTCAAAGATGGATATCTGGATCAATCCACAAGGAGATCCAACAGTATATCCCGATCTTATTCCCTTAATCAAAGATTGCAGAAAAATAAAACATGTAAATAAGATAATCATAATCACCAACGGACTATTACTAAGCGAAAAGAAGATAGACGACTACAAAGAAGCAGGATTAACTCAAATATCATTAAGCATGAACGCTTTCACCAACGAAAAAGCTGCAGAACTTGCAGGATTAAAAGCATACAATATTGAAAAAATAAGAAGAGTATGTACATACGCAGCTAAACAATTAGAGTTAGTATTAACACCTGTTTACATGAAGAATACAAACGAACAGGAGATAGAATCTATAGTCAATTTTGCAAAAGAAATTGGAGCAGAAATATCCATACAAAACTTTTGTAAAAATAGACGAGGAAGAAATCCAGTATCATCAGTACCTTTCAAAAAGTTCTATAAACATCTACAAGAACTTGAAACTAAATTCAATATGAAGTTAATCAAAGTAGACAAACTCATTAAAACACCCAGTCTACCAAAAGTTGCAAAAAGAGGACAAGTGATAGAAGCCAATATTATAATGGACTCAAAATACGAGAATGAAAAAATAGCTATCTACAAAGATAAATGTATTATTGTCTACAACGCAAAAAGATTTGGAATAGCTAAAGTAAAAATCATGAAAGCCTCACATAACTTTTATTATGCTAAAGCTCTTTAATCTATCTTAGTAAAATCAGAATCTATACTCATATCTTTTTCCTTTACAGTATCAATCTTTAAACTAGTAAATTCAATTCTATCTGTAGGGTTTCCACTTTCATAGTACTGAATAACATGGGGAACTCCGTAATAATTATCTAATAATGCAGTTCCGTTTTTAGTAGCACTCAATTTAAATGCAACCTCTCTGACTTGAGTTCTATCTAATTGTTCAGTAGATCCTGTAAAGTGTGCACTTACCCAGTCATCAGCAATACCTAAAGCATCCAAGATAGTTCCTTTTGCAGGATATTTAACTTCAAAATACACTTCTCTAGCTCTTGCGTCACAAAATCCAGAATCAGTACAGTAGCCCAAAACACTTCCTGAGCTTCGATCCCATAGAACAGTATCATATGAATATAATTCATTGTATTGTTTTTGATTATGTAAGTCTATTCTCACCATATCTCCTCGTATATGGAACGTATCTAAGGTACCTCTCGTATCATGATAAGAATATGATTGAATATTACCCATTCTGCCTAGTAATTGCTTGACATCCTCGTCAATAGAATCTACAACGGTAGGTGAAGTCTCCACAATCTCTTCCTGAGTCTCTATCTCTATAGGAGTAGGTTCAGGTGTAGTATCTTGTACATTATCGCCTCCAGCAGGCTCAATTGGCACTGCACAGGCTACTAAGACCAATAATAGTAGAATTAATACCTTTTTCATAGCTCTTTTTTAAACAAAGTAGTATTTAAAGTTTTCTGTTAAAGTTCAGTTAAAATAAAGTAGAAAAAATAAAAAAAAAGAAAAAATAAAAAGGTTTTTTAGACCTATTCAGCGTCTGCTTCTTCAGCAGGTGCAGCAGCTACTGGAGCTGGTACACTAACAGTTGCTTCAGTCAAGGTTGTACCTGCGACTTCAACTTCCATTACACCATCGTCTAGATCTGCAAGCTTCGTTCCCTCAGCTACAACTCTAGCAGCTCTTCTTGTGTCAAGCGCGCTGAAACCAGCGATAAGCATTGCAACGTTTCCGTTTGTATGCTCCCATAGCTTAACAGTAGCTTTTCCTTCATTGAACCCTGATGTACAATCAGATGGGTTACCAAGTAAGGTAGCAGCAGCTGTGTTTACACATGGTCCTCCTACAACAATAGCATTCTGACCTTTAACGTCAGAAACTTCTGATGCAAGTTTTGCAGTACCAAGTGCGATTGGTGTAACTTGAGCGCTAACTGCGCTTCCGCCTTCAGTGGACGTTTTGGTAATAGCTGGTGCATTTGCGGTAAAGAATACCAATGCTTCAGCTTGACCGTCTGGTACACTAAAAGTTAGCTCGTCTGGACCGTTTGTGTCCACAAGTTGTTCAACCAAAATACCGTATGTGGTTCTTTCTTGTCTATCGTCAGTTGAACCAACTTTGTGTAGACCAGATTGAAAGTGGTTTGCATATCCTGATAAGGATGCAATTCTTGCACTTCCGCTCTTAAGATCAACTGCAAAGTAATCAACAGTTCCGATATCAAGTTCAGGGCTTGAGCTTACCGTAATAGGTACAACTAAAACCTCTTCTTCTGAACCATCATCAATATCGTCTGAGTCAGCAAACAAGGAAATATTCATAATATTTCCTGTTGTACATGCAACGAAACAGCTACCGTTAGTTGTTAAGTTCATGTACACACCGCCCTTTGTAACGATAAATGGTGTGTCTCCTGCTTGAACGGATCCGTCTCCATCAAGGTCTACAGTGATGTTTGCATCATCTGTATCAGCACTTAATAGTACCTTAAACTCTTTTCCACCGATGATAATCTGAGCGTCAGATGTAGCACCAACAGTGGTATAAGATACCTCGATGTTGTCTCCAGTTCCTTTGTCCTTAAACTTAAGAACATTGTTCGTTGAATCCTGATCCTTATATTGAAGGACGTGTGTGAATCCAGTTTGTCGAACACCAAGAGCTTTGTTGTCGTTAACGATGAACGTATCCTCGTCTTCAATCGGATAAGCCAATAAAGCCAAATTGTGACCAGATTGGTTCTCTGAGAAGATCAAGTCTCGTCTACCAGAATCGTCTCCCATTCTATTCTCTCCTGAGGAGATAATGGAAACTAACGGGAAATCATACTCTGTTCCATCTCGATTTGAGAAGGATAGCTTATACTGTCTATCTCCTGCATTGTTCAAGTGGATTTTAGACGCTTCACCAACACTTATACCATGGAATTCAAGGTCAAAGTTTCCAGTGAAAAATCCTTCTGGATCATCCAACTGTTCTTGTGCTCCTTTTCCTTCTCCGATATAAATATCGTCATCAGCAGCCAGTCTAATTCTGATCTTACTGATCTTAACTTTTGTGTTATCGTCTGTACCAACAATTTCAACATCAGCGTCGGAGATTGATTCATCTCTAACATCCAGAGTTCCACCACCGCTTCTTACGATGTCAGTGTCTGTAATGATGATTTCGTCAACACCTAAGTAAAACTCTACAAGATCTTGTGTAACGTCTCCTGCCTCGTTTCCAAGTAGGTTTCGAATACCAACTTCTAAACCATCTGATAGTTTATCAGTTTGATCTTCTAGAAGTTTTCTTGTAACTTCACCATTGATTTTTAACTTAACGGAAGCCGTTGAAGTTGTATCATCAATGATCAGGGCAGTAACTTCATAGTCCTTTCCTTCAATGGAATAGGTCTTAGTTTGTCCCTCTTCTAGAGTGTCTGAAACGTCTCCACCAAATAATGTTAATTTAGTGTTGTTCTTTGCAGAACCAGGTCTTTCAGCTTTTGTTATGGTAAACTTTTTACCCATTATCCAAAGATCTTCATCTTCGAAGTCATAAAGTTTTCCACCATTGGTAGCTGAATTTCCATCGGCATCAGTAACATCTGACTCAGCAGGTTCTTGGAACTCAAGTTCATACTGAAAGATATCATGACCTGACTTAATGTATAGATAATCCGCTGGGATATCTTCATCGTCGTCATCGTCGATAGCGAAGTCAACATACTGCTCAGCAGTTTCATTGAACTTCAAGTATTGATTGTAGTCAAAGCTTCCTTGTGAATTATCTAGTGTTCCACTAGCTAAAACAGTCAAGTCATCCTTTGTTACAACTTCTGTTACGTTGTATAGAGTCTCTCCTATTTCTAGGATATCGGATCCATCTGAGACCTGATAAGCATCTCCTGCAACAGCAACATTAACACTGCTTCCAGAACCTACAGGTACATCAACTTTTGCTTGAAATTGTAGGTTAGTTGCAATATCTACAGCTCCTGAAACATCTGGTGCAGCTGCTGTGTCACCAAAAACGATAATGCCGTTAAACACACCATTCTTGATAAACGGGTTAGGGTATTCGTTTAGTCCTGAAGCCGCGCTAGCTCCAAGCATAGTTGCTCCAACCATTGATAGGCCAGTTCCCAATGCAACAATCTTCTTAATTGCTTTCCTTATTTTCATCTAAACACCTCCGTGTCTGTTCGATTATTATTATCTAGCTGCTCTCCTTAGGGTTTTGCCTCTAAGTTCAGCGAGAGAGCTGATTCTACTACTTTGTTAACTACTGACTTATAAAGGTTTCGTAAGCACTATCTCCATTATATGGTGTATTTTGCTCTACAAGCCTTGTACTATTAGAATTCAACAACTTCAGTACTTTATCACTACTAAGTAGTTTATTTTCATCACACGGTTTATTGTGGATGATTGTTCTCCTCTTAAAAACACTCATTTTTAGCTCCATTTTACGGTATTTCTGTATAATTTTACAACTATATAATATATCTGATAAAGAGTGCTCATTTAGCCCAAAAATAGGGGTATTTTGAGGCAAATGAGCCAACTATCACAGATTTAAGTTAGGCATTAGGTAAAAGTGAGTTATTTTTGTTCTATTTTCTTAAAAACACTGTAAGTAAAAGTAAAATGGCACTCACAGAGTGCCAACTCTCGCAGTCTTACGACTGCGAGCCCTCAGAGTAAGACACAATCACCACTACTGCATGCTGTGCATGCCGGTAGTAGTGGTGACTCAGCCATCAACTATTCCAGATCTACAAAAATTAAAAGAAAAATGATGTGGAGAGGAAGATTCGAACTCCCGTAGACACTAAGCCAATAGGTACCTTACGCCCACACCTGGGCGACCTAAGCTAGGACTTATCCAATTTCTTGGAACAATCTATCCCGTTTGGCCACTCCGGCATCTCCACGCATTGATTTGAAGAATGCAGTGTGTATTTAAACATTTCTATACAATTCACTTCCATAAAACATATAAACCCCCCATGCCATCAAGCTATAAATGTCAGAAAAAAAACAACCAACATCTAATGTTGCATTAAAACTCGGCGGAATAATCATTCTTTTAGTCGCTATAATTGCAATTATATATATGGCAACTCCATCAGGACCCTGTTCTGAGTTTAAAGATAAATATGAAAGACAATTATGTGTTGCAGATCATGCCATCGGTAATCAATCCGTAGTGATGTGTAATGACGTGACTAATATAGACTTAAAAGAATATTGTATAAGCTCAATTGCTGTTGAAACTGGTGCACCAAAACTATGTGAGTTATTAACAAATCAAACGCATGGTTCTTGCATTACAGATATTGCACTAGCAAGAAATGAACCAGTATTATGTGACACCTTACGATTCGTAGACGAAAGATGGTTGGATGTCTGTCAGATGCAGATCTCAATCAAGATGAACAACACAGACCGATGTTCAAGTATTGGTTTTGCAGATTTAAGAGATAATTGTATTGTCGAGCTCCAAAAGACGAGAAATGACTTTGAATTGTGTAAAAAAATTGTTACAGACTCAACAAGACACAGATGCATGAGAGATATTGCATTACTAGAGAAAGATGTTGATCGTTGCCGATCTATCCAAGATGGTTTCTACCGAGATAGTCAATGTAGAAAGAAATTGGCACAGCTAGAAGGAAATCGAGATTATTGTGACCTTATTACTATCATTCAAATCAGGATTAATTGTTATGAAAGAGTATTAGATTTAGTTTTAGTCGATTCTGAAACAAATACCTTGACTAACTTCCATCTTGTTGCAGAACATGATCTAGACATTCCAGATAACTATCTTCCTCCTGAGTTTAGGACGGGAAATACAGAATAGAATTATAGTGTTCTAAATTAAGACGTCAAAAAGATATTTTCAGAAATTATAATTTTATTTATTATCTTTCTTCCAACTATATGTTCGAGTTTTAGAGGAATCTCCATATCCACAGCTAGCACATCTTTTCTTTTTCTTATGAAAAGTATGCTCTCCGCATCTTCGACATCGTAGGTGAGTTGTCTTACCAGACTTCTTTCCCATTGATGGTGTTCCTTTACTCATTTTTCAGAATTAAGCTGGACTTACAAGAATAATAGCATCTCCTCGTAAAAAGGTTACGCCTAACTTTCTTTTAGTCTCTCCGTTCTCTCTTTCTTCTGCGTCCTCTAGGACAACATTAATATGAATGTCAAATGCTTTTAATTTTCCTAGGTATTGTTTACCATTTTTTAGTTCTACAATGACATTCTTATCTCTTGCAGCATTTAAAGCATCTAACGGTCTTGATTGTTCCATTTTTTAGTACCCCTCAAACAATAATAGATGAAAGATTAATGCAATTCTTTATAAAGTTTGCTATGAAAGCTAAAAAAACACAACCTTTAAAAACAACCTGAATTCTCTCCTTATCATGGCAAAATCACAATTAAGAGCTACGACTTCACCACAAGGTGGAAAGATCACAGCTTCTAGAAAGAAACGGAAGTATGAGTTAGCTGGAATTTCAGCATTAACTAAACTTGCTAAAGAAAAAGTATTGAAAGTAAGAACTCGTGGAGGAGCAGAAAAAGTTAAACTCCTAGCTCAAGATGTTGCAAACGTTTACGATCCTAAATCAAAGAAATCTACTAAATCAGTCATTAAATCCGTTGTTGGAAATCCAGCTTCACGACACTTCGCAAGAAGAAACATTATTACTAAGGGTGCTGAGATTGAAACCGAAGCAGGAAAAGCTAAAGTGACTTCACGACCTGGACAACACGGTACAATTAATGCAGTTCTTATCAAGTAATTCTTATGAACTCTACAATTCAGACAGTCTTAGACGCTATCTCTACTATTTCCAAAACTAAAGGAAACGTCTGGCCTATAACAGCTGAACAAGGAGAGTATCTTTCTACATTAATCAAGGAAAAAAACATTAAAAATGTCCTTGAATTAGGAGTATCTCATGGGTTTTCAACCATTTACATGGCAGATGCATTAACAGAGACCGGTGGAAAGATTATTGGTGTTGATAACAACGCAGAAAGAAACAAGATTGCAGAAGAAAACTTCAAAAAATGCAATCTTACTAATATACAACTCCAAGGGGGTTCTTGCCAGAAAGTAATCCCCACTTTAGACGAGAAATTCGACTTGGTTTTTATTGATATCAGTAAAGATCAATATATTAATATCTTTAAATCAGTATTATTAAAACTAAATCCAGATGCTATTGTAATCGCTGACAATATTTCTACCCATCCAGAAGAAACTGAAGAGTATCGAGACTTTGTAGGCAAATATGATACTAAAACTATCAACATTGGTAATGGCTTTGAAGTAACTACTCTCAAGTAATTAAAAACATAAGCTTTATAAAGAGTGAAATTGTCTATATTCTAACATGGTATTCAAATATAATTTTCCATCATTAGCTCATTTTATAGATTTTATGGACGATGCAATCATGTTTAACGGAGTTATCTCTTCAAACAGTAATGGAAATCCAAACAGGAGAGATGATTGTGCCAAAATTGTTCCTAGTGTAGACAAACAGCGAGGAAATAAAGGACCAAGAAATATGCACTTCTCTGGTCAAATTCCACACACTAGGAAAAATAATAAACAATCAACAATTTTTTATGCCACTGTTTGTACCATTGAAGATACATTTGATTCATTTGTGGACAAACCATTCCACAAAAGATGCAAGGATAGATGGAATCTTGTACAATCTGAATTAAACCATTATGATACTGATCAAATAGATCAAGGCAAAGGAGATTATAATACTGGAAGAATTTTTTGGGAACCAAAACCAGAATCATTACCTCTATTTCCAAATGAAGACGCTAGAGTCACAAGACTTGGAGAAGCCAATGCATCAATTCCTGCCCAGCTCGGATATTTGGACACTTTAACCCTTCTTGGAATGTTTGGAATTCCAGAAAAAAAGTTAATTGAAAAATTTCAACGTTTTGATTTATATCCTACAGCTAATGTGGTAAATAAATTATTAACACAAGCAAGAACCAAAGTACCACCTGCAGTCGCTAAAGCTGCAATTTTGTATCAACAAAAATACCTACATTAATAAACAACCTCTTCTCTTAATCAATTATGCAATACTTACATTTAACATTAGATAAATTCCAGGTTGATTCTATCCATGCAATTGATGACGGTAAATCTGTTGTAGTTTCCGCTCCAACAGGATCCGGAAAAACATTAATTGCAAACTATCTCATAGATACCAAACTAAAAGAAAGAAGAAGAGTAGTATACACTGCGCCAATTAAAGCACTATCCAACCAGAAATTCAAAGAGTTTACAAAACTGTATGGAGAAGAATCTATAGGATTAATGACAGGAGACACCGTCATCAATCCACATGCTCCCGTCATCATCATGACCACAGAAATCTATAGAAATATGGTCTTAGTGAATGATTCAACGGTAGACAAAGTAGACTATGTTGTTTTCGATGAAATTCACTACATTAATGATAGAGAAAGAGGATATGTTTGGGAAGAGTCAATCATCTTCTCCCCTCCCAGTGTGAGATTTCTCTGCTTATCAGCAACCATTCCAAACGCTGCCGAGTTTGCCGACTGGATTTGCAAAATAAAGAAACATAAAGTAGAAACAATAGAACATCATAGACGAGCCGTCCCCCTTCAACATATGTTTTTTGAAAATGAACTAGGCATTGTGGAACTAAAAAAAGTCCATGACAGAATGGGTATTCCTGAATACAAACAGGCATTCAAGCATAGAAGAAAAGGTCCCAGACAAAGAGTAAATCCTCCCGATCATACAGAATGTGTGAAAGCATTAGGAACTAAAGTTCCTGCATTATTTTTCAATTTTTCAAGAGCAGCGTGCCAAAAGAAAGCCATAGAATTAGCACAAAAAAGGTTCTTCAAACATGAGCCAGAAATAGCAACGTTTGTAAGAGAAAAATTAAAAAATGCACCTTCTGATATTAATAAAATTTCAGCAACAAAAGCTTTACGAGAAATCTTACCGTATCAAATTGGATTTCACCATGCTGGTCTTCTCCCCATTCTAAAAGAAATAGTAGAAGAATTGTTTGGAAAAGGATTAATCAAAGTATTGTACACAACAGAAACCTTTGCAGTTGGGATTAACATGCCAGCAAGAACTGTCTGTTTTGACTCCTTAAAGAAATTCGACGGATACTCTCTAAGATATCTCAACACTAAAGAATATTTCCAGATGGCAGGACGTGCAGGAAGAAGAGGAATTGATACAAAGGGATTAGTAGTAACCATGGTCCATCTTCCTACGTTTGAATATGGAAAAGTCAAAAAAATAACACAAGCAGATGTCATGCCGATCCATTCACAATTTAGATTAAGTATTAACACGGTTTTGAATATGATAAAATTACATTCAGAAGAAGAGATGAAAGTAATCCTCAAACAATCCTTTTTAGCGTATCAAGAAACTCAAGTTGACATGAAATTACGATTTGACAACATGGTAAAAAAACTCAAGGCGAGAGGTTTTATCAAAGCTGATAAATTGACAGAGAAAGGAGATTTCGCTTCTAAGATTTATGCAGATGAAGTAGAGACTGCTGAAATATTTGCCACAACCTTTGCCGACTCTTTAACAGAGTATGAAATCTTAGTTATCTTTGCTATGATAGCATATGAGCCTAAAGATAAAGATAAATTCTTCAAACCTATGAAACATAATAAGACTCATGACTTAAGAAGAAAGTTAAGAAAAGTGAGAGCTATCGAAGACGATGAAAGATTTAGATATATGTTTGAGATGGCTTCTTTGGTTGAATCCTGTTTCAACAAAGGAAGTTTCTTTGATATTATTGATTTAACCAATCAATCAGAAGGAGATTTAATACGATTATTTTCTCAGATGTTGGATAGGTTAAGACAAGTACGAAGAGCAAGTTTTAATATGAATCTAAATGACAAGTTAGATGTCTTAAGTGATAAGATCACCCACTTTCTACAAGATGTTAAAGAAATCTAGCAACCTTTAAATACAAATAAACAACAAAATCTCTATGGGAATCATCTCATCATTACTTGGAGTAATTGCACTTTTAATCATATTCTACTTCCTAGTCTTCAAAAGAAATCCTTCCATCCATATTGATGAAGGTATTATCTCTCCCACACATGGAAAGATTGTGAACATCACCAAGTCAACAAAAAAGGCGGAAATTCCTAAAGGTATGCTCGGTAAAGTACACACACTCACCAAAGATGTGGCGAAAGAATGTTACATTATTTCCATCATGATGACACCTTTAGATGTTCATTTTCAATATGCACCGATTAAAGGAAAAGTAACTTCTATTCAATATCAAAAAGGAACATTTACAAACGCAGTCTCGGCAAATACGTTAGCAATTTTGAAAAATGAAAACAATCAAATTCTTATTGAAGGAAAAACAAAAGCTAAGGTCATCCAAATTGCAGGAGTATTAGCCAGAAGAATTCATTGTTATGTAAAAAAGAATATTCACATTCATAAAGGTGACAAAATAGGATTTATTGACATTGGATCTCAAGTGACCTTAATTATTCCAACAACACACAAACTTCAAGTGCATATTGGTCAGAAAGTAAGAGGAGGTGACCAAATTGCGACTCAAAGAGAAATTAAAATCGTATAAAAATCAATACAAACAAGAATCTATTTACTACTCAATCTACCTACTAAGAATCATTCTTGCCATTTTTGTGGCTGTTTCATTATTACAACCAGAACGATTCATAACTACAATTTTATTCATCATCACCTTATGCCTAGGATTTGTAGATTATTTCAGATACAGAAAAAAGATCTTGAAAACTCCTGTCGAATCTATATTCAACACTTTTGGAGATAAACTCTTAATTATTTTAGTCTCCATAATGTTGTTCAAACAGAATCTACTGCCACTCTGGGCATTCATAATTTTTATAGCAAAGGATGTACTCTCAATATTAAGAGAAGGATATCTTTTCTTTACCTACAAATCAACAATTTTCAAACCTTCTGTCATAAGTAAGATTACATTATACGCACAATCATTATTTTTTATCGTGATTTTATTTAACAAACCTGATATCATTTTGCTCTGGACTGCATCAATCTTAACAGTGCTCAACATTGTCTACGCACTCTACACTCCAGAAGTGAAGATTGTAAAGAAAGCAACACTGTATCATGACTTTGCATTTACAAAATTATTAAAACCTGCAGATTTATTTACATTAGCAAATGTCCTCTCAGGAATTATAGCAGTTATTTTTGCCATCTCAGATAATCTAACAATAGCGTTAGTATTTCTTATCGTTGCCGTAGTTTGTGATATGTTAGATGGAAAAGTTGCGAGAGCAACACATACAGAAAGTGATTTTGGAAAAGAATTAGATTCATTGGCAGACACCGTAAGTTTTGGAGTTGCTCCTGCCGTGATTGGTTTTACATTAGTCCAATCAAAAGTTGCAATTATAGCGTTTTCTATTTTCTTACTCTGTGGAATCTTACGACTAGCCAAGTTTAATATCATGCAAGCCCAAGGAGTCTACATTGGTATGCCGATTACGTGGAATGGAATTATACTTCCTCTGTTATTGTTCTTCAGTTTCCCAGTAATCTATCTTCCCTATGTCTTTATTCTGTTAGCAATCTTAATGGTAGCTCCTGTACAGTTGAAGAAGAGGTAATTATTTAACGCATCTGATTTCGTATTTCCTTCCTTGATTTATGAAGAACTGTCTTGAACTTCTGAGCCTTATACTGATCAGATAAACGACAATTTTTTTGTTTTCGGGTGTCCCATTTGTTGGGAACCATTACAGTTGTATCTCCTTCAAAGACCATAATTTGAGGTAAATTATTATTCCATTGATGGTGACTGAGATCAATATACAATCCTCTTTGTTTGTCATAATTCCATGCATGCCACCGAATAAGTGGATAGTTTAGAACTGGAAATTCATACTCTCCTTGAATTTTTGGGGCAAATGATTCATAATTTCCTCCAAGTTCTGTGAGCCTAGTTAACCGGCTGGCACACCGAGTAGTTTGCACACAATAACGAGAAGGAAAATGAGGTACCCATTCATGAAGATTTTTTTGTAAAATTTGTAGCACATTAAAATAAGGTAATTTCTTTACTTCAGTCTGAGGAAGAAAATATTCTTTCCTAGGATAGTTATGAAAAAATCTATCATATCTATGTCTTCTCATATTAAAGAAGAATCAACTTCAATTTATAAGTCTTAACCAAGTAATTTTTTTCTCGTCTAACTTTAACATTTCTTTTGTCATTTGTAAATTATCTTTCAAATACAGATTTGATTTCGAAAAAATTCAGTCCCTGTGTATGAATATTTCCAAGACGCCCGGATTTCTTTACAAATAAATCAACAAAGACATATTAAACATAACATCTCATATACACTATGCCAAAATCTATTGATGATATGTATCAACAAGTTCCCTATACCATCCCTACATCCATGAGAGTAAAACATAGTTGTTACAAATTTCTTAGCACAGCATTTATCTGTGGAGTATTCTATGCAAGTGCAATTGATCCAGGAATAAAAACAGTTATTTCTCATGCATACCATCGTTTTCATCCTGAAATAAAACAGACAGGAATCCAAGTAATCCCAAAAATGCCAGAAACAGAATCATTAGAACATAAATTAACAGAAATAGTCCAAGATGCAGTCTCCACAGCAATGCAAGGCTACACACCACCCACTTACTCAAAGAGCCATCCAAAACCCACCACCTACAGTTTTGTAAAACCACCTTCAATCGTTCCCACCTACAATAAGAAAAATTCTGTATTTATTTGTGACGGCTTGGAAGATCCTTTTGAAGAATTAGAGAAGGAAGAACAAAAACAAAAGAAGAAAGGATTCTTTTCAAAGCTGTTCAAAAGAAAAAATAAGAAAGACAAAGAATCTGACGATAGTAGTTAAATTTAAATACTATCTTCTTCAAAATAGAGGTTATGGGAGTCATGGATAAGTTAAAATTCTGGAAGAAAGACGATGAGTTTGATTTTGATAAAGACTTAGGTCCACCTCCAGGAGAAGATCTTGGCGCAGGAGAGCTCCCTCCAAATGATAGCGGAGTAAATATTCCCAGTTTAGAAGCATCCGGAGATCCATTAGGCGGTGCAGGTAAGAAAGACGACTTAGGTTTACCAAAAACAGAATATACCGATCCAAGCATGGCAAGTGCAGAACCAGAAACTCCAGGTCCATCACATCCGTTTCAAGAAGGTCCAAGACAAGCCCCAATTACAGCTGCACCTCAACAACAATCATTTCAACATAATGAGATGGCAGATAAAAATATGGAAGTTATTTCCGCAAAATTAGACATGCTAAAAGTAACACTTGAAGCAGTAAATGTTAAATTAGATAATCTTTCTCGAGTAGCTCAAACTCATGAGCCACAATCTACAGATAATTTCAGAAAAAGTTGGTAAATAATTTCTTAGTAAATCCTTAATAATATATTTAATGTAATTGTATCAGCCACCACTACTACTGGTGCCCACAGGGCACAGTAGTGATGGCTGGAAAAAATGACTATACTCACGGCGCTACTTTAATGAGGCGCCGTGAGAGTTGGGTCGCTGAGCGAGCCATTACCTTTACTTTTTTAAAATACTAAAAATCTCTATAGAAACTATATTCTATTGTGAGAATATCTATATTTTTCATACGTATTCTATATCTATCACCCTATGGAGGTAGGTAAAATGACAAAACAAAAACAAATAGAAGCACCAAAACAGAATGTAGACCTTCCTATTGAGAATGAAATTACATTACCAGTGGAAACTACAGACGTAAAACAACATGGAGATAGAGCAATCACACCAGCTTATTTCGATAGAATTGAGCAAGGCGGATATGCAACTCCACAACAAGAAGCTTTGTACAGAGAACGACAAGTTATGAACTCTGACCGAACAATGTTTATGGAAGCTCTTGGAGCTAAACATGAAGTTTTTGCAAGACAACTTGGAGATTGGAAAACATACCAATTAGCTCAGTTTGAAGCGATGCAAGGACTACAGTCAAAGCAATTAGAAGCTATGACAACTATGCAAACTCAAAACATTGAGTACCAATTGGAAAAAGCTACTGCAGATATCGGATCTGGAAGAAGAGTAGATCAATCTACACGAGTAATGAACTCTCGAAATCTTCTTGGAGAAGGTGTGAGAAACATGTACTCAGCTGCAAACATTATAAATTTGAGTTGAGGCACCTGCCTTTTTTTATTTTTTAAATTCACTTTTGTTTCATAAAAGCAATCCTTAAATACTTTCATATCTTCCTTTTTTATAATTCGGAGGTTATTTTTATGAGAACTAAAAGTAGATTAATGATACATTTTGGATTAGGTTTATTCTTCCTAGCATTTGGATTGGTAAAGTTTACCAGCGCTTCATTTTTTATAAATGGACCCTATCAAATGTTTTATGGATTTGGATTTCCTTTAGCATTTATCTTACTAGCAGGAATTGTTCAAATCTTTATGGCTATAGCCTATTTTGCTAACTATAAAACACGATTAGCTTCTTGGTTTGCCGTGGCTATGTTGGGCTCAACTATTTTGGTAACCTTACCAAAAATATTAACCTTTTTTCAACTACCACCTGTGGAAGCCCCACCAGGATTCTTGTTTTTCACCGCCGTGCCCGTCTTTTTTACAGCACTGAGTGAAGTCCTAAGAGCTCCCGTGAAGGAACCCACTGAAGAACATAAAAGCCATTAGGCTTTTATATTATTTCTTTTTATTATCTCTTATGAAAAAAGACTATCTTATTCCTATAACTGCAGGAGCAGTCATTCTTCTAGACCAATTAACCAAAATATGGGCATCAAAATTAACATCCCCTATACCAATTATCTCAAACTTCTTCCAATTAAGACTTTCAACTAACACGGGAGCTGGCTTTGGCATATTCACAGGTTTTAATTCAATTCTAATCTTCATTTCATTAATCATTCTCGGAGGAATATTCTATTACTATGATCAAATACCAAAGAAATCATATCTCTATATATGCTACGCTTTAATCGTAGGAGGAGCTATTGGAAATCTTATCGATAGAATCAGACTAGGAAGAGTAATAGACTTTATTGCCATTAGTATCTGGCCAAGTTTTAACATTGCAGATGCTGCAATAACAATTGGAGCTATTATATTTGCAATTTACTTATACAGAGAGAATTAACTCAAACTTGTTTGAGGAATTGTAGACTTCATCAGAAGTATTCAATAATTACTTCTTTTTACTAGTTTTTTTACTAACTGTCTTTGCCACAGTCTTTTCTTCATACGATTCAACTTTTGGCATTGGTTTTGGAGCCTCTTTAGGAGATCTTCCCTTCCGAGCTTCTTGCACTCTCCATTTCCTCTCTTGATAACTCTCAAGAGAAGCAATACAGAGTAAGAAAGCAACCATATTGATAAAACTAAGTCCAATTAAGCTGTAGATTCTTCCTGAGCCGTGCAGTAGGATGATATCATGTAATAATATAGCTGCAAAAAGTAACATACCTAATTGATACGTCCATGGTCGATCATGTAAGACGCCAATTAAAGCCAGGAATCCAATAACCATAAAGAGTAAACTCAAAAACAAGTGTACTCTAAAGTCAATTCCTGATTTTTGAAATATCAGATAGATTGTTCCTAAGAAATTAAGAACTAATACCATCATCAACAACATAAACCGTCTTTCTCCCATAGCTATTAGTTACAGGATAATTGTATATAAACATTTATGAGGTTGATAATTTACAATAGATTACCAATAATCAATACAGAGTAATGGAAAATATAGAATTGAGAAAAAGGTCTAGGCATCTTGTAACAGTGCCACTCGAGGGGTTGAGTAAGGCGATACCTGCCAGTTATAAATATTTTTCAAGACAGGTGCATTAGAGGGTTGAGCAAAGCGAAATCCTCTTATTCGCCGTAGGCGTCGACTAACTTGTGTAGTCGTTAGAACTCATCAGTATCTTGTAACTTATCAAGCATACCTTTTCTTTGTAAGAAATCTTTTTGAGCAGGTCTATATTTGAAAATAATATCTCCTTTTTCGTCTCCACCAAGTTCCCAAGGTTGAACTAATACAATATCACCAGGTCGTACCCATAATCTTCGTTTTAATCGTCCAGGAATTCGACAAATTCTTGTCTTACCATCAAGACATTTAACTCGGGTTCTAGAAGCTCCTAATCGTTCATCCAAAAGGCCAAGTGTTTGATTGCCTCTTGGCATCATAACTCTTGAAATTTCCGTTTGAATTGCTTCAGCTTGTGCAGCTTCTTCTTTCTTTTTACTCATCTAGATTACCTTGATGCTGTTTCGTTTATAAAGTTAATGGTACAAAAAAGAAACACGGACCTGCGAGGATTCGAACCCCGGTTTGCCGGTCCGAAGCCGGCCGTACTATCCAGACTATACTACAGGTCCACATGATATTAGTTCTTCATATAGTATAAAAAAGTAGCGGTATTAATCAAATCTTACTCAACACAATATCAATCGTACTCACTCGAACATCTTTATCTTCATCATTCTTGAATTCTTCACTACCAATTTTAATATCCTTAACAACAGCTTGCCCTTGAAGAAATCGTTTAATAGCAACTTCAGAAACATCTACAGCTCGAGAGATAAATTTTCCACGAGCTTTAACAACAACTTCAGAAGCATTTTTGGTCGTAAACTGCATGACAACACCCGTTACATAATTCATAAAAGGTTTTCCACCAATAAAGATGGAGTTATCATCCATTTTAAGCCTTAGCTTTAACCTTTCTAGTTACATAGCCAGCTATTGTATTCCTATGTTTTTTAGAAGGTATATCTGCTAGTTCAGTTACTAATTTTTTATTCTCTTCAAATTCAGTCTTAAAAGAGTCACCGTGATTCTTAAGTAATTCTTCAGTTATTCTCTTTACCAATTGAGTTTTAATTCTTCCCATATATTTGAGAAGCCCGAGGTCCTTTATAAATGTTTTTGTTTAATGTAAAAATAGAACTCACATTTCCTCAGGAGCATTAATACCTAATAATTCTAACCCATTCTCTAGAACTTGTTTAACAGCTGAAATCAAAACCAGCCTAGCATCTCTAAAACCTTCATCTTCTTTGATAATTTGCCTTACATGATAGAATTCATTCAATTTACGAGCCATTGCCAATAGATGATGGGCTAATGTATGCACACGCATATCATCTGCAGCTTTAGCAACAACGTTAGGATAGTCTTCCATTAATTTAATCAAAGCAACTTCTTCCTCTTCTTCAAGTAAACTGTAATCAATATCCTTTTTGACAGGTTTCCCCCATTTTCTAAGTATACTACAAATCCGAGCGTGAGCATATTGAATATACGGTCCGGTATCACCCTCAAAATCTAATGCTTTCTCCCAATCAAACACCATGACTCTTTGATTTTCTCGTGCAACCATCCCAAACTTTAATCCTGCAAAAGCAATATTGGTAGCACTCTCATCAATTCGCTTAGCACTCCAATCTTTGTGTCTTTTTGTAACTTCTTCTTTTGCAGCTTCATACAATTTATCTCGTAACTCAGGATACAATACTACATTTCCATCTCGAGAACTCATCTTACCCTCAGGCAACATCACTAATTCATAGATCATATGATGAGATGGAATCTTTTTATCAATTTTCATCAATTCAAATGTTTTGAACAGTTGTTTAAAGTGTAGTTCTTGTTCTTTTCCAACAACGTGAACACTTTTATCAATTTTTTTGAAGTCTTTGATCTTTTGCATAGCAAGTCCAAGATCTTTTGCAGAATACAATGCATATCCTTCTTTAGTAACGAGAACAAAAACACCTAATACTTCATCTTTGAAATCAATAATTATAGCCCCATCATCCTCTTTTGCAATTTTCTTTTTAACAAGATCATGTGCTAGTTTAACACCTGCTTTTTCTGCTGTTGATTCAAAATAAAATTTGTCAAACTTCACTCCAAAGTCTTTGTAAAAATCTTCATATTCATCGAGACACCATTTTCTTGTTTCTTTCCATTTCTTATTAAGTTCTTTATCTCCAGCATACAACTTAGTAGTCATCTCTTTAATCTCAGCCTGCAATTTCTTACTATCTTTAATTTTTTTTTTGGCGGCAATGTAGATTTCACCTAACCAAAGCATTCGATCTTTGCTTGGAGGTCTCTTTTTGGTATGCTTCAGCCCCCACAAACACTTTACAACGTGAGGCCCAATATCTCCCTGATAATTAATCCGTTTAATATCATATCCAGCAGTCTCCATCACATTTGCTAATGCACTTCCAAGACACATATTTCTAATATGGCCAATATGCACACCTTTGTGAGTATTTCCGTGGAAGAATTCTAACAAATAGTGTTTATGATTCTTCTTACCTTCTCCAAACTTTTCTTTCTTTGTTAAAACTTCCTTAAGAACGTCTTTTGACAACTCATCTTTTTTTACAAAGAAATTAAGATAGGGTCCTTTGGCTTCAATCTCTCGAATTCCATCTGGAATCTTTAACATACCTTCTAATTCTTCTGCAATATCATTTGGAGATTTTTTCCACTCTTTTGCCAAAACAAAACAAGGAAAACTAAAATCTCCCATAGCCTGATCCGGAGGAACTTCTAGTGGAATCTCCTTTAATTTAACATGCTTCTTCAATTCTTTAATAATCGCTTCTTTAAAATCCATAAAAGACAATCTGCTTACGAGTAATATAAAGGTTTTGGTATTATATTGTTAATTAATTTTGAATAGTAAATACAAATGTATAAGGTCCTTTCTCAACAGTATCTTGACTGGTAATTGTCTGAAGTCCCCATCCACTATTTTCTTGCTCTCTTTGTGTTGCTTGTTCATCCTTTCCTTCAATACAATAGCTGGCAATGGGAGTATCATCAATAAATAACATACCGAAATCTTTTCGAAAAAATGGATAGTGATCAATAATCAAATTAACTCTTTCCTCTATGGCATGTATTCCTTGTTCTTCATCCATGTCCATTGTTTGGTTTTGATAAATTGATAAATTATTTTCTTCTTGAGTTATATGAAAGAGTGCCTTATACTTAGGATCTGGATGTGTATCCCTAAGAATGTACTTAAATCTATCTGGATTTTCTTGTATGTCCTCTGGAGCTATAATTTCTTTGAGTGGGTGAACATATTGTGATATATCTATTTCATTTCTAAAGTAGGTTATTCCTGTCCCAGATTTTCCTACGAAATGAGCAGATAACTCCGACATCTGATCTTCCTTAATGAAACCATAAGGATATGACCTTGACTGTGAACTCCATTTTACATTTCCCCATTCCAGCATTCTCATAAAATCTAATGCCTCTACCCACTCACCTGATTTCAGTCCTCCTAAAATTGAAATCACATAATATTCCCCCATATCATCGTTTATTTTGGATAGATCCAGATTTGTGAGTCGGGTTGAAGGAAAAATTTCATTGCTATCTTCTATAAAACAGGAAGGAATGCCACAAAAGGTACATTTTCTACCTCCTCTCCCTCCACAACATGTTTCATATTTTTGACCTGGTAAAAATAATATATCTTCATTAAGTCCAGTAAATATATTTTCAAGCTTATGTTGATCTACTCCGTCATAATTTCTTGGTATAATTGCTTTATACAAAAAATCTGCAAACCCCAATCCTTCTCGAACTTGGGAAGGATTTCCTGCGAAATGTTGATTAATTTTTTCTTTTATTTTTGGTATGCTAGGTATCACAGCATATTCCACAAAAACATTTTCAAAATAACAATTAGGATAAAAACGACTTTCAGCGTCATCAGGTAATATGTCAATTAATTCTCTATGGGTTATTAAATTTTTGATTCTCATACTTCTAAGCCATAGATTTCGTAAACCTTTTAATAATTCTACAGGAATTAAGTGTGGCTTATGCTGTTCCTGAATTCTTGGATGGTATAATTCAAGGTCCTGCCTATATTTATTCCAATCACGTATGTAAGAATCTATCCCGTCAGTAAATACACGACGTAAGTTATCTTCATATTCAGAATCAGTCCATACAGGTTCTTCCAAAGTTGCCAAATGAGAATTTTTTACTTTTGGATGTGAATTCATCAAGAGAGGTATTATTTTTGCATTTATATAAGTATTGTCTGCCTATCTTTTCCCAGCCTCTTCAAATGAATTTAGAGATTAACAAAACATATAAACATCCACACTTTCAAATTTATATGCAACCCGGTTATGACTTCACAGGTATTTGTGTCGTATTCTTCTGTCATGATGGTGAAGGTAATGTGCTCCTAGCAAAAAGATCTAAAAACTGTAGAGATGAACATGGTCATTGGGATTATGGAGCGGGAGGAATTGAACATGGTGAAACAGTACTAGACACCCTAAAAAAAGAAATCAAAGAAGAATATGGCTGTGACGTTCTAGAACATGAATTTCTAGGTATTAGAGATGTCCATAGAGAACATGAAGGTAAAAAAACACATTGGATAGCTCTAGATCATAGAGTAAAAGTAAACAAAGCACAAGCAAAGAATATGGAACCTCACAAATTCGACGACTTACAATGGTTCACATTAAACAACCTACCAACCCCATTACATTCTCAGTTTCCTAACTTTTTAGAATTGTATAAGGATAAGCTATAAATTCTTATACACTCTTGAACGTTTGTCAATTCTAAAGATTGAAATTTCCTCGTCAGCTATAGCAATTTCATATAGAATCCTAAAATTACCCACACGAGCACAATACACTATGTCTTCTCCTAGTTCTAATCGTTTCTGACCAAAAGGATTTGACTTAATGGATGAGAATTTCCTTTCCATCCTCTGCTTCGTTTCCCTATCTATCCGTTGCATAGCTCTCGCTACTTTTGGATGTAGTGTTAATCTCATTTTAGAACACGTCTTCCATAGGGATCAATTTTCCCTCTTTTCTGAGCTTTTGTGTTTCTCTAAGAAGCCTTTCATCTTCCTCCGAAAGAGTGGTATCATCAATATGCTCCTGAATACTATCAAGAGATTTCTCAATACCTTCTAATTTCTTGATAACCTTCTTCTCAAAATCTTTCATTAAAGGACTTTGTAGTTGCAACGTATTTAAACTTTTTGACATAATATCACCTCTTTATCTAGGTGATTTACTCATTAAAATGTCCTTCTAAGAATTATTGTAAAGATATCCGGAGATAATAGAAATATTTACAATAATGGACTGAAAATATCCGAATTCCATTACATCACAATTAAAATATCCAACCTATTTAGAAATAATGAATTTGTCGACTATATAAAATCACAGCTCTAAAGTCCAAACGTATCTTGAAACTCTCTCATCTTTCTAAAATGTGCTAAGAATTCATGTCCCTTATCTTTAATAATAATATATTGATTGCCAGCTTTCCCTTCTATTTTTCCAATCATCTCTTTATTTACCAATTCATCCAAATACCCATTCAGTAATTTATGAGACAAATTTGCTTTATACATTAAGTGAGTAGGCTTAATCTTACCTCCTTTATCCTGGATAGAACCAAGCATGTCGTTGATGATGTCCATTTTGGTTCTTCTTCCAGCCATATAAATCACTTCTTAAACACAATAGTATAAAACGTAAAAGATAAAAACAAAAATCCTACTAATTGGACAACCTGTCCTGCAACATAAAACACATCATGAACTGCTGTTAAAACAAACAACACCTGAGATGCAAGCAAACCTGCAAATCCCCAACCCACATTCTGTCGTACAACATTCTTATTTTTCCTATAATGCCAAAGATAATTATACACTGTTCCTGCTAAAATAATAGCAGCAAATAGATGGAACACAAAGTATTGCGAACCAGAAAATAAAATAATCATAATGGCCAGCAAAATAGTCATTAAAATATTGTATCTGTTCTGTTCCTTAGTAACTAAATAATAAATACCCAATAATCCCATTAAAAACAGAAACCTATAAAACGCAAAACCAAAGACATACAACATTCGAGACTGCCCCGTATACTGCACTACCACATTTACTCCTGCATATGCTACCTCATTTGCTTTAGGATAATAAATGACTAAGTTCATAGCAATCTTAGCTAAAAAAGCTAAAGCAATACTCAACCAACTCAATGCAAAGTATTTATCTTTTTTACGATCTGAAAACTTAAAAATCTTAAAAGCGTACCAAGCAATTAACCCTACTACAATAATAGAAATAATATCAATTGCTGCATCATACCCAAAAAACCATTGTGGACTAAAACGTATCTGTATCATATAGTATATTCTCTATTATTCGTTTATATAACTTGTGGATTACTCATCAGTAGGGTAGAACTCTAATCCAGAACAATGCAACATAGAGTATATAAAACAATTTTCCAAAAGAATGAATGAGGTGATACTATGAAAAACTTTATAGACGAACTCAGAGATGAAGAAATAGAATACTTAGCAATGCTTGATAGAAAATTCAAGCGAAGAATGCATTGGAAAAATAGATCTTGGGGAGAGGCTTAAGTCTCAACATAAGAGTCCCAATCAAGGACTTCTAAGCTCTCTTCATTTAATTTGCAGATAGAGTCAATAAATAATTTGGCCAATTGTAAATTAGTAAACAGTGGAATGGCAAAGTCAACTGTCATACGCCGTATTACATACCCATCTCTTGAAACATTCTTCTTCTCATCATCAGGGATATTAATAACTAAATCTAATTTTCCTTCCTTCAAATAATCTTCGATATTTGGATGTGTCCCTACTTCTGAAACTTTATGTAATACTTTTGCATCTATCCCTCTCGCATTATAGAAAGCAGCACTTCCTTCTGTGCAATAGATGGTAAATCCATCATCTTTCATCTGTTGCATACTTTCTAGAAATCGGAATCTGAACCGATCTCCACTAATGCTGACAAGAACTTTCTTCTTTTGAGGTAATACATATCCCACAGAAAGCAAAGATTTCAAAAAAGCTTCATGAATATCACGTCCAATACAAGCTACCTCACCTGTGCTAGCCATCTCTACTGAAGTAAGGGGATCTGCACCTTGTAATCGTTGAAATGAAAATTGAGGACTCTTAACTCCTACATGGTCAATCATGAGCATAAGGTAATCTTGGCGCTCATTGCTAATCCCTAAGATAGATTTTGTAGCAATTTCAATAAAATTATATCCACTTACCTTCGAAACGAATGGAAAACTACGAGAAGCACGCAGATTACATTCAATAACTTTAATATCGTTATCCTTTGCTAAAAATTGGATATTAAACGGTCCCGTAATTTGCAATTTCTTTGCAATCTGCTTAGCAACTCGAACAATCCTTCGAATAGTCTCAATATAGACATTCTGAGAAGGAAAAATCATAGTTGCATCGCCAGAATGCACTCCTGCATTCTCCACGTGTTCAGATATAGCATAGATGAGCAATTCACCATCTTGAGCTACAGCATCCACTTCAATTTCTTTAGCATTTAAAATAAACTTACTCACCACAACCGGTCGTTCTGGACTGACATCAGTTGCTTTTTGCAAAAAGACATCCAAGTCTTCTTTATCAAAGACTACTTTCATAGCTGCTCCCGATAACACATAAGACGGTCGTATCAAAACGGGATACCCTACCTTTTCTGCAAACTGTTCAGCCTCTTTCAACGTCCGTAACTCCTTCCATTCAGGCTGATCGATCTTCAATTCATCCAACATGGCAGAAAATTGATGTCTATCTTCCGCATTATCAATACTGTTAGGATCTGTCCCCAATATAGAAATACCATACTCATGACACTGCATCACAATATTATTAGGAATCTGACCACCCATACTGATAATTAACCCTTTAGGATGTTCTTTTTCGTAAATATCAGCAACCACTTCAAAACTGAGCTCTTCAAAATACAATTTATCACAAATATCATAATCCGTACTCACCGTTTCAGGATTATAATTCACCATGGTGACAGAATGACCTTGTGCTTTAGCAGTCATTACAGCATTCACACAACACCAATCAAATTCAACAGAACTTCCAATTCTATAAGCACCAGAACCTAATACCAAAATACTATTCGAAGCATTTCCTTGCACATCATCTTCGATAGAATTGTAAGTTAGATACAAATAATTAGTCATGGCAGGAAATTCTGCAGCTAACGTATCAATCTGATTAATTTTAGGGGTAACATCGTATTGCTTTCGTAATTTTCGAACATCTAATTCATCTCCACCCAACAATCCACCAATTTGTTTATCAGAAAATCCTATTTTCTTGGCATCTAACAATAATCCCTTAGTCATCGTCTTAATATCATACACTCCAAATGCTTTTTCCATATCAACAATATGCTTCAACTTATAGAGGAACCATTTGTCCACTCTACAGGTATCATACAAATTATCCACAGAAATATTTTGTTTTAAGGCTTCAGCTAGGGCATATAATCGTTTATCGGTGGGATTACGGACACTTTCTAAGACATTCTTAAATTCAATTCCAGTTCCTGTGATACCTTGATAGCCAATCTCCAACATACGAACAGCTTTTTGTAAGGCCTCTTCAAACTTACGGCCAATGGCCATAACCTCTCCTACAGATTTCATCTGAGTTCCGATCTCAACAGAAACGTTGGTAAATTTCTGTAAATCCCATCGTGGAATCTTCACTACACAATAATCTAACGCAGGCTCAAAACACGCCTTTGTTTTTTTAGTTATCTGATTTTCTAATTCGTATAATCCATAGCCTAGAGCCAATTTAGCTGCAATAAAAGCTAGAGGATATCCTGTGGCTTTACTGGCCAATGCAGAACTTCTACTCAATCGTGCATTTACTTCAATAATTCTATAATCTTCAGATTTAGGATCGAGTGCAAATTGAATGTTACACTCTCCCACAACTCCAATATGTTTAATTACATTGATACTAATTTCTCTTAGTTTATGATATTCAGCATTAGTCAATGTCTGGCTAGGGGCAACCACAATACTCTCCCCAGTATGAATCCCAAGAGGGTCAAAGTTCTCCATGTTACAGACCGTGATACAGTTATCATGACAATCTCTCATCACTTCATACTCTACTTCTTTCCAACCTCCCAAATATTCCTCTACTAAAATTTGTGGACTGTTAGTAAAAGCTTTTGCAGCCATATCTTTGAGTTGATCTTCTTCATAGCAGACTCCAGAACCCATCCCACCTAATGCATAGGCTGCTCGTATCATGACAGGATATTTAATTTCAGTTGCAGCTTTAAGTGCAGCTTCTGTAGAGGTTACCGGAATACTTTTTGGACTTTTCAGATTAATTTCTTCAAGTTTTTTTACAAATAATTCTCGATCTTCTGTATTGATAATAGACTCAACAGGAGTTCCTAACACTTTGATGTTATAATCTTCTAGAATGCCGTTAGTAAATAGTTCAACACCACAATTTAACGCTGTCTGACCACCAAATGCTAACAATATTCCATCTGGTTGTTCCTTTTTTATAACTCGTTCAACAAATTTTGCAGTTACAGGTAGAAAATACACTTTATCAGCTAATTCTTTAGAAGTTTGAATGGTTGCTATGTTGGGATTAACTAATATAGTCTCAATACCCTCTTCTTTCATCGCTTTGATTGCCTGACTACCACTATAATCAAACTCTCCCGCTTCACCTATCTTTAAAGCACCAGATCCAAGGATGATTATTTTTTTTGGTTTTGTTATCTTCATTTTAACAGCTCTATAAACTTATCAAATAAATGCGCAGTATCCACAGGTCCAGGAGTAGCCTCCGGATGGAACTGGCAGGAAAAGAAAGGTTTATCCTTATGTTTTATCCCTTCATTAGTATCATCGTTGATATTAGTAAACCAAGTCTCCCAATCTTCAGGTAAAGTATCATCTTTAACTGCAAATCCATGATTTTGGGAGGTAATAAAACAACGATGAGTTCCTATTTCTTTACATGGCTGGTTCTGACTTCTGTGACCATATTTTAATTTGTAAGTATCTGCACCAGCAGCTAATGCCAATAATTGATTCCCTAAACAAATACCAAAGGTGGGAATCCCTTTTTCGATGGCTTTACGTAACGTTGCAATAGTTGCTTCGCACATTTTAGGATCTCCCGGACCGTTTGACACAAAAACTCCGTCAAACGAAATCCCATTATTAAAAATATCATAATTCCAAGGAACTCGAACAACGCTTACCCCCCTTTCTACAAAACTTCTGATGATGTTATTCTTAACTCCACAATCGAGTAAAGCAATCTTCTTCTCTCCACCACCATACATGACAGGTTCTTTGACACTTACTTGCTCTACAAGGTGATCTTTGTCTGGATCATAGTACTCAACATCATCTTCATAGATAATCTTCCCAAGCATGGTTCCTTTCTCTCGTAATTTTTTAGTTAATGCTCGAGTATCAATGCCATAAATCCCAGGTACGTCATGTTTTTCCATCCATCCAGAAAGACTTGTCACAGCATTCCAATGGTGATATTCATCAGAATAATCGTCGATAATCAATCCTTGCACTTGGATTTTGTCAGACTCAAAGAACGTGTGCATACCATCTTTCATTTCATCACTCGGAACACCATAATTTCCAATCATGGAGTAGGTGAGGCACATAATTTGGCCTTTGTAACTAGGATCAGTCATAGATTCTGGATATCCAGTCATTCCTGTTGTGAATACCACTTCTCCTGCTATTGATTTCTTAGCACCAAATGACTTACCGTAGAATATACTCCCATCTTGAAGAACAAGTTTAATTTCTTGTGACATGTCAAAGTATAAAATACAAGGTGAGGGTATTTAAGGATTTATATTTTAGAAAATATTGGTTAGCAAGCATGTCCTGTAAATCTTCCAGATTGAGACAAACATTGACATATACCATTTAGACTTACACATGTATCAGTATATCCTGTGCAGGAACCGCTACAAGTTATTGCAACGTCTGGTAAATCATCAAGAGAGTCATCTATATCATCAATCATTTGTTGTTCATCA
>Ga0187833_10001398_pt1 | contig 27548 bp, 21 predicted proteins | sample ETNtaG_37_FD_167968 | JGI IMG/M metagenome (GOLD analysis project Ga0187833, IMG submission 167968) | Marine microbial and viral communities from oxygen minimum zone, Eastern Pacific Ocean - ETNP2014_SV_400_PacBio MetaG (Illumina Assembly) | ecosystem: Environmental > Aquatic > Marine > Hypoxic...
AGTATACCGTCGCAGTCAATCTGGAAATTATCTGAATCATTTACTTTGTAACAATCTATTGCAATGTTATCGGATGCGTTAATGTCATGGCGGAGGGCTGTTCCGAACTCTAGAGTTTGGTTGTTGATGTCATCTATTGTTGGTAGAATGCTATCTGAACCTGAAATGATTGAAACATTCCACCGAATCGTTTGGTTGTTAACTGATTCGTCGGATGTTTTATTTGTTTGGACATAGAATGTGAAGTTCCTTGCTAATTCACCTGTAGCATTTACCCACCAAGTCACTATTTCTGACGTGGAGTTGGCTAGAGTTAGGTTGTAGGGATTGGATGTGTTTGTGAAGAAAGGGGTCGCTCCTGTGGTTTTGTTTATTAGTTGATTCTGTGAACAGTCACTACTACCTGTTGCTGCCCAGCAGATTGCTTGCTTTATAATTTGGGAATCATTTCCTGTTGTGCTAGGATAGGTATCTGCTGTATCAAAGCCTAGATAGACAAATGTTCCTTGGTCGGTTCCTGTTGTTGCTGCCCCTTTTTCCACTACGAATCCCGCTATTTTGGCAGCTCCAGAGTCTTCTGGGGCAAAAAGTTTTGTATATGGATCTGTCATTTGGGCCTCTGTAAAAGAACAAAGGTCATCACTAGTAGAGTCAATATATACTGTTCCAGAAAATCCTGACATGATGTTATGGTCTTGGATATCGATAATTTGATTGTCGGAGCTGTCTGTTGAACATGTTGCAGATGTGATTCCCATCCTTTCTGGAGTGTATCCTGTATCTAGCGCAACAACTAATGGCATTGCTTCATCCTCAAATGCATCTCTTGCTGGGTCAGACGCTGAGTCGAATGCATAATACCCTACAAGATAATTTCCGCCCACTACCATTACGTCAAATGCTGAACTGTTTAGGGTTGCATCAGCCCATGAAGTGTATCTTTGGATTGTTATGTCAAATCCTTCGTCAATTAGGTATCCGCTAAGATCATCTGCGTCGCTACAGGATGAACTGTAACATAGGAATGCAACTCTCACATCACTCGTGTTTCCGTACTTGTTATAGAGACTGACATTTACGTCATCACAATCTCCTCTGTGGCAACTGACATTTACATCTACGTTGAAAAATTCATTTAGGTTTGTTGTGATGTTTGTAGTTGGATTGTCTAGGGTGAGACCTAAAAATGGTTTAACAGTCACATTTACAAACATTAGGTTGTAGTTACTGTTGTTTTCTGTATCGTTAATGGAGATGTTGAGCCAATACACTGAGGGGTCTAGTACTGTGTTATTCTCTAGGTATCCTGTACAGTTAATTTTGAAGTTGTCCGTGTCGTTAAGACTGAAACAACTGATATTTGCTGCATCTGTTGCAATGATGTTATATGTAAGAGCGTCTAAGTCGTAGATTGATTGATTGACTATAGTTGTAAATGTTGGAGCTAATGTATCTGAAACATTTACCCACATTACTTCGGATACTTCGTTGGCCGTTGAGTCATTTGCTGTGATGTTTAGATGGTATTGATAGATATCTAGGATGGTGTTGTTTTCTAGAGTACCAGAACAATTAATCTTGAAATTAGCTGAGTCGTTCACACTGAAACATTCTACGCCAATTGCATCAGTAGCGTTTATGTTCAATTCAAAGGCAGTTTTGTATTCACTTGTTTTGTTTGTGATGTTAATTATTGTTGGGGATGAAGTATCTACTGTTACTGTTCTTAGTGTAGTTTCATCTTGATTTCCATTTAGATCTTCTGCTGATATTCTGTATGTGTATTCTCCGTCAGGGAGAGTTAGAGTGGTATTCAAACTTTGATTGATAAATAGATTCCAATTATCTGATTGGTATTTTCTTAAGTTTGAAATGTACATTTGGTAGACTGCTTCGTCTGATAATCCTCTGTTTAGGATTTGTAGTTCATCGATAGCACCCTTGAAGAATTCGTCACCGCCGTGTACATCTCTCCCGATATTGAAGGGATTGGAATTGTCGACATTATGTATTGATGTTCCTGAATGATTACGTACACCATCAACAAAAATGGACAGATTGGATCCTACACGATTTAGGGTAATAAAATGCCATTCATTCAGATAGTTTGTGGTGTCAAAGGTTGTTTGTACTTGCAGAGTTCCTTGACCTGAGCCTTGTATATATGATTCTAACACGTTGTTGATAAGTTGAAGTTCAACATTACCTGAACCGTCTACTCGTTTTCCAATTATCTGCATAGTTCCACTTTCCAGAAAGTTGGTCTTCATCCAGAGATTAATTGAAAAACCACCTGTTCCAAAGTCGAGTGAGTCATCGTGAGGAATTGCAAGATAGTCATTTGAACCATCCAATTCTATAGCAGATCCATGTCTTCCTGTTGCATTAAGAGCTAAGATTCCTACAATGGTGAGGTGATTTTCACTTCTGGATAGGTCTGTCACGGTCGAGGCCGTAAGACCGTAGTTTTCTCCTAAGTCTGTAATATTATCGAAGTTGTACATTGCCACAACTGAATTATTGTAGTATGTGTAGTTTTTTCCATCCCATTCATAGATTACATCTTTGAAGGATTGCTCTGCGATTGTGATGTTTAATTCAATTCTATCATCCGTTGTGAATGCGTTGTCAACAGGATTAGGGGTTACATATTCTATAACTGGTGCAGTTATATCAAGACCAAGTGTTCTATTTGTACTCCAATTATAGTTTCCTTCGTTGTCTTCTATTAAACAATTCCAGGTGTAATTTCCTTCTACTAGAGGAACTGTCCAGTTGCTGGAATTTAATTGACCCACCTTTGCTGTTGATTGGTTATGAGCGAAACTGCTATTTGTGTAGTCTGTTAAATATAGACTCATATTAAGTAGTGACGTGGTATCCCATCCTGTGCAATTGAATGTGACGTTTTGTAGTGAGGCTCCGAATCCGAATCCGTCTGGAGGTGCATCGAGGTAAGAAACAGGAAGATCTGTACCGATTTGATGAAATGAGTTTGATGTGCCTGTATAGATAATCCCATTTGCTATGGATGGATTTCTACCACTTGTAAGGCTATAATTTGCAACATGTTGACTTATATCATCTGCCTTTAACTGGAAGATGGAGCTTCCTGCAACAATGAGATAATCGTCGGTAATAGTCAAACCTTGGTAGACAGGTCCTGTACTATAATTGGCTATATGTTGACTAATATTTGATGAATCTAATTGATAGGTTGTTCCTGCAGTGGTTGCAATATAGAGATACCCATTTGCGATTGCTGGGCCAGTTGAGAGATCTCCATCGGTGGTAAATTCTTCAATTTTTTGGCTCACATTTGATGCATTTAATTGGTATACCTTATCATTGTTTGTTCCAAAATAGACAAAATTATCGACAACTGCTAATGCGTCGGATGTAGCAAATGAACCACCTGCAGTAAATTGGGATTGCTTCACGGAAACGTTTGATGCATTAAGCTGATACACTATTGACCCACAAGGATAATACAATGAATCATTTGCGATTGCGGGGGCACTCTTACAGCTACCGACACTTTGAATGGCTATGGTTTGAGATATGTTGCTTGCGTTGAGTTGGTAGATACCTTGTCCACCCGTACTGTGCCAATCTGTGGCAAAAAGGAAATTTTTGTAGGCAATCGGTGAACTATAATGTTGTGCATTTGAAATGTCTTGGCTTGCAAGAATCTGTGATAAGTTTGAAGCATTAAATTGGTAGATAAAACCATACTCATTACCTGCATAGATATTATTATTCGAGATTGCTGGGACGGGTCCTCGGAATAAGGTAAGGTCTGCAGTTTTATCGAGTTGTTGACTAATGTTTGTTGCATTTAGCCTGAAGATACCATCTCTAAGACCTACTCCATACAGAGAATTATCATAGACTAGGGGATTTCCTGTTGATACTCCAATATTATTTGAGGTAAGTGTTAGGATGGAAATATCTGGGGGAATGGGTCCTGGATAATAATTTGTACCATTTAATGTCCTACCATCCATGGTCCATTCGGAGAGGGAAGATGCGCTAGAGGAATTTGGAAGCGGATCTATAATATGATCAATTTCTATATGACCTGAAATTTTAAGGTCGAATGTATCTTGTTGCCCTATGAGGTTTGTTAGATACACTTTGTATTCTCTTTCTGTGCTAATATTTTGAAATTGTGCTATGAGGAAGGATTGACCTTCTTCGAATATTTGGACACTGCCATTTCCTTTTGCGAATAGAGTTATGTCTCTTGAAGAATCTAGAGGGACTTCAAATGTTGCTCGGATGTAATCTTGGTCCGGGATTGTTGTGAAGTTATTGTCCTTTTTGTTTACATACTCGAAGATGTCTCTTAGGTATGTTCTGTTTTGGTCCAGATGCTCAGCTCTTGATATTTCAATTATAATTTGATACGTTTGGTTGCTGAGTGAGGGGACGATCCAGTATACTGTGTCGATAAGGCTATTATTATTGCTGTCTGCTAGGGCTTCTGGTTCGATTAGGATGTAGGTGTCGTTGACTAACCACCTTATTCTTATTTCCTCAGCAGGGGTTTCCTTTATGGTGGTGTATGCAAGGATATTTTCATAATGGATATCTGAAGAGATTATTACTTCTTTTTTAGTAGGTGATATTGTGTTTTCTACTGCTGTAGGGCCTTGTGTGTAGTATTCTATTTGGAATTCTTCAATTTCATCTTCTATAGTAATTGTAGAGTTTGTTTCACTTGGTGTGGTGGGGAGGCCAACAACTGCGCCAGTTATGTCTGTGTTGAATCTAAGGAATATCCACTCAGCAAATCTGGTGATTATACCTTTCGATCCTGTTTGTAGTGTGACGGCTCCTGTTATGGCGTCTCTTTGTTCTGCTAGGCCGATCAGCCTGATATTTTTTTGACGTAATTCATCTTTTTGTAGAATAATGTCTTGTTTTTCATTATTAACTCTCAGAATTTCTTTTTCTATTTTTTCTACTTGTTTTACTTTTTCGTAATCCTCAAGAGATTGAAGATTACCAGCATACTCTATCTTGATATTATTTGTCGTTACTTGAAATTCAACTCCTTGTGATATTTTTGTTATTGAGATATTCGTAGCATCTAGTGATATTGGCATAGAGAGATTTTCTACTGTTCTGTCAATTTTTATATCTCTCACCCATTTTACAGGTTGATTTAAGATTACAAGGTGTTGAGGGGATATTACTTCTGTGATTTTGGGCTCTTCTACAACGGTTATTGTGAATAGATTACTTACCGCGATGTTTTTCGAATCATTGGCTGTTATGAATGTAGATTGTTCTCCTGTGTAATTTTTATCTGGAATAATTTGAACTGAGTTATTGGCTAGTATGAACTTTATGTTTTCTGTCTCTAAAATTGTGTAGTTTAATTTAGGAGAATCTGCGTCCCTGAAGTAATTTGAAAGATTTAAAATGAAATTGGTATCTTTTACTAGATTGATATCTGGAATGTCTTTATACGCTATAGGTGGTGATTCTGATGCGATTAACGGTGTATCTACTGTGTATTTTATCCTATGTATGTCCACTTCACTATTGTCCAACTCAAACTCAAGATGGAGATTTGAGTTTCCGATTCTATCCATGAGGCATGTTTCTTCACAGATATCTACAAACGATTCTGATTCTTCCCGGAAGCTCACTGTTTTTGAGTCTGCTTCAGAGCTGATGACTTCGAGTGAAGTATTGTATTCAACATAGAGCACTCTGGCAGCAACGGTGTTAGTTTCTGTGGAATCGTACAATCCTTTATACAGGTAGAGCGGTGAGTTCCAAGAATCTTCAGTGGGAGCGAGATCGGCAATAGTACAACATTGTGTATTTCCATTGCAGAGGAGAGTTGATTCTGTTTTACTTATGGGAAGAATCTCCCAAATTGTGCAGAGATTTGATTGCTCTACTTGCCAGGAAAATTCTGAATTTTCAACAGTTACATCTACAATGCCCGTTACACTTTCTTGGCCATTGTTATCTGTATCGTAGGGAGTATTATCTTTAAAGGTAAGTTTTGTGAATATTGATTTATTGCCTTCGACTGCGACTATAATCGGATCCTTGATGGTTGAATCAATACTTGTAGACGTTGCTGTATCTGGACCAATAATTTTCCTAGAGTCGAGTATGAGATGTTTTGTGCCATTGTCAACTAGGAAAATCTTAGCCGATCCTGAACCTATGAGTTCTCCCGATATTGCAAATGATGTTACCCCTTCCTCAAGATCTAACTCATATGTTTGAGACCTGTTAAATGAAAGATTCAGATGGTCATATTTCTGGAATGAATCATATGCGACTAATCCTGTAATGCTTGTATCTACAGGTATCCAGAATACCCCTAGTATTGTTAATAGAAGCACTGCAGCAAGTGGTATTGCTCTTTTGTAGTCGATATCTGGAAGGGTGAATTGTAATTTAGGAATTAAGGATGTTATTTTTTCCCTTATTGCAATAAGTTCCTCTTTAGGGGGTTCTACTGAAATTTTCTCATCAACTTCAGGATTATGATATGCATTCTTTATTTGTAGGTATTTTAACTTGAGCCCATTTTGTTTCTGGATGTAACTATTTTTCCAGTGTTTACATTTGCTGTTCCATGATACCTTTGTGGATTGTATCCAAGCCTGGAATATTCGGTCAGGAGACTTTTCTTCTTCATCTAAAATTTCTTCAAATTCCCTGATAAACGACTCGTCAGTATTTTGCTCTTGTAGTTCGAGATATCCTCTGTTCAACAAGTTACTGTATTTATCTTTAGTTGTAATGTGTATCTTTTGAGATTTTGAGAAATTAAGGATTTTCTTTTTGTATGTTGACCACAGGAACTCTGCTAGTATGTACAGTGCAATAGCTAATGTAGTTTTCTGGAGAGATTTTGAGAGTAGGAGAACTGCTATGCCTATGGCTAATATAACTAATAGGTACTTGCCCCTCTTGAAATGAAGTTTTTGCTCGTCTCTAGGTGTCTCTATCATTTTTTAGTAGCTCTCTTATAGACTGTCCAAATTGTTCTGTAATTTCTGTTTAGGAGGGAAGCGATTTCTGTATAGGTAAGTGATTCATTGTCTTTGAGATGGTGTACAATTGTTTCTAAGATTGAATTTTTGCTCTTTTTGAATATTGAAACTGGAATTGTTGAGAATGTGGATACAATTTTTAATCTAGACGGATGTTTGCTCTTTGCATTACGATAGGTCGTACCGATGGGTCCAACCTTTCTGTTTAGGATAGCCGCAATTTTGGAATAGGTGTAGTTTAATTCCTCTCTGAGGTACTTAACCAGGGTTTCTAGAGGACCTAATGATGTGGCTTTGAAAATAGAGAGAGGGATATTGATTTCTGTCTTTTGCTCGACGTACTGTAAGAATTCTTCAAATAACTCTTCTTTGGATTGGTCTTTAAGGGAATCTAGGTCTAACTCGCTCTTAGTATTCCTAATTTTACTCATTATGTAGTATTATTGTATTATATTAAGAATTGTTTATAAAATTAACTATAAAATAAGCATATTATGTAATAATATTATATTTAAAAAAATAAGAACTATGATGAATAGATTATATCATATTCTCTTAGAAAAATTAGTTTGCAGGAGGGAATCCAATTTCTCCACCTGGGAATCCGCCTATACATGTAGCAGTTCCTGATGATTCATCACAAGTGATTCCACAAGATACTTCATCATATTTTCCATTTTCGTTGCACCTGAGAAGTATGTTACTATCAATATTTCCTAGATCGTATATTGCATCCCCTGGTGCACATTCGTTACAATAAGCGTTTCCATCACCTTCATCAGTGCACCCATATTCAATACAGGGTGTGAATGGTGACCACTCGCCACCATTACATTCCAAAAGTTCATTTATATCACATCTTGTTGCAAAAGGTGTGTCACATCCTGTGGATGGTTCGAGTGTAATATCTTTAATTATCCAATTTAAATCCCATTCTGATCCTACCCATTCCCATTCAGCAAAGTAAATTTTGTATGATTCTTCAACTAATGCGTCTGGTAGATCTAGAGTTCCAGCTAGAGAGTTTGATCCTTTGTTAGGGAACAGAAATGTGTATGTGGTAATTTCTTCTAAATTTGAAGGTGTGTTGTGAAATGAGGAAATTTCGATAGGTACCCATTGACCTTCGGATGGATTCGATTCGCTTGCAACATATGCTTGTTCGTAAAAAGCCTGAATATTTTGAGATGATGCTCCAAACATAAAATCCACAGGAGCTCCTGCACTGACCTCTGGAGTGGTAATTTGAAGTTCTTCCGCATCTATAAATTTAATTGCTTCTCCAACCAATGAACCAGGAGATTGAGGTAGGGCTGAAAAATCAATTTCTGAACATGCAGATAGCATGAGTAATGCTACAATGAATAGTATTTTTTCATTAACCGTTCTTAGAAGCTTTAATTTAAAAGGTTTGTTGTTTTTGATGAGTTACTTCTCTAGAAATTCCTTAATCTCATCGCCTATCGACTGAACGGTCAGCTCGACACCCGAGTAGTAAGGGGATTCACTGTGTGAACCCCTCAGCTAAAAAAATTATTTTTCTAGAAATTCCTGAATCTCATCGCCTATTTTACTGACGGAAGGATCAGATTCGTGCATATACTTAGCGTCTTTCTTTTTATGGTAAGGATTTTCTGCTTCACTGCTGAGCATTTCAAACATCATCTGAGCAATCTTTGCTCCTGGATGAAGACAGACAGGTAAATTAGATAAATTTGCAATTTCTAGAGTAAGATGGCCGGAAAATCCTGGATCTACTTTTCCTGCTGTTGAATGAACAACAATTCCTAATCTTCCCCAGCTTGATCTTCCTTCTAGTCTTCCAATCATATTGTCAGGAATTCTGACTTTTTCAGAGATGGATGCTAGGACAAATTCTCCTGGATGGATGATAAACGGTTCGTCTGACTTTTCTGTCAATTCCATAATGTTATCAGGAATTCCTTTTTTTGGATCTATATGTGTGTGTTCTGATTTTCTAAATACACGAAATGCTGTACCTAAAGAGAGGTCGATTGAACAAGGGCCTACTGCAGACTTGTCAAAAGGATCTACAATGAGTTTCTTTTGTTCGATAGATTTAATGATATCTACATCTGATAGTACAGTCATAATATGTGGTAGAATGGGGTGTTTTTATGTATTTAGGTTGTGGAAACGGTATCTTTATAAATGGTTCTGGGTTCCTTATATCATTCGAGGGGTAACCTGGTTAAGGCTTGGTTATACTGGAGGGTAAAAATATTTACTATTTTTTCTCACAGAAATTCGAATGGAGATATAAAACATGGCAAAAATGCATTCAAGAGATAAAGGAAGAAGTGGTAGTACAAAACCGAGTAAAAAAACTAAGCCGTTATGGACTAGTTTAAAGACTGCGGAAATAGAGATGATTGTTTTTAAACTTGCAAAAGATGGTAACAGTACCAGTCAAATTGGAATGGTATTAAGAGATAGTTATGGTATTCCAGACGTGAAGGTTGTTACTAAGAAAAGTGTAAGTGATATTCTAAAAGAGAAGAAATCATTGCCTGAAATCCCAGATGATTTGATGGCTTTGATGAAAAAACTCGTTAACTTGGAAAAACATTTTGAAGCAAATCGACAAGATAAAACTTCACTACGAGGAATTCAATTAACTGAATCAAAGATTAAACGGCTTGTTAAGTATTACAAACAAACCAAAAAATTAGCAGTTGATTGGAAGTACGACAGCAGGAGTATCAGGCTGTACACCGAGTAGATGACTTTGCATGCCTTCATGGCTAAGGTAGAAGAAGCTGCCAAGGTTGTGAAAGAGATATCCAAGGAAGAACCCATTAAGATAGTGGGGCACATAGATGCTGATGGTATTAGTGCCACAGCTATCGTGATGAAAGTTCTCCAAAGACTTGGATATCAATTCTCTGTCTCAAATATTCAACAACTGAGTGTTCGGACTTTGGTTGACTTGAAAGAGGAACCCTATCAACATTATATTTTTGTTGATCTTGGAAGCAGTCTTTTAGATGAGATCGAGAAAATAATTCCTGAACGGCAGGTGATCATTTTAGATCATCATATACCTAAAGGGAATGGAAAGGCATTACATGTTAATCCTCATCTTTTTGGGATAGATGGTGGTAGTGCTATCAGTGGAGCAGGAGTGTGTTACTTATTTGCTAAGGCAGTTTCTATACAAAATAAAGATTTGGCACATCTTGGAATTATAGGAGCATTGGGTGATTCACAGTATACTGACTCATTTGGTAAACTTAATACCTTAATTCTTAAAGACGCCGTTGAGTCTAGTAAAATGGCGGTTGAAAAAGGACTACGTATTTTTGGATTTCATACACGACCTTTGTACAAAGCTCTTTGTCATAGTGGGGAATTGATTATTCCTGATGTGACAGGAAGTGAATCAGGAGCTATTCAATTCCTTACTGATATTGGGATTCATCCTAAAGCAGGAGCTGGATGGAGAACATTGAGTACCTTGACTAAAGAGGAGGAGAAGACATTGATTGAGGGAGTTATTCTTCGACGACAGGGAGAGAAAGTTCCTGAGGATGTATTTGGAGAACGGTTTGTACTGGCTGAAGAGGATAGAGAAAGCTATTTTTATGAAGCTAAGGAGTTTTCAACTTTGTTGAATGCTTGTGGACGATTGCATAGAATTGGGGTAGGATTGAGTATCTGTCTTGGTGGCAAAGAGGCTAAACAGAAAGCTCAGAAGGTTTTGCAAGATTACAAATATGAATTAACTGCTGCGTTAGACTGGCTTCGTGCGAGTAAGGATGTTGTTAAAGGAAGAAGCTGGATGTTAGCAAATGCTAAAGATCGAGTAAAGGCAACTATTGTGGGTACCGTTGCAAGTATGGTAACTAAAGGCAAAATTTTTGATGTGGATTATGTCATTATAATGGCACGAGATGGTGAAGGGCATAGTAAGATTAGTATGCGTTCATCTCACGATGGATTAGATGATGTTCGATCATTATTGGAAAAGGCTGCAGTTACCGTCGATGGAGAGAGTGGTGGACATGCACAAGCTGCTGGAGCTTTGATACCGGTGGATAAAGAAGAAGATTTTATTTCTGAGATGAAATTAGTATTAGATAAAAAAGTGATTGAAAAGAATTGATAAAAAAAATTCATAAAAGGGGAAAAAATTAAAGCATATTCTTGATTTTTTCCATTGCGGAAGCAACATCTTGACCATTTCTTGTTAGACTCAAAAGTTTTAGTCTTCCTTGCTTGTCAAAATGCACTAAATCTGCTTTTTCCATTTCTTGAAGAATTTTTACAACATGTGAATATGTACAATCTATTTGTTTAGCTAAACTTGATGCATAAATTTGTGATTTTGCATTTTTTAAACCAATCAGCATCTTTGCTGGTTTCTCCCTAAAAAAAACATTGAATACTTTTTCATTCATTGAATATCAACCCCGTTAGTCATCCTCTTTTTGTTTGAAAATCCTATATGTTGGAATGGTTATGTGGTATTTAAAGGTTGTGCTTTTCTGAAAATTGTTATTGTCACATGACGGGGAGGAATACTTTGTCGACTTAATTTTTTTGAATTCATTGTAGTATATGATTCGTGCTGGTCTTAAAAAATTTACGGTAGAATTGTCGTGTAGGAAACTATTTAAACAACCTAGCGTTGGATAAAATGATGGAAGATGAAAAAATGAGTACTGTGTTTTTCCCCCATGACAAAGTTCGGGATGTTCAGAAAGATATGATGGACAAGGTTCGTCTGGCTGTTGAACAAAAAAGACATTTAATTGTGCATGCACCGACTGGACTAGGTAAAACTGCAGCAGCCCTTGCACCCACAGTTGCATATGCTCTCCGAGAGGAGAAGACTATTTTATTTTTGACTTCTCGACACACACAGCACCAGATTGCTATCGAAACCTTGAAAAAAATGAAGGAGAAATTTGAGATTGATCTTGTAGTGAGTGATATTATTGGGAAAAAAGGCATGTGTCTTCAACCTAATGTTGAAAAATTATTTTCAGGTGAGTTTGCAGAGTATTGTAAATCTCTTCGGACTGATGGGTTGTGTGATTATTATTCTAAGACTCGGAAGCAGATGAATGGAGCTTTAAGCGTTGAAGCTACTGTACAGATCGAGAAAAGTCGGAAGTTATTGTTACATGTTGAGGAGATGAACGAAAGTTGTAGAGGGTGTTCACTCTGTCCTTATGAAATTGCAGTTGAAGTTGCCAAGAAAGCTAGTGTTATTGTGACTGATTATTACTATGTATTTCATCCTAAGATAAGTGAGAATTTTTTTGAGAAGATCGGGAAGAAGCTTGAGGATGTAATATTAGTGATTGATGAAGGCCATAATTTGGCAGGACGGCTACGTGAATTGAATACTGATAAGTTGAGTAGTTTTGTTATTCGAAATGCTGTTAAGGAGGCTAAGGAGCAGGGGGCTGAAGAATTATTGCCTCTTCTTGTAAAGTTACAGGATGTTTTGAATGGCTTTGCGAGCAGTGCTAATGGTCAAGAGAGAGTTATTGGTCGGGACACTTTTATAGATCAAGTACGGTTAATTGTAGATTATCAAAAGTTTATCGATGATTGTGAATTTTATGGAGATAAGATTCGTGAGAGTCAGAAAAAAAGTTATATTGGTAGTGTGGGAAATTTCTTAGAGTTATGGCAAGGAGATGATGAAGGGCATGTTAGGATATTTGATGTGACTGATACCAAATTCGGTCCTATCTTGAATCTTCACTATAAATGCTTAGATCCTAGTTTATCTTCTGAACCTATTTTGAATGAGGTACATTCTGCGATTTTAATGTCTGGTACGTTGACTCCTACTGAAATGTATAAAGATTTACTTGGCTTTCCTGAACGGGTGGATGAGGTAGAGTATGAAACACCGTTTGCCAAGGAACATAAACTGAGTTTGGTTGTGGGAGGGGTGAGTAGTAAGTATAGTCAACGAAGTGCTGCTAACTTTAGTAAAATTGCTGGAATGTGTGCAGGTGTTGTTAATAGCGTTCCTGGAAATAGCGCACTCTTTTTTCCTTCGTATGCTTTTAGAGATCAAGTTGCTAATGTTTTCAATAACTTGTCTGAGAGGACTGTATTTATGGAACGGCCAGGAATGAGTAAAGAAGACAAGGAAGAGATGTTGAAAGAGTATAGACAGTATAAGGATATTGGTGCCGTGTTGTTGGCAGTAGCTGGCGGAAGTTTTGGAGAGGGTATTGATTTACCAGGAGATTATTTGAAGTGTGTTGTAGTTGTAGGATTGCCACTGGGTAGACCGAATCTTGAGACTAAACATTTAATTGAATATTATAATGAGAAATATGGTAAAGGATGGGATTATGGCTATATTTTACCTGCGATTACTAAGGTGTTTCAAAATGCTGGAAGGTGTATACGTTCGGAGACGGACAAAGGAGTTGTGATTTATATGGATGAACGATATGGATGGCCATCCTATGCTAGATGTTTTCCTGAAGATGAAGTTGAAGTTTCAGAAGACTTGGTGGGTGAAGTTAAGGAGTTTTTTGGTTTATGAGTTTGTAGAGATTTTTCGATATTTTTTTCATATGTAAGTAATAAGTTAGCATAATTAATCCCATTATAGCATGGGTGAAGATAATGCCATGCTGTTCAAATCTTCTTGGTGATGAGATGATTATATCTGATAGCATTTTATTTTTTTGTATTTTGATAAGTTTTTGGGAAATATCCACATCTTCATAAAATGATGATGGATTGAATTTTTTGACTTTATGGTATAATGATTTTGGCATAAACATACTTTGATCGCCAAATACCATTCCTCTTCTTGCCCGTCTATTTGAATTCCATTCGATAAATCTGAAATAAGGATTTTTTGTAGCAAAATTTATTGTGAAGTTTCCCCAATGTGTTTTGCCTAAGTTTCTAATTTTTTCTAGATCTATATTTGATATATCTGAATCTGCATGGACAAACCAAAGGAGAGGGTTCTTTGCTTGTTTGGCTCCTGCGTTGAGGCATTGTGCTCTCCCATTTACTCCCTTGATGACCTTTACTTGGGATATATTGATTTTTGGAATGCTGTCGACTTCAGCAAGGATAATTTCATCTTCTTTTGAGATTTTCAGGTAAAGTTGAGAAATTAATTTTTTAGCTAAGGTGCTGTCATTCTTTGAAGGTATGATAATACTTATCCCAGTCATTATATAGAATACTTAAGAAGATAATATAACCTTTTCGCTACGTTGAGGGTTCGGATGAAGATAGTTTTTATTTTAGAGCGTTGAGCAACAGCAATAATATAATCTGCCATGTCCTTTGCAGTTAACATTTGTCCTCGACCTGGAGGTTGTTTGTAATTGTCAAAGAATTCTGTCTGGATTCTGGCTGGATGGATTGTGGTGACTTTGATGTTATGTTTCTTTAATTCTCCTTTAATAGATTTTTTGAATCCAGTAACTGCATGCTTAGAGGCACAGTAGGCTGCGTAGTTAGATGCCCCGAACAGACCTGCTAGTGAGGAGATCGTGATTATGTGGCCTTTGCTGTTAGTTTTTTTCATTGCCTCTGTGGCTGCTTTTGTGCAGAGGAAGACACTCATTAGATTTGTTTGCAGAAGGTTTGTAAAATCTTTTTGTGTTATGTCTGGTAGTGGTGCTTTTAGCCCAGTTCCTGCATTGTTGATAAGAATATCAATTTTTTGAAATTTGGATAGAGTTGTGGTGATTAGATTTTGAATTTGGGATTCATCTGTAACGTCGGTTTGGACAGCTAGTGAGGTTGTGTATTTGGATAATTCAGATGCCAATTGTTCTATTCTTTCTTTTCTTCTTGCTGCTAGGATAACAATTGCTTTGTTTTTGGCAAATGCTATTGCTGCAGCTTTACCAATGCCACTTGAGGCCCCTGTTATGATTACTACCTTATTCTTTAAAGAGATCATTTTTTTGCATCCATTCTATGGTTTCTTGGATTGTCTGTTCGAAAGGTATCTTTGGTTGCCAGTTAATTTGGTGTTTTGCTCTTTGATTTGTGAAATATCTTAACTTACAGGCAGAGTCAAAGTTATCAGCAGGTAGAGTTGGAGGGGTCTTTTTAAGTCTTTCATTCCATAATAGGAGTTTATAGAGGGGATAATTTGCAATTTTGGGGAGTGTGATTGATGGGGGAGGGACTGATAATTGTGATGCAATTGTATTGTTGATGTTTGTAAAGGAGAGATTGTATCCGGAAAGTAACATGTCTTGATTTTGGTGTGATCTTACCGCCATGGCGATGCCTCTTGCTACATCTCTGACGTCTATTATGTTTGTTCCGCCTGGCATGTTAAAAGGGATTTTTTTGTTTTTTATGGCTCTGATTAATTTGGAAGAGTTTGTTACATCTCCAGGGCCCCACATCAAACCAGGGTAGAGAATGGTGGCTTTTAGTCCTTTGTTTCTGTAGGTTTTAATGACTTGGTCACCAAGAAATTTAGTGAGCATATAGTATTTTTTTCTTTTTTTGGCTATTTTCCAATTGAATTTAAATTGTTCATTCACTAGGTCCTTTGGATTGTCTTTGTAACCAAGGGCAGCTACACTACTGATATGAAAAAGATGTTTTACTTTGTGCTGTAGGCACGCTTTGGCAACATTTTCTGTTCCTTTGACGTTTACTTTATAGAGGTTTTCTTTGTCCTTTAGGTTAAAAGAGACTAGGCCTGCGAGATGGATGACAATGTCGATGTTTTTGAAATTTTCATGTAAAGAGTCGTAATTTGTAATGTCGCAGTCAAGATGGAAATTGATTCTTGGATTTGTATTGGAAGTAATGGAGGTATTGTCATTGGATTTTAGATCAAGGATGTGAAATTTTGCAGTGTGAAATGTACGAATAAGATTTTTGAGAAGATATTTTCCCAGAAATCCACAGCCACCTGTAACTAAAATCGATTTCATTAAGCAAAGAAATTCAATATTGTTTATAATGTCTTCGGTAGTATTTTACCATAGTGCTTAGATGATTTTAGAGTGGGGTTATTCGATTTTTTTTGTAGAAAGTTTTATATATATTGTATTTGAATTATATCTTCAATATGAAAAGTCCTGAAGAATTAGAAGCTACCCTTGAACCTATGATTGATGAAATGTCGAAGATGAGGAAGAAAACGGAACAAGGACAACAAATTAGGGCAGAAATTATTCGACGAATTACTGAAGCTGTTGAAGTCCTTAAGGAAGATTCAAAAAATGAGAAGGATAGATTTACTGTCATTAATCTTCTTAAAAGGGAAAAAAGATTTTTAGAGATAGTAAGAAAAGGGAGTAAACATGCTAGAAAATATCTTAACGAAGTTGTTAAGGTGTTAAGTGATTTGAAATGGGGAAAGGAAAAAGACAAGTTATTTGCAATTACTACCAAACTGGATGATTCCTTGCATTTTGTTCAGAGAAAAATTAGGATAATCAGAAAGCGTGTAAAAAGAGGGATTAAATTAGAGGAAAGAGACTTCGAGGGGAAACATCTGGGAAAGTTCATGGATACTCTTACGGAAGAAATGAAGTTAGATCGAGTAATGGAAAATCGAATGGAAGGTAAATTAACGGTGCAAGCTTCAGAATTGGATAGATTTGCAGGAAAGGTAATGAGTGGATTGGGTGGAGCGGCCATTGGCACTGTTGCAGGAGGCATGGCTGGTAGTATGCCTTAGGTACTGGACAGAGTTCCAGATGTAGATTATGGTCCTGTTCTTTGTGTTGCCTTGGTAGTTGCTATAGCGGGCTGGGCATGGGGGACTTGGGTAAATAATATTTGGGTTGAATCTCAAGAGAGAAAATTAGTGAAAGCAACTGCTAGATGAGTTTTTTAATATTTCTAAATGTATCTATGAATCTTGTGTGATAACCTTTAAATACTTGATTTCTGGAGATTAAATAATGATTATTAATGTGGATTATCATTTTCATCCTAACTTGCCCAAGGATGATGCAAAAGCATTAGTGAAGTGTAAGCGCTGGTGGGAGGAGATCCAGAAAGTGGGAGTGAATTGTGTGCTTGTGACAGAGCATATCTATAAGAATCCTCAACGTTCTTATGAATTTATGGCTAAAACAAAACCCAAAGGATGCTACTGCTTTCCAGGGATGGAATATTTGAGTAAAGAAGGAATTGATCTTATTATTTTTTCAGATAAAAAAAATATTTTTAGCCATAAGGAATTAACGCCTTGGAATTTGGATTATCATGAAACAATGGATTTTGTTTTAGATAAAAAATTACAATCTTTTGTAACTCATCCTTTTGGACTAGGGGGAACAGCTGTCTTTCCTGTGCTGGGAAAACATGAATATTTTTTAGCTGCAAATAAATTAAAGGCAGTCGAAATAACCAATTCTACATTTGATAATCTTTTTGCCTTGATTAATCATTTTCCATTTACCTTAGTTGACAAGAAAGTTTTGAAGGAGATTAAAATGAATGATCATGTTCCTAAAAAATATTATCCCAAAGGATTAAAATTTTTAGCTGCTGGTAGTGATAGTCATCAATTTGATGATCTTGGGACGCATTTTCAAATTCATGTCCAGAAGGGACAAAGTATTTTCAATGCCATTATTACCAATTTAGATGGAAAGGATGTTATTAAGAAAAAATCGCTTAATCTTCGTGAATTAATAGTTAGTGGATGGATAACCTACAGTGAATATAGAACTAAGATGAAATACAAAAGGAAAATGAACAAATGAAATTAATTAATAGTATTATAACCTTTTTTCCGATTTCAAGAATTATACTTGCATTGCTTGTACTTTATTTTCATGAAAATATTGCCATTGTAATTGCTCTTATTTTTCTTTCCGTAGTAACAGATATTTTAGATGGTTATTTGGCGAGAAAATTTGAAGTATCCTCAGATTTTGGAGGGGCCCTGGACGGACTATGTGATAAGATAGGTATGGCAATTGTAGTTATTGGATTTATTTTTCTTAAAGAGATTTCGTTATGGATGATTCTTATCTTTTTTCTGAGAGAATGGTTAGAATTGCTTGGAATGTTATATGTTTCCTTAGGAAAATTGAAGAAACCGAATTTTCAATCTCTTTTTCTTGGTAAAGTAATTACAGGATTTCAATTGTTAGGATTTATCTTATTATTATTTTCGTATATTGATACTTTTTACTACGTTAGTTTTCTAATTGCATTTCTCAGTGTGGTAGTTAGTATTCAATATTATCGAGGTGTGAGTAAATGATCATAGAAGTGTTTTTTTTATTATTGCCGGCTGCATTAGGTAATATGGTGTTGTCAATCTTTAAGAAATTTCGATTCTTTAATACTCCTGTTGATTTTGGAAGTTCGTTTAGGGGAAAAAGAGTGTTTGGAGATAATAAAACCTGGAAGGGTTTAGTTGTTGGAACACTTGTGGCTGTATTAGTTGTGTATTTAGAGAGAATGATGGGAGTATTTCCTGGATATGAAGAATATGGCTTTGTAGTTTTGGGTCTTGTGTTAGGATTGGGCAGTTTGTTGGGAGATTTAGTTGAGAGTTTTGTGAAGAGGCAGTTTGGTAGGGCTCCTGGGACAAGTTGGATGCCTTGGGATCAGATTGATTGGATTCTGGGGAGTTTGTTATTGTTGTCACTCTTGGAGCCGGTGGGTATTGGATATTGGATGTATGGAATCCTAATCTATGGAGCTTTGCATATTGTTACTAATCTAATTGGATATTATTGTGGAGTGAATAAAGGCAAGTTCTAGTTGTGGAATATGTATACTAGTAACGATAATCGTAATATTTAAATAGTAGTTCTCCTCTAAAGTGATTTATGGTATTGTTGTTCGACCGGTTTAATTTACCGGACAACATATTTGAGGTAGTCTTTGCTACTAAACAGCAGAAAATTGTAGGTGAAGCCCTCATCGAATATATAAAAAATAATGAAGGTGAAATTACTAAAACTGAGATGAGTTTTTTTGCTACTCAGTTGCATGACGGTATCTTTGAAACCGAAATTGAGGAAGTAAGAGGTAAACGAGTAAAATTAAGTTATAATAAACGACAATTTTACGATCGGATATTAACACCGTTGAAAAGTATGGGATTGATTGATTATGATTTGTATAAGAAGACATATAGAATATCAGAACGATTCAATAAAGAAATGATTAGACTTGGGCTTATGTGGCTCCAAGAAATGAGAAAGCCTACCTTGAAGTTGAAAAAGTAATAACTCACACAGTATCACGCTTACGGCTCTCCGTCTTTCCTACATTCTAAAACCACCCCCCCACGACTATGGATGGGGAGCCGCCCCTTTTCTTAGAATTTCATTGATGCATTACATGTTGTAGTTTTTATGCTTCGATCATGCTCAATGTATAGGTTTAGATTTCCAATTTTTATTTGATACCCTATATCTAATCCGGTATTCGCGTTGCTTTGGTGTGCTCCACCAACAAAAAATCCTTTTGTGTACTTTCCTTGGAAAGGGGCTATCGTACCTTGTACTCGTTGGAAATCTGAGCCATCTGGAAATTCTGTATTGATTGCTCTAAGATTTATCCATTTTCCTAATCTTGGAGATTCCATAATTCGATTGTATGTTTCCGATAAAGATGTTATGTAGTTTGGAACCCACATTCCTGTTGTTCCCAGTACTCTTGCTTTTCTTGCCGTGTGTGACATAAACTTTCCTTGATATCCTAATGTGAAATTAAGCATGGTGAAGTCTGGACCATCTTTTTCTCCTGGCCTATTGTTTACATGGAGTACCGATATTGCTGGACGGATATTATTTAATTGAGGAGAAATGTAATCAATTACTGCCCGTATTTGTTCAGAGTCATGTCCTATTCCTGCCATTGATACTTTATTTGAAATGATTGCTGCTAAACCTGGATCAATATTTCCATTTTGCTGTTTTACTTGACCATTTAAGAGCAAATCTAAGTTACCGTACATTTTTTCCCACCTTAAGTTTCCATATTGGATTCCTTTGCTGTTTTCTAGGTCTGTAAATCCACCCCCTAGGCTGAAGTTGTCTCCTACCTTTAGAAGGGATTGAAATTCTGTATTTGTTGCAGTTGGTGTGTCGACCAAATTGAAACCTAGGTCTAGTTGTGTATCTAGGTTTTTTTGAGGGATCCTTGCTACGCCACCCACTACCTTAGTAGTTTTATTATCTTTTTCTCTGATTCCTACTCCGCCTTTGAAATTAGAGTGGTATAGATTTAGATCATTACTTGTTTGTTCACTGTTAATTCTATTTGAGGATTCTACTGTGACGTCTCCTGCTTTAGCTTTAACTGGGAAGAGTAATGTTGCTAATGCCATTGCAGTTAGTGCGTATTGTTTTAGTTTGCTCATTGTTATTCTCTCCTTTGTAATTTGTTGTTACTAGAGAATAGTATATCATAGGGTGTATATAAAGGTTAGGGGTGGTGAATACCACCAATATAGAAAGGTTTTTATGCTTGGTTGTGTGGAGGGGGTGTATGTATGAAGATATGCTCAGGGAACTTGGATTAAGTGTAAATGAATCTCGGGTATATGAAGCTTTGTTGGTTCTTGGTGAAGGGAGTGTTCAAGAGATATCTGTCAAGTCAAAGGTGCATCGTCGGAATGTCTATGATTCTCTGAGTAAATTGGTGGAAAAAGGATTGACTTATGAGGTTTTTATTAAAGGTGAAAAGAACTTCAAAGCTGCCGCTCCTGACAGATTGATGAGCTTGCTGAAAGAGAAAGAGAGTCGATTGGATAAAGTTCTTCCTGAAATGCAGAAAAAGTATGAAGTTGTAGAGGAGAAAGAAGAGGCGTACGTAAATAGAGGTATTGAAGGTTTTAAAAATTATTTAAGAGATATTTTAAAAACTAAAAAAGATGTTCATATTATTGGTGCAAAAGCAATATGGTTGGATCCTCGGTTGAAGCATTTCATTGGACATTTTCAAAAGGAACGTAAGAGATTAGGTATTAAATTTTACCATATTTTTGATCATGAAGTCAAAGAACAGATGCCAGAAATCTTGAAATTTGTTGGTAAGCCCTATAAATTTTTTCCTCCTGAATATTCTAGTCCTACCATGCTTGATATCTTCGGAGATTATGTTGTTACGTTTGTAGGAGCTAAGATCGGTCATTTGAAGGAAGAGCCTGTGCAGTTTGTCATGAAGAGTAAGGAGTTGGCAGATGGTTATAGAAAGTACTTTCAGTATATGTGGGATACGTTATAATTATACCCTAAAGAACTTCATCAACTTCTTGTCTTTGTTTAGTCTTATTTTGTGAACTATTACGATAATGGTATCTCCTACTTGAATTTTGTAATCGTCTGTATGGGTGAGGTCGTATTTACCTTGTTTAGAGACTGATAGGATATTCATGGAGTTATGGAATATTTTATCTGCTTGTAAGATGGATTTTCCTATTAAAGGTGATTTTGATGAAATTGATAATTCTTGCACCTCTAGGTTTTTGTTGGTTGGTGTTAAGGAATCCATGAACCATTCCACTACAGAGGGATGTGAGAGTGACATGGCTAAGAGTTTTCCTCCAATAGCTGAAGAAGCTACGACTTCATTTGCTCCTGCCTTTCTTGCAATGTCTACATACTTTTCTCTGTTTACTTCAACGAGGACTTTTGCCTTTTGTGTGAGGTGTCTAATGAGGTTTACTGCTAGAATTGAGTGTGCGTCAGATGCATAGGTTATTAAGATATTTACATTGCTGGCGTCTATGTTTAATGAAGTCATTACCTCTTTGATCAAGGGGTCTTTCTTAATTATTTTGACAAACTTTGGATAGGGAATTTGAATTTCCTTTGGTGAAACCAAAGTGCAAGGTGTTTTCCTAGCTATGAATTCCTCTAATAATGATTTTGTGACTGTATTGTATCCTAGGATGATGAATTTTTCTTTCCCTGCTGATTGTTTGTAGAGGTCAATCATGGATCCAGTTAAGGAAGCTAGACGGCCTTTAGCAGTCTTGTAGGTAAATTCTGTACCGAGGACTAGACGTTCCTTCTTTGAAATCTTTAAGTCACCGTAGGGAGCAATTAAGACTCCTGAGTGTTTTTTAATTAAGATGTTTAGTCTCTTAATGAGGTATTGAATTTTTCTGAAATTGTTGTGTTTGATTAGTGTAGGTAATGAATCAAGCATGACAAATGAATTTGGATTTTCTTGCATAAACTGTTCAATCGTGCCATGAATTTGTTCGATATCATGGTGACCAAATGAAGTTTCATCTGTCTCTGTATCGGTGAGCCATGCAATGGGTGTTGAAGTGAGGCCGTATTTCTTTCTGATTTCTTCTGGATTTGTTGCTGTTAAGATGAAACCATGATTTCCTTGGTATAGGTTATATAGGAAGAAATGATAAGCTGTATCCTTTGAATCTGGATTTTCTATTAAATATGAAGATCCGTGGTTAAATTTTGAATTTTTAATATCAGTGGAGAATGAAATATTTTTTGAAGGTTTTTCTAGTGATGATGTGATGGAGAGGAATTTGTACTTTAATATTCCAATTCCGATAAATACTGACATTATTAATGTTAGGATGTTGTTATGTGGAGGGAGTCGTATTCCTAGTTGTGGGAGGATTACTCCTGTTGGAATTCCAATGATAATGGGGAATGATACTCCTGCTATGATGTATCTCAGACGTTTTTTTAAGTCTGTGTCTTTTGTTTTTACGTATTTTGCTATGAAGATAATAAATGCGTAGAGGAAAGGGAGTATTTGGAAGACTACAAAAAAATAATTATAGAATATTCCGTAAGAGTACATCCATAGTTCTAGGTTAAATCCTATATGCATAGCACCAGGAGCTAGAAGATCTGCTAGAAGTAGGTCTGAAGCGAATAGAGCAACTAAGAGAACGATCATAGGGGTGTAATAGATAAATGTAGAGAGTTTTGACTTTGAAAAGATGTTTTTTCTATTGAGGTATTTCCAACTGAAATGCGCAAACATGAATATGGATATTATGTAGCCAGCGTAGGATATTTTTCCGAACATGAATGCTAAGTCTTTCGTTTGTGTTATCCACATGAATCCTTTTCCTAAATCCCAAATTCCTTGGAAGAGGAAGATTAATGCGAATAAGATATTAATATGTGCTTTTCTATTCTTTGAGTAGATGTAGCCTGCGATGAGAAGCTTTATTGCTGCTGCTATGAAAGAGATCGTTACTATGTTTACATTATTTACATCCATTAGCTGCTCACCATCATAATCAATTTATCTCCTGATTTTATGGAGTATGTATCTGAAGGTATTTTTTCAAAACCGTCACCTGATTCTACTCCTATAATTTTTAGTTTTGAATCTCTTCTGATATCTGCTACTGTTTTATCTACGAATAGGGATTTGTCATGGACAGGGTATTCTACGAACTTTTCATGCATGGAAAGTGATGTTGATTTCAAGAACCATTTTACTACATAGGGTTGATTGGTAACTATGGAAAGGAGTCTTCCTGCTAAGGCTGCTGGAGCGATGGTTTGGTCTGCTCCAGCGGATTCTGCCATCGGGATATAGCTTGGATCATTCATTTTTGCAATGATATTTGTCCAGGGATTTAATTCTCGTATGACGTGGATAGCTAAAAGTATTTTTGAATCGTTGTTCATGCATAAGAGGATATTTTTTGCTTTTGCTGCGTTTGCATTTTCTAATATGGTTCTGTCATGAGGGTCTCCATCCATATACTGGACATTCTTGGAGAATTGGACGTCTGGTCTATTTTCTGATATGATAATTATGTTGCTTTTGAGGTCGTTTACTTCTTCAAAGGCTGCTTTTGCAATATCGTTCCAGCCACAGATGATATAGTCGATGGAATCTTTGATGGTTGAAAGTCCGAAGAATCTTCCAATGTTTGCTGAAACTAATGTCTTTGTTAGCTGTGAGAGGATATATCCTAGCATGGATACTCCTAAGACCATTACTACTAGGGCTAGTATCTTACCTTCGGTAGTTTGTGGTGTGATGTCACCGTATCCTACTGTGGTAGCTGTTGTGACCATCCAGTAAAACGCTTCGAAGTATATGTTGTTAGTTTGTTGGATTGCTGGAGCGAATTCAAATCTTGCGTATAAAGTTACTGAAGAGATGAATAAGATGAGAAATGCTAAGATGATTATGTTTTTCCCTGTGAAAATAGATTTGAAACTAGGTAAACCTCTGAAGAAGGACTTCTTCCTATGCAAATGTCGGATTAGTTCTTTCCGTTCTTTCATTCATTTAGAGGATAGAAACAGCATATCAGTATGTCTAGAACAACATACTTGCGTTTACCACCCCTTAAACCTCTATTTTAGAAAATGTATTTATAAAATTACCCTTTTTTATGGATAAGTAACGTTATTTCACCTTTGAATGGTGCTTGTTTAAGGATTTCTTCTGGTGTGCCCCTTACTATTGTTTCGAACTTCTTGGTGAGTTCTCTTGCGAGGCATAGTTGGGCCTCTGGCAGGGTTTCTTTTAGTATTGTGAGAGTCTTTTCAATTCTGTGAGGAGATTCGTAGAGAATGACTGTTGTTTTATTTGGGAGGTTTTGGAAGAAGTTTTCTCTTCCCTTTTTTGGGATGAATCCTAGGAATAAGAATTTGTCTGTTGGGAGGCCTGAGATTGATAGTGCTGCTATTGCAGCTGAGGGTCCTGGGATGGATTGTATAGAGATATCGTGTTTAATTGCTTCTCTTACTAAGTAGAATCCTGGATCTGAGATACAAGGTGTTCCTGCGTCGGAGACTAATGCTATATTTTGATCTTTTAATTGTTCGATTATTGCGGGAGTTGTTCTTTCTTTATTGTGATCGTTAAATGATTGGAGTTTATTTTTTATTTTGTAATGATTCAATAGAGTTAGTGTTCTTCTTGTGTCTTCTGCTAGAATTAAATCTGCTTCTTTTAAGATTGCAATAGCCCTATGAGTTATGTCTGCTAGATTTCCTATGGGTGTTGAGACAATGTGGAGTGGCATGTTAGTCTACTATCGCCTTTATTCTTCTTATTCCTGCTGCAGAGGATTCTTCTTTCTTTATCTTGAAATGGCCTATGTCTTTTGTGTTGGTTACGTGTGGTCCACCGCAGAGTTCTAGCGAGAAGTCTCCTATTTTGTAGACTGAGACTTTATCTGGGTAGGTGTCGAACTCCATTTGAGCTCCTAGTTTCTTAGCTTCTTCGAATGACATTTCTAGGCGTTCGACTGGGATAGCTTCTTGGATGAGTTTGTTTACAGTATCTTCTACAGCTTGTTTCTCTTCTACTGTTAATCTTCTTGGGAAGTTAAAGTCAAATCTTAATCTTTCTGAAGTTATATTTGATCCTTTTTGTTTGATTGAGTTATCTTTTAAGACAATTCGTAATGCTTCGTTTAGTAAGTGAGTTGCTGTGTGGAGTTTAATGGAAGCGTCTGAGGTATCTCCTAAGCCTCCTTTGAACCGTTTTTCAGCTCCTGTTCTGCTGAGAGCTTGGTGTGCTTTGAATTCTTGCTGGAATCCTTTTTCATCTACTAAGATGTTTTTTTCTTTTGCCAATTCAACAGTCATTTCTATAGGAAAGCCGTATGATTGAAATAATAGGAAAGCTTCTTTTGCTTCTATTTTTTTATCTCCTGCAAGTTTTTCAAACTCTCTTAGTCCTTTTTCTAGTGTTTCGGAGAATCTTGTTTCTTCTTTTTTTAGTTCGTCTAGTATGAACTCTTTGTTTCTTTGGAGTTCACTGTATTCGTCTTTGTATTGGTCGATGATTATTGTTGCTAGCTGTCCGAGGAAAGGTGAGGGTAGACCGAGTTTTTTGGCATGTCGGACAGCTCTTCGGATTAATCGTCTTAGGATGTAGCCTTGGTCAACATTTGATGGTATTACTTTTCTATCATCTCCTAATACGAATGTTGCGAATCTAGCGTGGTCTGCTATGATTCTTGGTGATTCATCATTCGGAGTTTTTGTGAGTGTGGTGATTTTTTCTAGTAGCGGTGTGAAGATGTCTGTTTTGTAGACAGAGTCTAAGCCGTTTAGGACTGCGACTGTTCTTTCTACACCCATACCTGTGTCGACGTTTTTTTGGTCTAGTTTTTTGAATGAGCCATCTTTGTTTTTGTTGTATTCCATAAAAACATTGTTCCATATTTCAAAGAACTTTCCGCATGAGCAGGATGGATCACAGTTTTTGGAGCATGGTGGTCTGCCTGTGTCGTAGAATATCTCTGAACATGGACCGCAAGGGCCAGTTTCTCCTGCAGGACCCCACCAGTTATCTTCAGCTGGGAGGAAGTAGATTCTTTCTTTTGGGATACCTAATTCGAGCCATACAGCTTCTGCTTCGGTGTCTTTTGGAGCGTTTTCATCGCCCTTGAAGCACGTGAAGGAAAGGTTTTCTATTGGGAGGTTTAGGAAGTCTTTTTTTGTTAGAAATTCATATGACCATTTGATGGAGTCTTCCTTGAAGTAGTCTCCTAGTGACCAGTTTCCGAGCATTTCGAAGAATGTTAGATGGTGTGGGTCTCCGACTGCGTCAATGTCTACTGTTCTTATGCATTTTTGGACATCTGCGATTCTTGTTCCTTCTGGATGTGGTTGACCCATTAAGTAGGGAACTAGGGGATGCATGCCTGCAGTTGTGAATAGGACTGTTGGATCGTTTTCTGGGAGGAGGGATGCTGATGGGACTATGGCATGGTCTTTGGATTTGAAGAATTCTAGGTATAGGTTTTTTAATTCTTTGGTGTTCATGCTGTTTGGAGAAGGGGGGAGTTATTTAAAGGTTATGGCTTGATAGAAAAAGATTATGCCGTTCCAATTACATACGCAATCATAGCTCTGTAAACTGTCTGACACTTGCCTGAATTGGAACCTCCATGCCATTGTGTTTTAAATTCCACATTTCCACTGTTTGTTGCTTTAAAGAGTGCTAAAGTTGATCCAGTACCCCACCCAATTCCTCCTGAAGTTACCCAATCGCTTTCTCTAGGGGAATTTACTATCTCGGCTGGACCTGAAGTATGTATTATTCTCATGTAGCAAATGCCTCCTCCTGTATGTAAAAGATTGATAGGACTGACTTGTACTAGTATCAAATCATCTTTATCTACATCTAATCTTGCAACTAAGTTAGGGTCAATCACAGATGGGTTTCCGGAAGTTATCACTCTTGTTGTCGGGTCATTTGCATATGCTACTTTGGTCTTGGTAATATCGTGTCCTTTTGATATTATATTTCCATCCACATTAAGGTTGCCTGTAATGTCAGTATTTCCGTCCACTTTTAGAGTTCCAGCTACATGCAGTTTTGCTGAGGGAATGGTGCCAATGCCTACATCGCCCATAGCAGTAATTCTAACTTTTTCCATCATGTATTTGAAAGTTAAGTCATTATTAGATTCTTCTTGGATATCCCAGGAGATATTGTTTTTTCCTGTGTCTGCTAGGCGAAGGATACCTAACTCAGCTGTTCCGGAAACAGATAGACTCGGAATTTGACTGTTAAAATCAATCTGAGAAACATCATGACCATTAAGAGGGGTAAGAGCAAAAACAG
>Ga0187833_10001400_pt1 | contig 27529 bp, 25 predicted proteins | sample ETNtaG_37_FD_167968 | JGI IMG/M metagenome (GOLD analysis project Ga0187833, IMG submission 167968) | Marine microbial and viral communities from oxygen minimum zone, Eastern Pacific Ocean - ETNP2014_SV_400_PacBio MetaG (Illumina Assembly) | ecosystem: Environmental > Aquatic > Marine > Hypoxic...
TTAAGATTAAGACAACTATGGTTTTTGTTTCAGTTATTTTGGGATTATACCTTATTGAAATATATTTTTTTATCGACTCTAGGCAATTTAGAATTTGGAGATCAGGTATTGATTATGATTTTAGAGCTGAAATCGAATTTTATATTGATAAAAAAAATGAAATTAAAAATTTATCTACCATTACTCCACCTCAAAATTTTATAAAAAAAGATAATCAGATCATATTTCCCTTATCAGGAATCTCTAATAAAAAAACAATTCTTTGTAATGAACATGGTTATTTTCCGATTTATGACAGTGATCGTTATGGATTTAATAATCCAGACAGTGAGTGGGATAAAGAAGAGATAGAATATTTATTAATAGGAGATTCATTTACTCATGGAGCATGTGTAAACACTCAAGATAGCATAGCTGGAAATCTTAGAAGATTATCCAACGATGGTGGTCTAATAACTTTAGGTCAAATGGCAAATGGACCTTTAATTGAATACGCTAGTTTAAGAGAATATTTGCCATTAATGAAAACCAAAAAAATATTATGGATATATTATGAGAATGATTTTAGTGATTTGCAATACGAACTAAAAAACAAAATTTTATTAAAATATTTAGAAGATCCAAGCTTCTCACAAAACTTACATTTAAGGCAAGATGAAATTGATTTAGTAGTTCAAGAAGAATTAAATATTCAAGAAAGAAAATTTCAAGAGTATGGACAAACCTATACTTCCCTTAGATATTCTGTAAAAAAATTTATAAAGCTATTTAATTTGAGATATAAAATAATGTCTTTATCAGAGTATGATAATAAAAGACTTATAAACCCAGAATTTAAAAAAATTATAAAACTTGCGAAAGACTTAGCCGATCAAAATAATATAGATTTTTATTTTATTTATATAACTGAATATAAAAAATATAAAAAAAAACTTAATAATAGCCAAAATTATAATGATTACAAAAAAGTAATGGATTACGTTAGTAGTTTAGACATTCGAATAATTGATCTTCACAAAGAAGTTTTTGAAAAACACGAAGATCCTCTATCTCTTTTTCCATTTAGAAAGCGTGCGGCAGGATATTCACCATTAGTAAATAAAATTATTACAAAATTAATTTTTGATAAAACAAGATAATATATTTAGAATAAAAATGTTAAAATTTAGAAAAGCTATAAAAAATGATAGAAAAAAAATTCAAAAATTTATAGATCTAAATTTTAAAAAAAATCATATTTTAGCAAAAAATACTAAATTTTTTAAATGGTTATATTCTGATAAGCAAATTAATTGTATTTTGACTTTAAATAAAAATGAAATTTTGGGTATTTACTTGTATATTCCATTGAGTCATTTTGATAAAAAATTACATAAAAATCATATATTCTTTTCCACCTGGACAGTTAAAGGTTTCAAAAAAAATATTTCAATAAATGAAAATAAAGAAGGAATTGCAATAGCACTAAAAATTATTAATAATATTTATCAATATTTTAAATCTTATTTGATAATCAATGTTGGTATAGATATCCGATTGAAAAAATTTCATGAATATAAAAAAATTAAATCTTATATTTCAAATCATCATTTTATTATTTCACCTTATATAAAAAAATTTAATATACTCCAAAAATGTTCTCATCTAATAAAAAAATTTAATAAAAAAAAAAATAAAGCGAAAATAAATTTTAAGAAAATTAAAAAACTTAATGACCTAAAAAAACTTGAAACAGAGGATTTATTTAATTATCAGATACCTCTGAAATCTAATGACTATTTAATTAATAGATACTTAAAGCATCCAATATACAAATATCATATTTATGCAATTTCAAGGAAAAAAACAATTGCTCTCTGCGTATTTAGAGTTGCGAAAGCAAAAAATACTAACGTCATAAGAATAATAGATTATGTTGGATCAAATAAATCATTCAGATATTTGAACCATTTTTTTTATAAAATACTGAAACTATACAAGGCTGAATATTTAGATTTTTACAGCTTTGGAATTCCACTAAGTGATTTAAAAAAATCTGGATTAATTGATAAAAATAATTACAAAGATTTAATTATACCAGAATATTTTGAACCTTTTTTATACAAAAATATTGTTATTCCCGTAGGATACTTAAATTATGTTACTAAAGGTAATGTAAGAATATTTAAGGGGGATGGGGATCAAGATCGACCAAGTATTAATACACAAAGATAATTTAAGAATATTTTATAAACTTGCATTTTTTTCAACAAACTTGTCAGTTTTTTTATAATTAATTTCTTCTAATGAAAGTTTATTGTTAAAAGCCATTCCCGCAATTGTCTTTAGAGTAGTTTGCGATGGTAATTTATTATTATTTTTCATCATATGTTTAACTAATTCTGTAATGGTAACTTCACCTTCGCCCAACATACACAAGTCTATGTTAGGATCTTTTAAAACATTTTCGTAATCTCCAGTTGGATATGGTCCTCCTAAAAATATTGGAATTTTAATTCCCTTTTCTCTTATAGATTTTATAGCTTTATGAACAAAATCTTTATAAAATGTCATAACACTTATGCCTATTATGTCAGGTTTAAATTCGTTAATAATTTTAGTCATTTCTTCATTGCTATCAAAATCTAATCCTGACTTCACAATTTTTCCATTAATTTTTTCCTTAAATTCTCTATTCAGATAAGTTAATAAAGCAATTAAACCCAACGGAGGTTCTATTAATTTTCTTTCTTGCGAGTCTTCACTATTTGAATAATAACCTGACAAATTCATAAATAAAATTTTAAAAGCATCATCATTCTTTTTAATTTGTGGAAACTTCTTTAATATATTTGAATTTAGATTTGGAACTTTTAATTTTTCTTCGTCTAAGAAAGTCTGAACTTTTAACTCAGATTTATCAATTCGAGCTAATTTTAACAAGTCATCAACAGTTTTAACTTTTCTAGGAAAATAGCTGTTATATTTTTGATTTAGTTCATCCTCACAAAAATTTTTCATTTGATAAGGCAAGACAGCAAGTAATCTCTCTTTATTTAAAACATAATCCTTTAAAAAGATGGTTTTAACAGCTTTTGTAAAATCTTGTGAAAAGGTAAGAGAAGGTGCGGTATCTTCATAAGAAAGGTCTTGTGACTTTTTAATAATTTCATCTGGTATTCCTTGTTCTCTGGCAAATTTCTCAATTTCAGTATTAGGAAAGGCTCTTACTGTAAGCAAGTAGGGAAAATGTATCCATTTTAAACTTTTAATGAAATCTAAAGTCATCATAGCTTCCTTTTCTGTTTCTGTAGGAAAACCGTGCATTGCATTTAATCCTAAAACAACGTGAGGATATTTTTCTGTAATATAACTCGCATTATTATAAAATTTTTCAAGATTAAGATTTTTTCGCATAACTTTTTGCATTCTATCTGATCCACTTTCAAGAGATATATTTACACCAAGACCACCAGTTTCAACCATTAAATCTATCCCTTCTTTATCAAGCAAATCTCCTTTCAAGGCACTTGGGAAAAAAAAATTAAGTTTTAATTTATTTTTAAGCACTAATCTAAAAAATGCTTTAAAGTCTTTTACCTTAACATTAAAAATATCATCAATAAATTCAATTCTTTTTACTCCTAAATCAGCAAGCAATTTTACTTCCTCAAATATATTATCTACCGATCTTCTAAAATGATGAAGTGTTGTTTTGTATACATCACAATAAAAACATCTGTACGGACAGCCTCTAGTAGCTTGGACAGATACAGAATGTTTTACACCAGCGTGTCCTATGTATTTATGATAATTTTCATAATTAATTAGTGATCTATCATAGAAAGGTAATGTATCTAATTTTGATATCTGCTTTCTTGTTGCAGTTTTGACTATATTGCCTTTCATATTTTTTTTAAGTTTTTATCTGTAAGGCGTTTCTTGTTACTTTCATTTTATAAAGTGTTTCAATAATCCCTGAAAATATAAATGTAGAAATTAAACTATAACTAAAGAAAGGAATTGCTAAAGTATAGCAGGCTATGAAACCCTCTATAGAGTAACCATATGATCCTAATGTCCAAACGCCAAAATTTGTAAGGATAAAGAAAATATGAGCACCAATTAACGATCCAGAAAGTCTTCTAGTAATATTTTTAGTAAAATGTTTAGACATTAGACCAATTAATAAAACACTGCCCCAAGTGAATAGTGTGGTTCCATGAAATCCAATAATTAAATCTATAGCTATAAAACTTACTATCAAAGCAGGAATATATCTTATGCCTAATAATGCAGGAATATAAAAGCTTAAAGCTAATAAACTTGTAAAATTTGGAGGATGAGGAATAAAACGACTAGCTGCTAATAATATAAATACCAGCAATGTAACTTTAAAATAATTCATCTTGTTTAATCTAATTAATAAGTTAAAAAATTCAAGAAAACTTATATTTTAGTGATAATATTATAAATAGAGTTTTCATCTATTTTGACAGGATTATTATTTAATCTTAATGCATTTATACCCTTAATTATTTTTTCTGAACTATTTATAATGTCAATATTTAATACTTTTAAATCATCCTCAAGTTTAGCTATTTTCTTTATAGATGAAATCTTAGAGTTAAATTGAATTATATCACCAACATTAAATATTTTAAATATAAGGTCGAATCTTTCTTTAAGATTAAAATTTGTCTCAGATTTTTCTAAATTATCAAAATTAAATTTAAAAAAATTTTCAAAAAAAAGCGATACAGCATGGCCATGACTTATATTAAATAATGAAGTAAAAGGATATGAAATTGCATGTGGAGCTGTAGTTTTTGTAATGTTTATAGCTTTTCCGGCAAGATTAGAAGCAACGCTCATCGTGGCAGCATTTTTTAAGTTAGGGTTATCTAAAAATAAAATATAATTGTTAATAGATAGTTCTAATGATTTTGTTGCAAATCCAATACTTTCGCTATTTGATTTTTTAGATATAAGTGATTCCAAAGCTTGTGCTATTGCATCAAAACCAGAAGATGCCTTAATTTGATTAGGAGCAGATATCAAAAATTCTGGTAATAAAAAAAAAATATCAGGTATTAATAATTTACTTTCAAAAGAATATTTAATTTTATCAACATAAATAACAGCATTAGAAGTAACCTCAGCTCCAGATCCTGCTGTAGTAGGTATTACTGCTAGCTTGGTAAACTTTGTACTAAAAGGATAAGAATAATTTATAATTAAATCCTTCAAATTATTTTTCAGTTCCACTACATTTGCAATTTTTGCGTAATCTATAATTGTGCCGCCTCCAACTGCTAAAATTAAATCTGGTTTGAAATTTCTAATTTCAATAATAATTTTTTTTAGCTCATCAATTATTGGTATAAAAGAGGTTTTAAAAAAAAATTTTGTTTTTTTTGACTTTAACAAATTGCCAAAAAATTTTTCTATACCAGAATTTTTAAATGATTTTTTTCCACAGAGTATGAAAATTTTATTAAATTTTTTATCGTTCAAGTAGTGTTCTAAGTCATCTGTAGAATTTACTGAGCTAGTCATTTATTTCATTTGCATATGTTTGTTGACTACCTACAGAGTCACATAAACTATTTTTTTTTAATACTTTAATCGAAGATCCCATTTTAACCATTAAGTTTTTTATTGAGCGAATAGATTGTTTTATACTACGAATAGGAAAAATATAAATATATTTTAAAGTCTTGTTGCTATTAATCAACGGATAATTTGAATAAATGAATAATAAAATTAGATAAATTTGAAATTTTGGTTGTTAAATTATTGATGTAAGTTTATAGAATTAAAGTTTTATGAGCAATAACTTATCAATTATAATGTATCATTATGTTAGAGAAATTAATAAATCTAATTTTCCTAGATTAAATGTTTTAAAACTTTCTGAATTTAAAAATCAATTAGATTATTTGCAAAAAAATTACAATATTTTAGATTTTGAAGATTTTATTTACTTTATTAAGAATAAAAAAAAATTGCCAAAAAATTCTTGTATGCTTACATTTGATGATGGTTATAAAGACCACATAAGATATGTATTTCCTGAACTTATAAAAAGAAAAATTAGAGGTTTATTTTTTCCGTCTGCCAAAGCTATACTTGAGAATGTTGTAATGGATGTAGATTGTATACATTTAATTATTGCAAGTATTTCAGACAATAAAATTTTAATTAAAAAATTAGACTTATTATGTAAGTTAAATGGTTTTACTGAAGTTGATATTAAAGCAAATTGGAAAAAATATGGGATAGCGACAAGATTTGATACTAAAGAAATAAGATATGTTAAAGGTGTTTTACAAAATATGTTTCCACTAAAAACTAGAAATAAAATTTTAAAAAGTCTTTTCAAAAGTTTTGTAAAGTCAGAACCGGAAATTGTGTCAAAGAATCTTTATTTATCTCAAAAAGATCTAAAAGTATTATTAGATAATCAAATGTATATTGGGGGTCATGGTTATAATCATTTATGGATGAAAAATGAGACAAAAAGTGTTCAGAAAAAAGAAATTGATCTTACATTAGATTTTTTAAGTAAAGTTGGCGCCAAAACAGAAAATTGGATTATGTGTTATCCTTTTGGATCATATAATAGAGACACCATTTCGTTATTAAAAAAAAAGAAATGTATTGCAGGTTTAACTGTCAAACTAGGAGTGAATAAAATATTTTCGAAAAATTTATTTGAATTATCTAGATTTGATACTAATGATTTTTCAAAGTAGATTAATCTATTAAATTAATTTATTATTCACCTTTTTGACAATATTGAGAATGTAGTGTGTGCCTGGCTGTAAATTTCCCTCAAATATTGAATTATTTTGATCAGTTAGAAGTCTTGGGAGTCTATTAATAATTAAATCAAAGTTAAATTTTTTGTTTAATTTTTTTAATTTATTTTCACCATTAATTTTAGCTTTTACATATTCTTTGAGAATAGGATTTTTTTCTGAAATAAAAGTTGTAGATGGATATATAAAAACAAATTTGTTATTTTTATTTATTTTTATTATTTTTTTTAAAGGAGCAGAATAGACATTTAAAAACTCTTTATAAATTTTGTTGTCAAATATCTTTTGTTTTTTTCTATAAATTAGTGGTGTAGCAAAAAAATATATTGAATTATATTTTTTATTTTTAAAAAAATTATTATTGAAGGCTCCATTTTTTTTTACAGAAAATTGTTTTATTTTTAAATTTAATTTTGATTTTAGTAATTCCTTCTTTAATTTTTTTGCTATTTTCATATTTTTGTTAAAGGTTATTAAGACTTTGCCTCCTCCAATTAATATAATTTTTGCTGTTAGTTCGCCCAGACCTCTAGAACCGCCAATTATTAAAGAATTATGATTTATAAATTGATTTTTTGATACATAATTTTTTAATTTTTTTATGCTAGGTTGATTAATTTTTTCCGATCTAAAAAATGATTCTATATAACCTTCGCATCCACAGGATATAAACTTAGTTTGCGTAAATAAAATTCTATGATCTACTTTAATTATTTCTAAATAAATTTTTTTTTCTAAAGCATTGTTTATATTAATTTTAAAACCTGTAAATAATGAATTTTGTCCTGGCCAGTACATTCCAACGGATGCTGAAATCATAATTAAGCTTGAAAGCCTATTACTTCCAAAATTTTTAAATAATGATGGAAAATTATTTTTCATCATGAGTTTTGAGCAAGTATGATTAAATTTAATTATTTTTTTATTTTTTTTATAAGGATTATTTTTAATTGGTTTTTTTAGGAATACAGATTTATTAAAAAGAATATTATCTAACTTTAAATTTTCTAAATATGCAAAAGAAATAATAATTTCTAAAACTTCTACTTGATTTGTTTTAATCAAAATTAAATTTTTACTAAAACTAATTTTTTTAAGAATAATTTTACATTTTTCATTAATATAAACAATTGATTTAAATTTACATTCAATTGAGATTATTTTTTTACACTTAATTTTTTTTTTTTTAGATAAAATTTCAAGTGTTTTCAATACAAGATTCATGCCATGAATAATCGTTCCTTCAAGGTTAAGTTTAGATGAATTATTACCTAATTGATGTATGAGATTTTTATCGTTTGATAATTTTATAAAAGATAAATGTTTTTTTTTATTAATTTTAAAAGTATACATTATTAGTTTTAAATCTATTTTTAAAAGTATTATATATATTTATTCTATATTTGCTTTTATATATTATGTTAGAAAAAATTAAAATTACATGCACTTCCTTTTTACCACCCAATAACTCTGCTTGGATAGAACTGAATAAAGTAAAATTTTCAGACTTTGGAGATTGGTATAATTTTTTAAGAAATTCGGTTTATAATGAACCAATTGTTTTTGTTCTGTTTATAGAAGACTTAATTTATTTAAATAATTTAAATCAAAAATTAGACTTTCAAAAACTTAGTAATATTATTTCATCATTAGAAAATCGTTTAAAATTTGCTAAAAAACCAACAATTTTTTTTAGTTCATTCTGGATTAATGAAAATTTATGCAGATCCATTAAGCAAGAAACGCATGTAGAAAAATTAAAAAAAAAATTTTACTCTTACTTAAGTAAATTATCAAAAAAATTTCCTTTATTTTTTTTTGTGGATATAGATAAAGAATTTTCAAAATTTGGTTTTTCAAATACTTTTGATAAAAGAAATTGGTATTTTGCAAGATGTAGATTATCTAATACTGGATTAAAAGTTTTGTCAGATACAATTAAAACTGTATTAAAAAACCATTTTACTCCAGCAAAAAAAGTTCTAGTGTTAGATTGTGATAATACACTATGGGGTGGAGTGGTTGGAGAGGATGGTGTAAAGGGTTTGAAATTGGGTCAAGATGGAGATGGTAAAGCATATCAGGATTTTCAAAGAGCAATAAAATTTCATCAAAAAAATGGAATTATTTTAGCTTTAAATAGTAAAAACAATGACAGAGATGTTTGGAAAGTTTTTTTAAACCATAGAGAAATGATTTTAAAAAAAAAAGATATAATATCCTCAAAAATAAACTGGAATGAAAAATTTGACAATCTTATAGCTATATCAAAAGAGCTTGATCTAAATTTAGATAGCTTCGTTTTTTGGGATGATAATCCTATAGAAAGAGAAAAAGTAAAAAAAAATTTGCCACAAGTTGATGTTATAGATGTAGCAGATGAAGTAAATCAATGGGCGGATCAATTATACACTTTAGATCAATTTGCAAAACTTGTTGTCACTAAAGAGGATTTAAGAAAAACAAATCAATATAAATCAAGAGCAAAATTTTTAAAAGCAATAAATATTTCAAAAAATGAGATAGATTATTTAAAAAGTATAAAATTAAAGCCCAAAATATTAAAAATTGATAAATATAATTTATCCCGAGCAGAGCAGCTTTGCATGAAAACCAATCAATTCAATTTAAGAACAACAAGGTATAAGGCAAATGAGATACAACACTTGTCAAAAAATATGCAGAACATAGTTTTTTTAACAAATCTAGAAGATATTTATGGAAATCATGGAATTATAAGTTTAGTGATAGTTAAAAAAATTGATAACGAAATAGCTTTTTTAGACTCATTCCTCATGAGCTGTAGAATCTTAGGAAGACATCTTGAATCATGGATAATAAATGAAACAATTAAAAAATGTAAACAGAGAGGTTATAAAATATTAATTTCAGAGTACATTCCAACCCAAAAAAATCTTATGGTCAAAAATTTCACAAGTAAAAATGGATTCACAAATAATATAAATAATAAAAAAATATTGAACTTATTTAAAAAAAATAAAAAAAATATTACTTTCGCCGAATTGAAAAAAGTAAAAATACCATATCTTGATGTCTATAAATAATTTAGAAAAAAAAATTATCATTGTTTTAAAAAAAATATTTCCTAGAACAAAAATAAAAAAAAATATTAAAGATCTATCAATAAATTCTTTTAAAGACTGGGATTCACTTGCAAATTTTAACTTATTACTAGAGATAGAAAAAGAATTTGGTACAAGATTTACGACAGAGCAAATGTCTGAAATAAAATCTATTAAACAGATCATTAAGGTACTAAAAAAGAAATCGTGATTTCTCTATCTCAAATAAGTAAATCATTAAAAAAAATAGATATAAAAAAAGGCGACCTAGTGATGATGCATGGAGATGCAAATATATCGTCACAGCTTGATAAGGGAACAATATATCATAAGTTAAAGAAAACTTTTTTAGAAATAATAAAATATTTGGGACCCAGAGGAACTTTAATAATTCCTACCTTTACTACAAGTTTTACAAAAAAAAAATTTTTTAATGTAAAAAATTCTAAAAGCGAAATAGGTTTATTCAGTGACTACTTCAGAAAAATTAAAGGAGTAAAAAGAAATTTACATCCAATATTTAGCGTTGCAGTAATAGGAAAATATTCTAAGATATTTCTAAATTCCAATTTAAACGATTGCTTTGGGGAAAAAAGCACTTTTGATTTATTGCACAAACTCAATGGCAAAATTGTTTGCTTTGGGTGCGGTTTTAATGAAATTACTTTTACTATTTATGTTGAGCAATGCGCAAGAGTAGACTACAGGTATTTTAAATTTTTTTCTGGTTCTATTAATTTTAAAAGAAAAAAAAGAAAAATTACTACAAGATATTTTGTAAGAGATTTGTCAAAAAAAACTGATTTGGACTTATTTTTACTCAGGGATGTAATGAAGAAAAGAAAAAAATTAAAGATGGCTTCTTTAGGTAGAATTGCAATACATAAAATTAACTCTAAAGACTACTTTAGAGAAGCATCAAAATTATTAAAAAAAAATAAATATGGTTTAATTGAAGAAAGGTTTTCAAGATAAAGCGATTATCTCATCGTACCACTTTGTGTTCCATAGTTTAAGCTATCTGTGGTTGTAGTATTTTTATCTACAAGTTCTTTTTTTGATTTTTCTTGATGTTTAGAATGTTGGTCTTCTCCCCCAGTTTTTAGTAATTTTGAACTTTCTAGATTATTGCCAAAAATTTTGTTTAGTTTTTCTAACCATTTCATAGTTTCATTTTTAAGTTCTTCATCAGTCATTTTTGTCATATTTAAATTGAAATCTTGCCTTTCAGTAATTTCAGTTAAATATTTATTTATATCTTTGATAAAATTATTTTTTATTGCATGATTCCACATTTCTGTTTCAGGCAAAGGTAACAAGAAACCTGTACTAGGATAAACTTTTAATTTTTCAAGCTTAGACATCGTTTCTTTTATAGTTTCTTTGGTTTCTCTAGGATAGCCAATTACCAGGCTAGTATTTGTAATTAAACCAGCTTCCCTGCATATACTTACTTGTTCATTAAAATATTTTGACTCAACTTTTTTATTCATATCTTTTAATATTTCTTCATTGCCAGATTCTAATGAATATCCTACAGAAACACATCCAGCTTTTACAAATTTTTTTGCTAAATTTAATCTATCCTCTCTAGGTATAGGATTAAATTTTGCATCTTTCTCTTTCCCCATCAAATCTGCCCTGATTGAACAAGTCCAATGTATTTTCAAATCAGCTTTAATTAATTCATCCATAAATTTAGTTGCAGGCCCAAGTTTGTGAAATGATAGCTCGTCCCAAAAATTAAAAAAATTTGCGTTATATTTTTTTTGATTTTGCTTAATTTCAGCAATAACGTTCTCTGGAGATCTATGACGGTAAGGATCGTGCCAAAAAACATAATGACAAAATGTACATTTAAACACACAACCTCGAGCAGTATTAATTGGCATTGTAATAGCTTCATTGGGTTTATAGTGCCAAGAATGTGATGCTCCAAGTTTTTGTCTTACTTTAAGATAAGTTTCAACATCGAATAATTCCCAATCAGGGAAAGGAAAATCGTCAATATTTTTAACAGCTTTTCTTTTTCCATTATTTACAATCAATCCATTTTTTGATCTATAAATAATACCGGGTATTCCAACTCCTTTTATTGTTGCTGGGTACCCTTTGTTTGTATGAGGTATTTCTACATGTGGTTCAATGACTTCTCCAAATGATTTATCTGAATTTATTGCATCAAGAACTTCTATCATTGTTATTTCAGCCTCTCCATAAATAACTATGTTTGTTTTTGTTGTTTGAAACAATACCTCAGGTATGCTGCTTCCAACTGAATTTCCAACTATTACGATTGCACAGGGTTGATGTTTTTTGATAGTGTTAATACACCATTTTATCCAGGCATAATGAGTTACAATACTGCCTAAGCAAATTACATCAAATTTATTTTCTATGAAGTATTTTTCTACATAGTCGTTGCTGTAATTTCCAGCATCAATATCTAAAAGATCAAAATTGTAGCCATATTTTTTGACATATGTCATTACATAGCCTAATCCAACTGGCAAAAATAGATGAGCATTTTGGCCGGGTCTTAGACTAGGGTTAATAAATAATGTTTTCATAGCAATAATTGTATTAATTTAATAAATTAATAAAATAGCTAATACAACTATATACCTTTAATTTAAATTTAAAATATTCTTAATTTTACTTGATAATTATATATATTATCATACTTTGTTCAATAATTGAACAAGGTATTATAATAATGGACCAAGATCACTTCAATATTTTAAGAAAAATTGGTAATTCCAATAATATTACGCAACGAAAACTTGCGTCTAAATTGGGTTTTAGTCTTGGTAAACTTAATTATTGTATAAAAGAACTAAAAAACAAGGGTCTAGTTAAAATTAATAATTTTGAAAAAAATCCCAATAAAGAAAGGTACCTTTACATACTAACACCTAAGGGAATATCACAAAAAACTAAATTAGCATTAAATTTTATGAAAAGAAAAATGAAAGAATATGATGAGCTCAAAAAAGAAATAGAAAATATAAACAATAAAAATAAAAAAAATAGATAAAATTTAAATGAGTTTGTTTAGTAATTTAAAATCTTTCTCATCAAATGTAGTGGCAATTGAAAATTCAGAAAATTATACTTACGATAATCTTCTAAAGTATACAGATATTATAAGAAAAAATTTTAAATCTAGAGACACTATTTTTTTAATTAGTGAAAATAGTTTCGAGTTTTTGTGTTGTTATGTTGCTTTAATAAGAAATAAATCAGTAATATACTTAATTGAAAAATCGACTAACGATCAAAAGTTAAAATTTTTAATTAAGAGTTATAAACCAAAATATATTTTATCTCTAAAAAAAATAAATTATCCAAGTAAAATTAAGAATGTTTTAAATTTAAATAAAAGGTATATGTTATTTAAAACAAATTACAAAATAAATTATAAAATTAACAAAGATCTTGCTATATTATTGAGCACCTCGGGCAGCACAGGAAGCCCAAAATTTGTAAAACTCTCATATTTAAATATATTTGATAATGCAAAAAAAATATCAAATTATTTAAAAATACAATCTGGTCATAAAGTTATTACGACAATGCAGCCAAGTTATTCTTATGGATTGTCTATTATTAATAGTCACCTGTTAAAAGGTGCTTCAATTATTATGACTGAAAAAACATTGTTTGAAAAAACTTTTTGGGAAATAATGAAACAACATAAAGTAACTACATTTGGAGGAGTACCATTTATATTTGAAATATTAATAAAAATAAAATTTGAAAAAATATATTTACCCCATTTAAAATATGTAACTCAAGCAGGCGGCAATTTGAGCCATAAACTTTTAAGAGAGATGATTTCAATTTTTAAAAAAAAAAATATGAGGCTTATAGTAATGTATGGTCAAACAGAAGCTTCACCTAGAATGTCCTATTTACCTTGGAGATTTTTATCAAAAAAAATAGGTAGTATTGGAAAACCTATTAATGGTGGTAAATTTTATATTTTTGATAAAAAAAAAAAAATAATTAAAAAAAGTAACTCAATTGGTGAATTAATTTATAAAGGCAAAAATGTAATGCTAGGTTATGCTCGAAATTTTAGAGATTTATATAAAATCAGAAATAATAATTTATTATTTACTGGTGACCTTGCATATAAGGACAAAGAAGGATTTTATTATTTAACAGGAAGAAAAAGTAGATTTATTAAAATTTTTGGTTTGAGATATAGTTTAGATGAGATTGAAAAAGAGATTAATAAACAAGGAAACAACTGTGCAATTTTAGGAACTGATGATTATCTAAATATTTTCATTAGTAACAATTATAACAAAGATAGACTTTTAAATTTGCTGTTTACTAATTTTAAAATTAGAAAATCAATAGTTAAACTTACAAATGTTTCTAAAATTCAGAGAAATAAAAATGGAAAAATTTTATATTCAGAATTAAAAAGAAAATAAAATGTATAATATTGATGACATTATTAAATCAAATCCTTTTTCTTATAAAAAATCTAATAAAAAAAAAATATTTAATAAATATTTTAGTGAATTAGACAAATATCACTATAAAAATTGTAAAGATTACAGAAAAGTTGTTGATAATCTTGGAACCAAAATTAAAAAAGACGATAAACTTAAAGATTTTACAATGATACCAATTAATCTTTTTAAGATTTTTGATTTGTTAAGTGTAGATAAGGGCAAAATTGTTAAAAAAGTTTTTTCTTCAGGTACCTCTGGTCAAAATCTCTCTAAAATTTTTTTAGATAGGATAAATTCAAAAAATCAAATGAAAGTTTTGAGCAAAATACTAGAGAATATTTTCGGAAAAGAACGATTGCCCATGATCATTGTTGACAAAGATCCTAGGCATAATGCTAAATTAGATTTTAACGCCAAGACAGCAGCAATACTTGGATTTTCATTATTTGGAAAAAATCATTGTTATATTCTAAATAACAAAGAGAATGTTGACATAAATCTTTTAAAAAATTTTTTAAAAAAATATGATAGTAAGAAATTTATTATTTTTGGCTTTACTGGTCAGATTTTTAAATATTTGTTAAAAAAGTCAAACATTAAATATCCATCTTTTAATTTTAAAAATGGAATTTTATTACATGGTGGAGGATGGAAAAAATTAGAAAAATTTAAAATAAACAATATAGAGTTTAAGAAAAAACTAAATAAAAAACTAAAAATTAGAAAAGTATATAATTATTATGGTTTGGTTGAACAGACAGGCTCAATATTTATAGAAGGAAAAAATTGTGGCTATCTTCATACCTCTATTTTTTCCGATTTATTAATTAGAGATAAGAATTTTAAAGTTCTTAAAAATAATGAAAAAGGATTAATACAATTATTTTCACTTCTACCAACGAGTTATCCTGGTCATAACATTTTAACTGAAGATATTGGAGAAATTAAAGGAGAAGATGACTGCAAGTGTGGGTTAAAAGGTAAATATTTTTTAGTACACGGAAGGATAAAAAGATCAGAAGTTAGAGGTTGTAGTGATGTTAGATAAAAAAAAAATATTATACAAAATTACAGAAAATAAAAATTTTAGCATAAAAATTTTTGAACCATATAATAATAAATCTGTTCAATTTATAAAAGATTTTTCAAACGAATTAAAAAAAAAAAATATAAAGAAATATCCTGACCTAATTTATTTAATGTTTTGGTGTACTAACAAAAAAATTCTTGAAGCTAAAAAAAATTTTTCTGAAAATTATATAAGATTGGGTAGAGGGCTAATATTTCATATTTGTCCCTCTAATGTTCCTACTAACTTTGTTTATTCATTTTTTTTTGGTTTACTAAGTGGAAACTCAAATATTGTGAAAATTCCTTCAAAATCATTTACAGAAAAAGATATAATTTTGAATACAATTAATGATGTTTTAAAAAAAAAAAAATATTTAAGCCTAAAAAATTCTAATTTTTTTATAGAATATAATCAAAACATAGAAACAACTAAAACAATATCTTCAATTTGTGATGCCAGAGTGATTTGGGGAGGGGACAATACAATAAATACAGTAAGAGAAACATGGATTCCTGAACGATCAATAGAATTAACCTTTTCTGACAGATATTCATTTTCTGTAATTAATTTAAATAAGCTTGATAGGAACAACTTAGATGAAATTAAAAAATTAACAAAAAATTTTTTTTATGACAGTTATATGATGAATCAATCAGCATGTAATTCACCACATTTTATTTTTTGGATTGGCAGAAATGAAAGGTTAAAAAAAAGTTTTTGGTTTGAACTTAATAAAATAGTTAATAAAAAATTTATTTTGGATGAAAAAATTGCTGTAGATAAATATACACATTTGATCCAAAATACTATTAATCAAAAAAATTTTAATAAATTAAAAATGTTTAAAAATAATATTTATATTATTGATCCAAATAAAAATTTAAAAAATATAGAAAACATGAGAGGAAAAAGTGGAACATTTTTTCAAAAAAACATTATTAATCTTGACGAATTAAAAAAGTACATAACAAAAAAATGTCAAACTATTACATACTATGGACTTGAAAAAAATGAAATTAAATCGTTCATTTTAAAAAATAATTTATTTGGAGTAGATAGGGTAGTACCGATTGGACAAGGCTTAGAAATTGGCTCAATATGGGATGGTTATGATATAATTAAATCTCTTTCAAGAATCATACATGTAGAATAAATGCAACTAGATAAAAAAAAAATTTTGAAATACCAGCAAAATAGATCGCCTTATTTAATGATTGATTTTGTCGAAGAAGTAATGCCTGGAAAATCAGCAAGGGGTTACAAAGATTTAAATGATGATGAGTGGTTTTTTAAAGTACACTGGCCCAATGATCCTAATATGCCGGGAATGTTACAGATCGAAGCTTTAGTACAGATGTCCGCATTATCAATTTTAACTTTACCAAATAATAAAGGGAAAATTATGTATTTAACTGGAGCAAACAATATAAAATTTATAAAAAAAATTGTTCCTAATTCTAGGCTTTATATTAATACCAAAATTATATCATATAAACGCGGTTTAGCTACTTGTAAGGGTGAAGGAGTTGTTAATGAGCAAATAGTCTGTAAAGCAGAATTTAATTTGATATTGCCCGATGAATTAAAAATGTATAATTTTAAATCCTAATTATGCCTATTGCATCGTCACTTTTAAACAAGCCTAGATTAGTTGAAAAACTTAAAAAGTTTTATGATTATGTTCAAAAAAATGATGGTAAAGTTGGTACAAAAACAAGAGGTATAGATTTAAATTTTAATAACGCTTGTAATTTAAGATGTAAATATTGTTTTACTAATTCTCCAAAAGGAGATCATGTTAAAGAATATTTAGATTTAGATACTATAAGAAATTTAGCTGATCAAGCTGATGAATTAGGATATTTCGAATTTGATTTACAGGGTGGTGAATTACTATTACAACCCGATAAATTATTTTCTGTTTTAGAAGCGATAAAACCAGAAAGATTTTACTTATATTTGACTACCAATGGTTACCATTTAGATCAAAAAATGGCAAAAAAGCTAGCAAAATATAAAGTTAGTAGAGTGTCTGCAAGCATAGATAGTATGGATGAAAAAATACACGATGAGATAAGGGGTAGAAAGGACTCATGGAGAAGAGCCATGGAGGGTCTCAAACATGTTAAAGAAAATGGAATGGATCCATATTTAAATATTACCGTTGGTCATTATAACGTTCACACAGGTCATTTAAAGCAACTACTGGATTATTCAAAAAGCCAAAATTATAAAACATTACTTAATGTTGCAGTACCAGCTGGAATGTGGCAAAAAATGGATAATATAATATGTAATGATGAGGATAGAAAGTACTTAAAAAAAATAAGAAAAGAATATAAAAATCTTGTAAGAAATATTTGGAATCCATTTGATAGAAATCATGAAAAAATTTTAGGATGTACTACAGTAAACAGACTTTATGTTACACCAATCGGAGATGTTTTGGTTTGCCCATATGTCCATATAAAAATAGGAAATATTTTCGAGCAGAGATTGGAAGAAATTGTTAAATTTGGTTTTAGTATAAAGTATTTTAAAAATCATAGTGATCTCTGCTTAGCCGGAGAAGATAAAGAATTTATAAATAAATTTATGACCAAAGATGGTCAGACTATATTTAAACCAGCTTTGGCTAAAGATATATTTTCAAAGGAAGATTTTGTTTAAGCATGTTATTGTTAAATAAAACCGCAGTTATTACTGGTAGCAATAGGGGTATAGGAAAGGAAATATTAAAAAACTTTTCTGAGAACGGAGCTAATATTTTTGCATGTTCAAGAGTTGTAAATGATGAATTTATTTCAGATATCGATTCTCTTAAAAAAAAATATAACAATGAAATTATACCAATAAAACTTGATCTTGCAGTCGAGAATCAAGTTAAGCAAGCAGCAAATGATATTTTAAAATCAAATAAAGATATAGATATATTAATAAATAATGCTGGTACAATTCATACATCATTATTTCAAATGACTTCAAAAAAAAAAATAATAGAAGTTTTTGAAATCAATTTTTTTTCACAAACTGTTTTTACGCAATATATTGTTAAATCTATGACTAGAAAAAAAAATGGAAGCATCGTTTATATTTCATCAAGTGCAGCAATAGATGGAAATGAGGGAAGAAGTGCATATGCCGCTTCAAAAGCAGCTATAAATTCTCAGGCAAAAGTACTTTCTAAAGAACTTGGAGCAAATAACATAAGAGTTAATGTAATAGCGCCTGGCTTAACAAACACAGAAATGATGAGGAATAATACTCCAAAAAATATAATAGAAGAAACAATCTCAAAAGTATCACTAAGAAGAATTGGAGAACCTAATGAAATAGCAAAAGCCGCACTTTTTTTGTCGTCTAATATGTCAAACTATGTTACTGGACAAATTATTAGGGTAGACGGAGGAATGTAATATGCCCACAAAAGCAGAAAGTATTATAAAAATAAAAAATTTTTCTAATGAAATCAGAAAAAATATTTTAGAAATGGCTTTTCATGCTGGCGCAAATAGTTCTCATTTTGGTGGAGCTTTATCAATTGTAGAAATTGTTTCTTTTTTATTTTCACACAAAATGAAAATTAAAAAAGATGACCCAACTTGGAATGATAGGGATAGATTTATTTTAAGCAAAGGTCATGCATGTTTGGCTTATTATGCAGCATTGTGTGAAATTGGATATATACCGAAAGATAAATTAAAAACTTTTGAAAAAAATGACAGTGATCTTTTAGGACATCCGGTAATTAATAGAAAATTAGGTATTGATTTTTCTAATGGATCACTAGGTATGGGGCTTTCAATTGGAGTTGGTGTTGCTTTAGCATCAAAAAAAAACAAAAAAATTAATGATGTTTATGTAATTTTAGGAGACGGCGAATGTAACGAAGGATCTGTATGGGAGGCAGCAATGGCTGCGCCAAACATAGGTTTAACTAATCTTTATGCAATAATTGATAAAAATAATTTTCAACAGACAGGCACAAATAAAGAAATTATGAGCACTGAAAACTTAGTAGAAAAATGGAAAAGTTTTGGTTGGGAAACCAATGAAGTTGATGGACATGATATTGAAAAAATATATGATGTTTTTAATCAAAAAAACGTTTCTATAAAACCAAAAGCTATTATTGCTAATACAATTAAAGGCAAGGGATTTTCTTTTTCTGAAAATAATAATGATTGGCACCATGCTGTTTTAAGCAAAGCACTTTACGAAAAAGCTAAAGAAGAATTAATTTGATTTAAAACTTTATGGATATTAACGAAAGAAATATAAAAATTTGGTCAACGATTGGATCAAGAGCTACTTTTGGAATAGTAGCACTAGATTTTGCAAAAGAAATAGATAATTTAATGGTTTTGACATGTGATGTTTCTACATCTGCAGGATTAGATAGATACAGAAAAAACTACCCTAACAAATATTTGGATTTAGGAATTGCTGAACAAAATATGATAGGCGTTGCAGCCGGTCTTGCAAGCGAAGGCTTTAATGTTGTTACAACTACCTTTGCTCCTTTTCAAACAATAAGATGTTGTGAACAAATAAAAGTTAATATTGGTTATATGAAACAAAAAATATGTATGGTAGGAATAGCTAGTGGTTTAGCTTTAGGAACTCTTGGTTTTACTCATTGTTGTATAGAAGACGTTGGTATTCTAAGAACTATTCCTGGAATAACAATTATTTCACCCGCAGACTCCCTTGAGACAGTTAAGGCTGTAGATGCAGCAATAAAGTCAGAAAATTCAATTTACATACGCTTAACAGGCACTTCAAATAATCCGATTGTATATAAAAAAGATTATAAATTTGAAATTGGAAAATCAATCGAACTCAATGCAGGTGAAGACATTACAATTTTTTGTTCTGGAGCAGTAGTATTTAATTGTCTTGAAGCAGCCAAACAATTAGAAGAAAAGAATATTTCATGCAGAGTAGTTAACATGCATACAATAAAACCAATCGATCAAGAAGCTGTAAGCAGGGCTTGCCAATCTTCAAAATTGATATTATCAGTTGAGGAACATAATATAATTGGCGGATTGGGAAGTGCAATTGCTGATAGTAAAGCCAAATTAGAGAACTCACCAAAACAAATTATGATTGGTGTTAATGACTCATATGGCAAGGGTGGAAGCTACAAATTTTTGCAAGAAAAATATGGATTGACACCAGATAAGATTGTAGACAACGTATTAAAAAATTTTAATGTTAAATAACTATGAACAATAAAGAAAAATATCAAAATATATTTATTAAATCTTTGTCTATTGATAGTAAAAAATTTGACGAAAAAATTAAATATAATGAAATTGAAGAATGGGATTCGATTGGTCATATGACGCTTATGTCGGCACTCGAAGAAGAATTTAAAATCACTTTAGAAACTGATGATATAGTTGATTTTAGTTCATATAAAAAAGGACAAGAAATATTAAAAAAATATGCAATAAATTTTTAATTTTTTAAAAATTAAAAAATTTTTTTATTTTAAATAAAAATCGTTTAGAAATATAAATTCATGAAAAAAAATAATTTAAGTTTTAATAAAATTATAAAATCAGCAAATAAATTAATACCAGGCATATCTCAGCTTTTAGGAAAGAGGCCGGACATGTATTTAAAAGATAATTCTTGGCCAACTTTCTATAAAAAAGCAAAAGGAGTTAATATATGGGGATTGGATGGTACAAAATATTATGATTTTAGTATGATGAGCGCTGGAACAAGTGTATTAGGTTATGCAGATAATGATATTGGTAAAACAGCGATTAAAATTATCAAATCGGGATCAATATCAACTCTAAACCCTCCTGAAGACGTAGAATTAGCAGAGTTGTTAATTAAAGATAATCCTTGGGCCGGGGGAGTAAAATTTGCAAGAACAGGGGGAGAAAGCATGGCTATTGCAGTTCGTTTAGCCCGAGCTTTTACACGAAAGGAAAAGATACTTTTTTGTGGATACCATGGATGGCATGATTGGTATCTTTCTGCTAATTTAAAATCAAAAAAAAATTTAGACTTTCATTTATTACCAGGATTAAGGACAGAAGGAATTCCAAAAGGTTTAAAAGGAACTTTAATACCTTTTAGATTTAATAACTGGAAAGATTTAGAAAAAGTTGTAAAAAAAAATGCTAAAAGCAGTGCCGCAATAGTTATGGAGCCTTGCAGAGAGGATCTGCCCGAAAAAAATTATATTTTGGAAATTAGAAAAATTGCTAACAAATACAAATGTTTACTAATATTTGATGAAATTACCTCAGGATGGAGACTAAATTCTGGTGGAACTTATAAAATTTTAAAAGTTAATCCCGACATCGTCGTTTATGGAAAAACTATAGCAAATGGTATACCAATGTCAGCCATTGTAGGAAGAAAAAAAATAATGTCTTATGCACTCAAAACATTTATAAGCAGTGTTTTTTGGACTGAAAAATTAGGACCCGCATGCGCATTGACTTTTATAAAAAAGCATAAAAAACTTAAAGTAAGTAAAAAATTAATATCTGTTGGTAAAAAAGTAAAAAAAATTTGGATAAAAACTGCAAAAGCTAACGGTTTAAAAATTGAGGTAAGTGGAATTGATCCATTAGCGAGTTTTAAAATAATAACAGATAATTGGCCAGCTACTTTGACTTATTTCATACAAGAAATGCTTAAATTAAAAATTTTAGCTAATGATAAGTGTTACGCTAATTATAAGCATGATAATAAATCTCTTAAAATTTATGAAAATGCTTGCAATATTGTATTTAATAAAATTTCAACAATTCATAAAAATGGTGATATTTTGAAAAAATTGGATGGTCCTGTTAAAGAAATGGGCTTTAATAGGCTAACAAAAAAATAAAATGTCTTTAAAAAATAGAAGAATATATAAATTTAAAAACTTTAATAAAATTCAACAATTTATAAATAAATTTACAGTTGAGAGTTTTAATAAAAAGCATAAAGTAATTTCTTACTTAAATTTTTTTGAACTTCAAAATTTAACAAAAAAATTAAGTGTAGATAAAATAAAAAACAAAATTCCTGATTATTTGTTAAATGTTGATAAAAAAAATAGAAAGCCTCTTTCTTTTGATTTAAATGATTTATGCAGATTACACTGGATTGTTTTATCTAGAAAAGCTTTAAATATTTTAGAATTTGGCTCAGGATTTTCAACAGTATTTATTGCAGATTCCTGTTTTATATTAAATAAGTTTTTTAAAAACATAAAAAAACTTAGAGTTGAAAAAAAATTTCATATTTATTCTTTAGAAGAAAGCAAAAAATTTATTAATATAACAAAAAAAAGACTTTCTTCGGATTTAATAAAACATGTAACATTAATTAAGAGCAAAAATAAAATCACAGACTATCAAGGAAAATATGCTAGTCAATGTTTGAACATTCCTAACATTTCGCCTGATCTTATTTATTTAGATGGACCTTCTCAATATTTTACAAAAAAAAATTTTAATGGTTTTAATTTTAATAATATTTCTAGATTTCCAATGTCAGCTGATTTATTATTTTTAGAATATTTTTTTGAACCAAGAACTTTTATAATTGTAGATGGTAGAACTTCAAATGCACGATTTTTAAAAGATCATTTCAAAAGAAATTGGAAATATATTCATGATCTTCAAGGTGACTGCCATTACTTTGAACTTATGGAGAAATCCCTCGGAATATATAACAAGTTGAAATTAAAATTTTGTCTAGGAAAATAAAGATTTTTCTCTTACAATTATAGAAAACTTATAATGACTTTTAAATTTCCTATATTTAAAATAGAAAAAAGATTAATTAGTATAAATCACAAACCTTTGATTGTTCCAGAAATTGGAATAAATCACAATGGATCTTTAGAGGTAGCATTTAAAATAGTAGACGCAGCCAAAAGAGCTGGTGCAGAAATAATAAAGCATCAAACTCATATACCAGAAGATGAAATGTCAAATGAAGCAAAAAAAATTAAACCTGGCAATTCAAATAAAAATATTTTTGATATAATATCCAAAACCTGTCTTAATGAAGAAGATGAATTTAAGTTATTTAATTATGTTAAAAAAAGAAAATTAATTTTTTTAAGCACTCCATTCAGTAGTGCTGCAGCAGACAGATTAATAAAATTTGGAATAAATGCCTTCAAAATTGGATCTGGAGAAATGAACAATTTACCTTTGTTAGGTTATATATCAAAATTTAAAAAACCAATGATAATTAGTACAGGTATGCATTCAATTGAAAATGTTAAAAAAACAGTAAGTTTTTTAAAATCAAAAAAAAGTAAATTTGCATTAATGCATACAACTAATCTTTATCCAACGCCAAATGAACTTGTAAGATTAAAAAGTATTACAGAACTGAGAAAAACTTTTACTAGTACAATTATTGGCCTATCTGATCATACTGAAACAAATCATTCTTCTTTAGGAGCAATAGCCCTGGGCGCATGTATTATAGAAAAGCATTTTGTTGATAACAAAAAAAGAAAAGGGCCAGATATAAAGTCTTCCATTGATGAAAATGGTCTAAAACAATTAATTAAAGATTGCAACATTATTTACAATCAGAGAAATGGTGGAAAAACTTTTTTAAAACAAGAACAAGTAACACGAAATTTTGCTTTTGCTTCTGTAGTTTCTATAAAAAATATAAAAAAAGGTGAAAAATTAACTTTTAAAAATATATGGGTCAAAAGACCTGGTAATGGCTATTTTCCTGCAATTAAGTTTAAAAAAGTTTTAGGTAAAAGAGCTTTAAAAAACATTAGAGCAAATTTTCAAATTAAAAAGAATGATATATAAAAAAAAAAAGAAAGTAATTTTTGTTACAGCAACCAGGGCAGATTTTGGTAAGTTAAAATCGTTAATTAAAATTCTAAAAACTAGAAAAGAGTTCAAAGTTTATATTGTTGTTACTGGTATGCATATGTTAGGAAAATTTGGATATACATATTCTGAAGTAACAAAGGTTATTAGATCAAAAATTATTAAATTCAAAAATCAATCGTTGGGAGATAGGTTAGAAATAATTTTAACTAAAACGTCTGAAAAATTTTCAAAAATTGTAAAAAAAATTAATCCAGACCTAATAGTTATTCATGGAGATAGGGTAGAAACATTAGCTTGTGCTGTTGTAGGATCATTAAACCATATTTTGACAGCTCACATCGAAGGAGGAGAAGTTTCAGGAACAATTGACGATACTATAAGACATGCAGTAACAAAACTAAGCCATATTCACTTTGTAGGATCGAAAAAAGCAAAAGATAGAATAATTAAAATGGGAGAAAATAATAATCATATATTTAATGTTGGCTCACCTGATACTGATGTTATGATTAATAAAAAATTACCAACAATTCAAAGCGTAAAAAAAAGGTATTCTATCAAGTTTAATAATCATGCCATTTTATTATGGCATTCGGTTACATCAAAAATAAAAACTCTTAAAGAGGATACAAAGAAGTTGATTAATTTTTTAACAATATTAGATCAAAATATAATTGTTATTTATCCAAATAATGACCCTGGAAGTAAAATTATTTTAGATTGTTATAAAAAAATAAAAAATAAGAAATTTAAGATTATGAAAAATCTTAGATTTGAAAGTTTTTTAACTTTACTTAATAAGTCAAGATTTATTATTGGAAATTCTAGTTCAGCTATTTATGAAGCTCCCGTATTTGGTACACCAAGTATTAATATTGGAGATAGACAAAATAAAAGGATAAGAAGCAAGGTAATAAAAAATTTTGAAATAGATAAACTAGAAGTTTCAAAACTGTATAATTTCTTAAAGTCATATAAACCTGTTAAAAAGAAATTTTATGGACATGGAGACAGTGATAAAAAATTTTTAAAAATATTTCTTAAAGAAAATCTTTGGAAGATTTCAAGACAAAAATTTTTTTCTGATGATACTATAAATTAAAAATCATTAAAAATTTTATTTTTAAACTTTATATGTTTAGTATTTAAAGTGTGACGTGATTTATGGAGTATTTGCTTTCCTAACATTATTTTAAAATCATTTTTTAAAAAATTAAATAATTTTAATTTTTTATAGGCTTCCCCCCAATACAAACTTTCATCTTTTATTCTCATTCTTGCTTCAAAAATTGGCTGATGTTCTGGAATAATAGTGTTTCTTATTCTTGTAAGAATTAAAAATATAAATAAAGCTGCTTTTGCTTTTTCAATATTTTTTTTATTTATTTTTTTTATTTTATCAATATTTGATAAAATTTTTTTATATTCATTTATATTGCTTGGAAGGATATTAAAACCATAATGAGTATAAAAAGAGTTTTCTCCAACAATACATTGTTTACCAAAAGATGGATATTCTAGGCCTACTGACCCATGAGAAGTAACAGCTACGTCTGTTATATTTATTATCGAAGTTGGATTGATGTTTTTTGGAACTAATTTTATGTGTTTATAATCTATCTCAATTTCATTCATAATTTCATTAAAATTAATTTTTGAATTATATCTTTCTTCATTTGGATGTTGTCTTATCAACCAGTTAACATTTTTAATTTCTTTAATTAAATTTAGAGTATTTATTGTCCAACTAAAATTATCCTTGTAAAGTTTTTTCATACCATGCTGAAAGTTTCCATCAATCATATATGGTAGAAACACAGTAACTATTTTTTTTTTATCATCCCAATTGTTTATTTTACACATATCTTTTTTATCAATTGAAATAAGTTGATTAATTTTAATTGATTTATTTATAAAATTTGGATCTTCGGTATTTTTCCATATAGAAATTATTTTTTTATTGCTTCCAATATAGTGTGCCCATGCCTTTCCATATAATTTATTTTTAAATTGAATTTTATAAAATTTATCAATTAATTTTAATGCATTTAATTTATTTTCTTTAATAATGCACTTTAATAATTTTATAGGAAATGTAATTTTATTTTCATGTCTTTGATTGAATTTATTATAAATTTTTACGCTAATTTTATTGATACCTGTTCTTATAAATATAGTTTTTTTCATTTTTAAGGCATTTTGAAACAAAATACTTAAGGGAATAAATTGTTTTTCAGCTTGTACCAGTTTGTTAATATATTTTTTTTTGAAAAGTTTATTAAAATAATTATTAGCAAAAAGTGCCTGAGCTAAAAAAACTGTCATTTTAGAATTAATCTTATTTGTAGAAGGTATTCTGGTGTATCTTATGAAGGTATCATAACTGGTTAAACCGATTTCAATTCCTTCTTCTTTAATATTACAAAATTCTTTTATATTTTTAACTTTTTTTAAAATCATCAGTGCTTTAATTAGATATTTGCATCTTTCTATTATGTTGCCATCACTAAAGTGATAAAATTTGTTTATACCAAAACTTCTAAATAGTATTTCTCCTTTAATATCTCCTTTGATTAATAATCCGGCACAATTCGATCTATAAAAATAACTTAAATATTTTCCAACAGAAATTTGATTTAAAGAACATAGTGCTTGATTTATAAAATTATCAATTAGAATTAGGTTATTGTTATCTATATTAATATTTTTTAAATTTATTTTATTCCATTTTTTTTTATTTTCTTTAATAAATTTTTTAAATTTTTGACATTTCATAGGATTAATTTTTCTGTCAAAAAATTTGTAAGTTAAATAATCAATAATATTTAAATTATAAAAAATATAAATTATGTATTTTAATTTTTTTTTAATTATTTTCCCCTCGTAAAGAATTAAGCAAATAACAAACTTTATAAAAATCATAAAATTTCTTTAAAAATTAAGTTAAAAACATATTAATAGCACAAGGTGTTGTAAAATTTTCTTGATATTATCTATTATCAGTTTAATTTTATTTGTTTATAACGTTCAATAATTGAACAGTAAAGTAATAATTGCGCAAACGAAATTTAAAATGCCTGAAAATTGGAAAGAATTAGTTGAAAAAAAGGATAAATTCAATCTCTATATTTTATTTATAATTTTATGTTAATCTATAAACAGCGCTGTCTTCTTTAGCAATTGTTCTAAGTTTCTGTCTTATTTCACGTTTTTGCTCCTCAGAAGTTTTTTGAATACCAAGAAAATGTTTTAATTCGTCTTTATT